>Ga0247727_10008117_pt1 | contig 19636 bp, 17 predicted proteins | sample WisWelCaveWW1625_FD_202498 | JGI IMG/M metagenome (GOLD analysis project Ga0247727, IMG submission 202498) | Biofilm microbial communities from Wishing Well Cave, Virginia, United States - WW16-25 | ecosystem: Environmental > Aquatic > Deep subsurface > Groundwater > Cave microbial mat | place... | reverse complement strand
AGCCGTGGCAGAGCATGAGAGAGCGCACTTCATTTAACCCAAAGGCCCACCGCCATGAAAAGCAAGAGCATGTTTGGGTTGATGGCATCGGCAATGACGACAGTGCTCACGGCATTGTCGTCGCCGACGATTCGCGACAACTTCATCGTCAACAACGAAGCGATCAACACCTCGCGTGCAACAAGCGCGGGCGGCGGCATTCGTTCCGGCGATGGCGCGCCGCACATTCTCCCCGGCGATTCGCTGCGTGTGACGTTTAGCCTTTTCCCGCGAACTTTTGCGCCGCCGTTGCTGGCAATTTACAGCCCGCGCCTCATTTTCACTTCGCGCTTCGGCCTCGGCACAACTCGCTTTGAAAAGAACACCCGCTTTCGTATCATCGGCACGTTGGCCGTGGCTGAGAGCGACGGCGAGGCTCCGGATGATTTTCGTTTGGAGCAAAATTATCCCAACCCCTTCAACCCGGGCACGAAGCTGCGTTTTCATCTGCCCGAGGCCCAACACGTGCTTTTGCGAGTCTACGATGAGCTTGGCCGCGAAGCCTATACTGCGCGCGCGAGTTTTATGAAAGCCGGCACGCATGAAGTTGTGCTCGCCGCCCAAGACTTTGCAGCAGGCGTATATTACGTTGTCGTGCGCGCGAAAAAATTCGAAGCGCGCAGGAAGATCGTGGTCGTGCGCTAGGCGATTAGCTTTTCATACACAGAATAAAATTCTGAAAGTTTATGGCAGAATGATTTGAAATCATCTGCCGATAAATTATCCCGCCAAAGCTTTTTTTGGGAGAGAGAAAATCTTTATGTCCAAATTTCTGATCGAAGGCAAAAATCCTCTCGCCGGCGAGATTCGTGTGGCGGGAAACAAGAACGCGGCTTTGCCGATCATCGCCGCGACTGTGCTCACGGACGAAGAGTGCGTGCTCGAAAACCTTCCCTGGATTCGCGACGTCGAGGCGATGCTGGCGTTGTTGCAAGACCTCGGCAAAACGGTTGAGCACGTTGCGCCCGGCGTGGTTCGCATTCGCGGCGCAATCACGAAATTTGCGCCTGGCCAGACGCTCGTGCGCAAGCTGCGCGCTTCGATTCTTTACCTGGGCGCCTTGCTCGCGCGCACGGGCGAAGCCGAGATCGTTCCGCCCGGCGGCTGCGTGATCGGCCGTCGCGGCCTCGAAGGTCATTTCGAAGCTCTCGCTGCGCTCGGCGCGCGCATTGAGATTCGCGCGCATGATTATCGCGCGCAGCTTCTCGCGCCGCACGCCGCGAAAATATTTCTGCACGAGCCTTCGGTCACCGTCACGGAAAACGCCTTGTTGCTCGCCGCGGCGATTGCGGGCGAGAGTGTGATTGCCAATGCCGCGTGCGAGCCGCACGTCACGGATCTGGCGCAGGTCTTGATCAAGATGGGCGCGACCATTCACGGCGCCGGCTCGAATCAGCTCAACATCATCGGCGCGCAAAAGCTTTGCGGCTTCACGCATCGTGTTATGCCTGATCACATCGAAGCCGGCACGTTTGCCATTGCCGCGGCTTGCACACACGGCCACGTGCTCATTCACGAAGCGCAACAGGAGCATTTGCAAATGACCGCACTTTATATGCAGCGCTTCGGCATGCGTTTCGAATTTAAAGACGAGCAAACTTTGGAAGTGCTGCCCTCGGAGCTGCACGCGCCGGCGACGAAGGTGCAAGTCGGGATCTGGCCCGGCTTTCCCACGGATTTGATGAGCCCGCTCATCGTGCTCGCCACGCAAGCGCAGGGCACCACGCTCTGCCATGATTGGATGTACGAGTCGCGCATGTTTTTCGTGGACAAGCTCATTGCCATGGGCGCGCGGATTACGTTGTGCGATCCGCACCGCGTGCTCGTTTCCGGGCCCACGGCGCTGCGCGGACAAGAGTTGAGCAGTCCGGATATTCGCGCGGGCATTGCGCTCGTCATTGCCGCACTTGCGGCGCGCGGCCGCAGCGCGATCGAGCGCGCCGAGTTGGTGGATCGCGGTTATGAGGATATCGTTGCGCGCTTGGGAAGATTGGGAGCGAAAATTATGAGGGAAGAATGAACGCGAAGCGTGTGTATGACGCAATGTTTCAAGCTGGGGCTGCCGCTTTGCTGAAACACGAGATTGTGCCGTCAGGCGATAAGATTGGGCCTGAAAACGAAGAGCGCTTAATTGAAGTGGGCGAATATGCCAGCGAGCGCACCATGGATATTTTACTCGATTATGATTCGCTTGCGGAAATGAGCGCGTAGCGATGGGGGGACAACGAGAGGGAATGTAAGCACTCACCACCACGGCCCGCCGTCTCTCCATATTCCCACGGAAGAAGACTCACGAGGTTATATTCAACTCAGATATTTGATCGCGAGATAATTGATAGTGAGATGGATGGTGTTGTCGATGACGATCATGAGCATGGTGCGCACTTCGGGAGGGGCGCTGATTTCGGTTGCAGGCTTGCGCCACGACCATTGCTTGGCGCGCATGACCAATCCGGCGAGGCGATAGCGATCGATAATCACGTGCGTGCCGAAAATAACCAGCCACGCCCAACTCACGCCCGTGATGAACGCGAACGGCGAGGCATAGACCAGAGCATGAATGAGCGCAACGCCAAAATTCGAAGTCTTGTTGCGCGCCATCCAATCGGTTTGCAACACGTAATCGCCCACGAGATGGCAGATGAGTTGATCCATGCTGGGGGGAACGTCTCTCTGGGTGTGAAAACGGATTGCGCCGGCCTATTGCGCGGGCGTTTGCGACAGACCAAGGATGAACGTGAGCAAGCTCAACAGCAAGCCGACCAGAAAAATTTGATAGCTGATGCGGATGTACTTATACTTGCGGTTGCTCAACACCAAGCCGAGGTCATAGAGATCTTTGGCCAGGCTTTCATAAACGAGATTGCGGTCGTTGACCACGAGTTCGATTTCGCGGAAGAACGTCTCAAAATCGATCTGGCTGAAATAGCCGAAGAAGAGCAGGTTGAAGTTTCTGCCGCGCAAATCCACCTGGCCTTTGAGGCGCGGCGGCAGCTTGGGGATCGTGGCCAGAATCGCAAAAAACATCGACGCGACACAGGTAAGCACCATCACGATGACGGTGTAATACAAACCCTCGCTTTGCAAACGCCCGAGCGAGAGCGTGAGAATGAGCGCGCACACCGTGATGATCATGTTGGCCTTCTGGTCGGCCATCATGCTCAATTGCAAATGATTGCCGAGCACGATGCGAAACATGTTGTCCATGGCGCGGTCGGCGTTCTTCGCCTTAATCGAGGCTTTCTTTACGGTGGAATCTTCCGCGGGCGCGGTTTTGTCGATTGCGTTCTTCTTGCTCATAGGGAGATCGGATTTAACTTGAACGGCCAATAGTGAGGAGCCAGAGTTCGAGCGGAGTGCAGAAATTCGGAGTGCGGAAGCGCGGAGTGCAGGGATTCGAAGTGCAGAAACGTTTTTTCGCCATGCTCGTTTTAGGTTTGTGGTTTGAGTGCTTACGCCTTTGGCCTTAAAAAAAATGCGCAAAAAGGCCTTGAAAGGCAAGGGAATTTTTGCCGCATTGCTTTGCGCGAACGGGTTTTGTATGTTGCGCCCGCGCAGCAGTAGTAGTAGTAGTGGTTCAGCCACGGCTTGGCCGTGGCTTGATTTTAGTTGAACCCCAATCCATACTCGTTGCGAATTGATTTGTAACTCCCCTCAATTTGTCATTCTGTAAGAACCTGCCCTCACGCTGGGAATTGAGCCGAGCACTGGGGAAGGTCCTTCCAGGATGACATTTCAGAGAAGGACATTGCAAATTAACCTCGACGCAGTATGGCTGCGGGCAGAACGCCTCAAGGAAAGGACGAGCACATGTTTCAATCTGATTTGCTGGCGAACAAAATTGTTTGCGTCACCGGCGGCGGCTCGGGCTTGGGCTTGACCATGGCAAAACGTTTCGCCGAACTCGGCGCGCGCATCGCGATACTCGGGCGCAGCGCCGAGCGTTTAGCCGAGGGCGCAAACGCCATTGCCGCCGCGGGCAACGGCCGCGAAGTCACGACGGTGGCGTGTGATGTGCGCGATTATGATGAGATCGCGCGCGCTTTTGATGCGATCGAGCACAAACTCGGCGTGCCGGATATTCTCGTGAACAACGCCGCGGGAAATTTTTTGGCGGCAACCGAAGAGCTTTCACCGGGCGGGTTTGATGCGGTGATGAAGATCGTCATGTACGGCACGTTCAACTGCACGCAAGCGCTCGGCAAGAAATGGATCGCGGCGCAACGCCCCGGCAGCATTTTGAACATCGTGACGACTTATGCGTGGAACGGCTCGGCGTTCGTATTGCCCTCGGCATGCGCCAAAGCCGGGGTGTTGGCGCTCACGCGCTCGCTTGCCGTGGAATGGGCAACGTATGGCATTCGCGTCAACGCCATTGCGCCCGGCCCGTTTCCCACGGAAGGCGCGTGGAAGAGATTGATTCCATCAAAAGAGTTGGAAGAGAAAGCCAGACAGCGTATTCCTTCGGGCCGATTTGGCGAGCACGAGGAGCTGGCGAATCTCGCGGTGTTCCTCGTGGCCGAGGGCGCGAAGTTCGTGACCGGCGAATGCGTGACCATCGATGGCGCCGAAGCGCTCGCGGGCGCGGGCCAGTTCTCGCAATTCATTCATATGGATCGCAATCAGCTCAAAAGCTTTTTGCGCATGATGAAGCCGGGGAAGTGAAGGAGGGTATGTTCAACGCAGGCGAAAAAAAAGCTTGTGAGGCAGCACAAAAAATTTTAGGCAGAATAATTTAACGGCAGAATGATTCCGCCAGCAAATCATTCTGCCATTAAACTTACAGAGTTATTGGGTTACAGTCTGCACGTGCTCCGTGCGAACGGTTGTGGCTTTGCGCGGCTCGAGGAGCACGACTTTATTCTCTCGAATTTTCGGCGGATCCCAGCGCCAAAGATCGCCTTCCCATTTGCCCTCCGTTAAAACGAACTCCACAAACGTCTTGGAAAGGTCGTCGCGGACCACGTCGCTTTCATATTCGAAAACTAAATTCCACGTGCCGGAGTTGAGATACGTTACCTTCTCTTCTTTCCACGTTTGCCGGTCGGGAATGTGCGTATGGCCGCACGTGGCGAAACGCGGCGCGGCCTCGGGCCAATCCGCCGTCATTTTCTCGCGCACTTCCGTTAAATTGAAGTGCGGTCGCAAAGCTTCCGTGAGCAGCTTCAAGCCCCATGCGGCGAAGGTCATCATGGCCAACGGGCGCAGCAACTGCACGATGGTTTGAAACGAGCTTTTCAGGCTTCTCAGCAACCACATGAAAAAGTCGCTCGCAATACTTTCCGATGCCGGCCAGTGCTGAAAGAGAATTTCCCACGTTAGGGTTTTGTCCGTGGTTTTCAGCCAGAATATGGCATCGACGAGCGGCAGGAGAAACACGAGTAGGGCAATGGCAAAAAATGCGAGACGGCGCAGCGCGTTCGGTTTGTGCAGCAAGCCCGCGACGAGGCCAGCGCCTCTATTTGCAATTTGATTCCACACCCAAATCAAAATGCCCGTGAGCAATGCCGCCGGCAAAAGTATGAGGAGGTGCGCGACCAGCGCTCGGCAATTTGCCAGGCCGAAGAGCACGCCCCACGCCACAAAATTAAAGCCGGTGAATAATGCGCCGGCCAACGCCAAAACGCTGTAGCCGAGGAAACGCAATGCTCGGCCGTTGCACGACAACAACAATTTCAGCACGGCTTTGGCGCCCTGGCCCAGCATGCCCAACGCTTCCAGCGTGTGGCTGCGAAAGAGATAAGCGATCACGCGCGTTACCGGGCGCACGTTGTCGAGATACGGCACGACGGTTTCGATCTTATTGACGAAGAAACGATTGAAGAAAGAGCCGGGCGGCAAGATCACAACTTGGGTCTCTTTGCCGCGATCCAAAGTCTCGGTCTTTGTGTGCCATTCATAACGATGGCCGTGCTCGAGGCGAATTTGTCCGCACAACTCCAAACCCTGTGAGAAAAATTGCAAACGATTCGCGCGCGCGCCGGTGGCCCCGAGCTTTTGGCGAAACCAGGCTTGCACCAGTTCTTGATCCATTTCCTGATCGTGATTGCCGGTGATAATGGCCAGCGCCGAGCCTTTATCCAACCAATCCGCCAGCGCTTTAAAAATTTTTTCGTGGCCCTGCGCTACGATTTCGAGACGATAGACCGATTTGAAATCTTCCGCGTCCAAACCGTAGTGTTTCTGCCGGCGAATTTTGCGCAAACGCCGGGAGAAAAGGAGCAACAAGTAGTGCCGCCAACGATGCCCAAACACATACTTCTTCCAATCCGTTTGGAAGGCTTCAAAATTTTTGATGGCCTGCTTTTTCTTCTCCTCCGGTACGTGAGGCAGAAGAGCCTCGAGCCAAGCACGCCACTCGGCTAATTCATCTTTGGGGTTGTCCGCGCTTGCTTCGGATTCGCCGTTCTTTTTTTGCGGCGTGCGCATGACGCGGAGAAAGTCGATGAAATCGCCGTTGAGCACGAGCAGCTTTTTTTCGGGAAGAATGATTTCGTTTTGCGCCGAGGGCCAGGCTCTCTCCCGCGGCGAAGCCGGTTCCAGCTTGATGCGTTCAGTGTCATCCTGTTTGTACTGCAAAAACTCCTCGAACTCCGCGTCGCAGGTAAAATTTTCGAGGCGATCCCAATATGCCGAATCGGGCAATTGGCCTTCGCCGAGGTGCAAGTCGCTCACGACGAGCACTTGCGTGATGTCGCTGAGGCCAAAGTCGTCCGGCTTTTTCTTTTCGAAATAGCTTTCATACTCTTGGGCCTTTGGTATGTGACGCTTGGCGGCGCCGTTGGATAGGCTTTTCATGTCCATCTCTCCGTATCCGGTTGCAAACGCTCTCTATCGTGGTTTCAATCTAAACTTGAACGGCATCGCCACCCAAACCGCGACCGGCTTTCCGTTTATTTGTGCGGGTGAAAATTTCATCTGCTCGGCGGCTTCGAACGCGGGCAGATTGAATATTTCCGCGTCGCTTTCTTGAATTAAAACTCTGCGGCACACGCCCGTTTTGGTGAGCCAGACTTTAACATAAACCGTTCCCTCCAAACCTGCACGTCTCGCCAGTTCGGGGTATCTCGGGGGCACAGCTTTCGTGACAATCGGAGGTTGGTCAAACAAAGGCGACGCAGGCGCTTCATGCTTTAACTTGTCGGAAGCAAGTTCCCACACAAACCACCCACTGCGATCAATGTAGCCTTTCTTTTTGCCCACGCTCACTTGGGCAAGCCCGTGATTAAAAACGCCAACCTCATCAAATTTTGGTTTAACCACGAACGCGCCGGTCGTGTCAATCATGCCGGCTTTGCCCATGAGGTTGACTTGCGCGAATCCGTTACAAAATTCCTCGGCAAAATAAAATGCGGGAGCGATGGCAACTTCTCCTTTTTTGTTGATGTAGCCCCATAACGTTTCGATTTGCACCGGCGCCAGGCCGTGCGTAAATGAACCCGCGTCTTTGAAGTGCGGCGAAGCAATCACCATCTTGCCGGACTTGTCGATAAAACCGACGTCCGTGCCTTTCTTAACATAAGCCAATTCCTCGGTAAACGGACCCGCGTAAACAAACTGCGGCTTGAGCGCAAACTTGCCTTGTTCGTCAATGTAGCCCCATTTGTCTTTCTCGCTCACTGCGGCCAGTCCCTCGGAAAAGCCGCAAGCTTGCTCAAACTGCGGTTTGAGGATGAACTCTCCGCGGCGGTCGATATAGCCCCACTTGCCCTCGCTTTTGGCGAGCGCCCAGCCCTCATCAAAATTCGCCGCGCCCTCAAACTGTGGGGCGATAATCATCTTGCCGGTTTTGTCGATATATCCGTACTGACCCTCCACCTTTACGAACGCCAGCCCTTCGTGAAAATCGCCGGCCACGTCATATTCCGGCGCGATGATAAACTGGCCTGTGCTGTCGATGTAGCCGGTTTTATCGTTGAGGCACACGGCTGCCAATCTTTCATTGAAATCGCTCGCATGGTCAAATGCCGGCGATATGACGATCTTGCCGACATTGTTGATATAACCCATCATGCCCTCTTGCACCACCGGGAAGAGAGGCGGAGCCAATGTGCTATCTTGCGCCTGGCTTTGAGCGGCAATGCCAACGATGAGATAAAGAAGAATACCAAACCGGCTTGCAGCCATCGCGCACACTCCTTTTATTTTTTTATTTTCCCGGCTCGTCATCCAACGCCAGCAGAAATGCAATCAGCGGCGTGATGATCTCTCCGCCGGGTTGATCTGGAATCCAAAATTCATGGCCGATGCCTTCGATTTGCAAAGCGCTCATCGCGAGGCGTTGGTTTTCGCCGGGCACGGCGAGGATCGCTTCACCGTTGGCGGCAATGACGTGCGCGCGCTCGTCTTTTAACAGCAGGGCTTGCAAGCTCAACGCGGCGTTGGGGCGGAGATAAGAGTCGGGATGCGCTTCGCGATAATTTAAAATCTGTCCCATGCCGTAGATTTTATCGGCAACGGGGCGCGCGAGCAACGCTTGCAAGTCATCACCCGAAGCTTGCGCCTCGGCGCGCAGCGTGACGCCCACGCCGCCTTCGTGCAAGTACGGCGCTGATCCCCAAACATAACGCAGCGTGACGACTTTGTAGCCCGGCTGTTGTTTGCTCTTGCCAAAGAGCTTGGCGAAAAATCCGAAGAAGCCGCCGGACACGGCTTGGCCCGTTGCCGGATTATATTTCGGCGCGAGAAAAGTTTGCAGCGGCGCGGTGGCCTCGGCGCGCGTGGAATTGGTGCCGATCTTTTTCAGCGGCACAATCAGGTTGTTGGTGAAGATCGGCCCGGCATGACATTGCACACAGCCCTGGCTTTTGAAAATCGCATGGCCTTTTTCCACCAAGCCGGCCTTGCGCGCGTTCTCCAACAACGGCGAAAGATTCGGCGGCGGCTCGACCCAATCGAGCATCAAGCTCACGGACTCCGTCACAAACTCGTCGCCGTTCAAGCCGTATTTCTTTTCAAGCTCGTCCACGCCATATTGCGCGCGCACCGCGTCAGTCGTGATCACGCGCGTGCCGAGCATGCCCACGAGAGCCCCGCGGTTTTTGCCGTCGCTGCCAAAATCCTTCGGCTCGTGCATGCGATCAAATTTTTTATTATCGGGATGATTGCGCACCTCTTTCGGCAACGCGCCGGGCACGCCGGAGATGAGCGCCATGCCGTCGTTGCGCAACATGCCCGGCACGCCGTCTGAAACACCGAGGATGTCACGGCGCAGCTTCTCACGCTGTGCGGGATCATGCCGCACCGCGGGCGCGTTCGCCACGAAAATGTCGGCGTATTGCTCCGCGCTGATCTCCGCATACATGCCTTTCTCCGCCCAAAACATGATCTTCGCCGTTTTGCCGCCGCGATTGTTGCACAACGCCACCAGCTCGGTGGGGTCAATGCCGGTCGTCCACACATTGTTGTTGCGATCCGAGGGATTGAGCATCACGCCGTCATAATTGAACGGCCAATTCATGTGCGTGAACAGCGAAGGAAATTGCAGCGGATTGTGCAAGCCGTCGGGGGTGTCGTCCGCATAGCCGCGCGGAAAGATGAGCAGCCCGCGATCCACTTCGCGCTTCACATACTCGGGATTCTTTTCATAATTATCGAGCACCAGCTTGGCCCAGGCCCGCGCATCTTCTAATTTATTTTTCCCCGGCTGCGCGGAGTTTTCAAAGCCGGCAAGGGTGTTGGAAGAGAACGCGAAGATCCAACTGAGCGCGAGGTCTTGATTGCCAATGGCCCACGCGTGCCGCGGTTGATAGAGACTGCCGGGCGTCGGCTCATTCGGCTTCGCGGAGCGCAAATCGGTTTTGCCGTCCCAATCGATATCGAGCGAATAATGGCACAGCGCGCACGCCAACCCCGCGCGAAATTTTCCCACGCCGGGAACTTCGCCCACGCCCTCTGGCCCGGGCGCATATTTTTTCGGATCGAGCAAATAGGGCAAGTGCGCTTCCTCTTGGCCCACTTCAAACGGCACGATGCCGAGCGGCCATGCCGAGCCGGCTTCAACATCCAAGCCCGTGTGCAGCCTTTCGGGAATGGGAAAAGTTTTATCGAGAAGCGCGCCCGGCGGAAACGTGATCACGAGATTGTGCGTGTAACCGCCGCCATTGCCGCTATAAAGATTGCCGCGCACGCCGTCGAGCGCATCCATGGCCTGCACGAAGTATTTGAAGATTGGCTCGCTCTTCCAGTCCGCGCCGTCGTGAATATCAATTGTGCCGTTGAGCAGACCCACGATATCCGTCCACACGCGTTCGTTGCCAAAGGTCTCGCCGCGAAACCATTGCTCGCCCCAATAGACCCATTTCAAATATTCCTCATACGGAATCGGCTTCTGCTTATACACGGGCAACTGCGGCCGCGGCGCTTTGGTTGTGAGCACGTTGAACTCGCCCCATTCGCGCGGGCCATACTTGGGATTGCAGGCATTCAGCGCGAAAGCAATCAACGTTGCGATCACGAAAAACACCTCATGCTGGATTCGTTTTTGGGCATTGCGGCTTTGCATAGCGGTGCTCCAAGGAATGGTTAAAGCGTAGATGTGCATCCCGGTAGCATACGCTCAGGTTTTGAGCGTCAATTCCACCGAGACCGTGGCATTGGGTTGCACTTGAATGACTTTTGAGTCTTTGCCGTCTTTATTTCCCTTTTTGCCGATTGCTTCCACCTCATACATGCCGGGCGGGACCGCATCAATCAGGCCCTCCGTTATTCCAGCCAATTCCTTGCGTTGCGTACCATTGAGGCGAATGCCAACCGGACTAAACTCCTGGGCATTACTCACAATGACCTTGATGCTGCCGGACTTTCGTGTTTCAGCCTCGGCCTTCAAAACTTTTTCCAATTGAGAGAGATTGTTTTGAAACTCCAGCACCCAGGCATCGGTCTCCTGTTTCACCAGGCTTTCCACTTGCGAAGTAAAATCCCGAACTTTTTGTAGCAGGGTTCGGCTATCCACAGCGTACTTTGCCGGCTGCTTTTGCAGTTGTGCGCGTAAAATCAGCCAATCATATTGAAACTCTTTGAGCGCTTTTTCCAAAGCCATTTGCGTCACAATGTAACGCATCCAACCCGTGGATAGGCCAAAGAGCTTATCGTAGCCGTAAATTGCGCCTGCGAGGGCGAAAAAAACGTATCCCCACTGCGCTAGCGCCATACTATCGCCTCTTGCCAGCCCCAACGCCGTTGCGATTAGTTGCAAAAATCCCGCGGCATCCAGCAGAGGGCACAATAAGCCCAGCGCTGCGAGCAAGATCGCGCCGGCTCGAAGCACTTGTGATCCGAGCCTTTTCGAGCGTTTGTGATGCGCATACCATTTTATTTGGCCCTCGGCATTTTGAATCGCCCATTGATATACCGCTTGTAAAGATTCTTCCTGCTGCGTCGCCTCCCACGTGGGAAGTTGATATTCACTTGGCGTCTTAGGATTCATTTTCTTTTACCTTTTTAATAAACGCACTCAAGCGCCCTTCTTTGAACACGATCACCGGCGGCTCTTGCCCGGCTTTCTTGTGCCACTTGACCAGCTTGATCGCGTCGTTCGCAATTTCAATCGCGGTCAAACCGTCGGTGTAGAGCGCGCAGCCGGAGTTGAAATAGCACGGCAACGCGCGGCCGTTGGCTTCCAAGGGCTGAAAGTCGCGGCCTTTGTTTTTTTCATCGGCAAGCTCTTGCCGGAGCTTTTCAATCTTCTTCACTTCGGCTTTGATCGCGTCGACCGCCATGCGCGTGGTTATAATGCCGGCTTGCATTGACTCAATCTTTTCTTGCAGCTCATCCGCGTATGATTGCGAAGCAAAGATAGCGCGATGCGAATGGCCGCAGATCACGATGACCTTATTCGCCTTTGCCCAAGCATAAAAAATATTTTCATAGTCCTTCGTGACTTGCGATTTCGTCGCGGCCGGATGGCCATACAGGCCAAGCCACTTCGCTGCGGCTTCAACCGGCTTGAACAAGCCGCGCACCACGAAGCGGCTAAACCAACTATATTTGTCGGCATCCGTGCTGCCTTGATGCCCGTGTACCAACAAGAGGCTCGTTTGCTCGCTCACGTCGCGCAGCTTGAGCGCTTCCGGCGCGCCTTTGCGCCCGTTGGGATCGTTCTTCGCCGGATCGGAAGGGTTGCCCCACTCCGAATCGTGATTGCCATACACGCGATGCACGCGCTCGTCGCCGAAAGCCTTGATGCCGGCATAGATGGAGTCGCGATAGCGCTTTTCGATTCTATCCAAATCGAATTGCCAAAACTCTTCCACGTCGCCGAGCAGAATGAGGGTGTAATCGTTTTTCGCGTAATGCGCCAGCGCGCGTTCGAGCGCTTTTTCGTTCTCGCGAAAGTCATCGGCCTCGCCGCCGTCGCCCAAGTGCGTATCGCTGATGATGACGTACTTGTTGCCGCGCGTGCTCAACTCCGGCACGTTGGGATCGCTCCACAACGCCGAGAGCCGTTTTTCGGTTAATGCTCTGTTTTGGGCCATGGTAAAATCTCCTAGGTGTTATTGATCCGTGTCATTCAGAAGGAACCTTTTTAAGTCCTGGCGTTGATGCCCAGAGCGAAAAAGGTTTCCTTCTGAATGACAAGCTCTAAGGGGATTGCCGAACTTGATCGTCAAAACTCAGAAGGAACCTTTTTGAGTCCTGGCGTTGGTGCCCAGAGCGAAAAAGGTTTCCTTCTGAATGACAAGCTCTAAGGGGATTGCCGAACTTGATCGTCAAAACTCATTAGACCTAGACCTTACTGAACAGCGGCTCCTAATGGAGCTACTACGAACGCCATCTCTTAAGCGCAAACCGCAACTTTTTTCAGCCACAAGCTTCTGGTTGCGATTCGTTTCGCGTTGGTGCGCTTGCCCTCACGGGGGCGAAGCATTACACCGCTTTCAAGAAGGGAATGAGCGTGGACGTAATCGCTGCCATGGTTACTTTGAGCAAGCGCTTGGTGAGCAGTTTTGCAGCCTCGCGCTGCTCTAATGGGAATGATGGTCAAACAAACATTGAGCTTCATGAGTCGCCTCGTTTTATTGTATTGCTGAATAAAATGCTTTGGAGCTTCACGGTTGCGTTGTTCTGCCCGCGGCGATTTTGAGATAAACCACATCGTGAAAGCCCATTACCCGAGCGCTCGCGAGGCTTTCTCCCGCGAAGGTCGCGCTGCGGCCAAGCTCATCATCGGTAGACGAAACGTTATCGCGTGTCGCGTTCTCTTGAATCGGGCAAGCGTCTTGATCGTCTTCCACGATTTTGAGATAAACCTGTTTTTGCTTCATCTCTTCGAACAGCAATTTCTCCAAACCGAGAGGCGGCTTTTGAAAATAGGCTTCGACCGCGTAACGCGTGTCATCTTCATTCACGCCGACCAAACCGCTTTTTTCGCCGGCGCATCCAAGGAACCTCCCCTCGCTATCATAAAGATGCGCTTCGATCTCAAGCTGGGGGCCGAAGGCTTGATCGCAACACATGTTGGTGATTTCGATTTCGTGAATCAGTATCACGTCGCGGAGTTTGACGGTCATGGTATCTTCCGCGGCGTTGCCGGACTCGTCACGAGCCCGCACCGTCAAAAGATAATTACCTTCAAAATAATGATCCGTTTGCCAGCGCAGTTCCCAAGGATAACGCAGATCCCGATCTAGGCTTTGCCCATTGATGAGCAGCTCAACCTCCGCCACTTCTTCGTTATCGCGCGCATCAACGCGCACGATTTCGCGAGCGTTCGAGATTACGGCATTTCTATTCAGACTGCTGATATCGACGCGCGGCGCTTCGAAGTCCGGGCCATTATTGCAACCGAACGGCAGCGCAACGAGAACAGCAAAAGCGGCGAGACGATATGGAAACAGGCTCTTTTTCATCATGCTCTCCCAAGTTCAGATGTTCGCCGCGATGCGCTCGCCGGCTTGCGAAGCGAGCGCCATAATCGTCCATTGCGGATTCACGCGCACGCAGCGCGGGAACACGCTCGCGTCGCAGACATAAAGGTTCTCGCAATCGCGCACGCGAAAGTCGAGATCGACCACGCGCTCCTCGTGCGCCGCGCTCGCCATGAGATTGCCGCCTTGCGGGTGCGCGGTGATAAAACCAAACCGGCTTTTATCCGCCAACATGCGATCCAACGACGCGAGCGTGGCCTCGACGTCGCCTGCAAGTGCGATGGGCAATGCCGGCCGCGTGGGCAGCCAAATGCGCCGCGCGCCCGCGGCCTGCGCGATTTTTACGATGGTGCGAAAGGCTTGACGGATGCGCCGTAAATCGGGTTCGCTTTGCTCCCATACAACGGCGCGGCCAAACATCAAATCGCGCTTGCGTTGTACTTGTCCGCCGGGATCGCTGCCTACCAGCGCGCCAAAGTTGACCGCACGGCGATAGGCCGACATCAACTCCGCGTGCAGGCTGAAATGGAGGGGCAGATTGATCGCATAAACGCCGGGCGGATTGAACGAGGTCTCGAAGATGGCTTCATAAGAATCCGGCGCGGCAAACAGCGTGATTTGCAAACCGTCATAGGCCTCGAGATTGTGATCAAACTCGACCACGGGCCCGAGCGCATAATTGCACGATAGTTGTTTGCCCACGTGCTCGCCGCCGACATTGCTGCGCATGAGAAACCGGCTCGAAGCCACCGCGCCCGCGGCAACGATCAAGGCCTTGTTGATTTTGAGGCGGTGCAGCTCACCGTTGGGCCGGCGCACGATCACGGCGGTGATTTTTTTGCGGCCGCGGCTTTCGTCAAATTCACATTTCGCCGCGCCGCAACGCGAATGAATTTCCACGCCGTGCGCTTGCGCCCAGGGCAAATAGGTTTCGAGCACGGAGAGCTTGCGCATGCGCTTGCAGCCGATGTTGCACAACCCGCAGCCGAGACAGTTGCTAAAGTTGGCGCCCACACGTTGCGCGGGCGAAAGCGGACCAAAATCGCAGCCGAGCGCGTTGTAGCCTTCCACGCCTTTTTTGAACAAGCTCTCAACCACTTGATTGACGGCCTCCGAACGCAAAGTGTCGATATTGATTTCCGCCTGCACTTTCGCATAGTGCGGCTCAAGCTCGGCGCGGTCAATGCCGAATTGCGCCCATTCTTGCGCGGTGGCATTGGGCATTTTAAAACAGACGGCATTGTTGATCACCGTCGATCCGCCGACGCATTCGCCTTGCAAGATAGGAAAATCAAAGCTGCGCGTGGTTTGCAAGCCGCCTTCCGTATAGAGCATGCGCGTCATGCGCAATTCATCATCGGAGAAATCTTGCAGCGGACTAAAGTGGCTGCCGCGCTCCAACACGCAGATGGAAGCGTGCGCGCCTTGGGCCACGGCCAAGCGATAAGCCAACACGCCGCCGGCCGCGCCCGAGCCGATGATGCAATAATCCACTTCTTGCGGCAATGTCGTTACCGTGCCGGGCGCGCCAATGCGTATCGCCAGCAGTTGTTGATCGGGTCCCGCTTGGTGTTCATCCTTGACCGCGGGCTTTTTGCCGATGATATCATTATGGTCTTTGGGATAAGGCCGGGCCTCGACTTCATGCGGAGGATCGGCTTTCGCATAATCACCCTGCAAACGCTCGCGCACATCCGGCAAAATGTAGCCGGCTTGTGCCTGGCCCGTGGGCGAGGAAAAATACGCGAGCGTGACGAGCGCATTGCTGACCTCGCCGATTTGAAACATGAGACTCGCGGACTGTGGCAGCAACGCTTGCGCGCGCTCTTCCGGCGAGCGCAGAACATAACGCCGCAACACCCAGCGCGCCTCTTCGCGCGAGAGCATGGAAAACGGCGGACGAAAGAGCAGCAGCGTGGGGAAAACGTGCTCCATTAACCAAAACGGAAAACTGAAGAACCCGCGACGGCGGCTATAGATTTCGGAAATGTGCTCATCGATGCGGCGCAACACTTCGCGTGTGGAGGCTTGCGGCTCTTGCGAAGTTTCGCGCAGCGCTTGGTGCAATGCGAGCACACACTCCGCGGACCCGGGCTTGAGCGAGGTGACTTGATAATCGGCATAATATTTAAACCGTCTGAGCGCGAGCAAGAGCGCGAGCACGCCGCCTTCAACAATGAGCATGATCGGCATGAAGCCGGGCACGGCAACAATCTTCGTGTTGGGCGTGACGATCATCGTTGCGCCGTGCAAGCTATAAATGAACGCGGCGATCACCGTCACCGAGAAAGCGAGCACAATCACGGGCACAAAATATTTTCGGAGCGAAGCTTTTTTGTAGAGATAGAGGCTCAACCCGAAGAGCGTCACGTATTTCGTGAGGCTGTTGCTCACCAGCGGATCCGGCCCGCCCCAAAGCGCGCCGCACAGCGAATCGGGCGCGGCAAAAATGCGCGTGCAGACCATGAACACGACATAGGCGGCCCACAAGATTCCGAGCGCGAGCACGGCTCCACTGAAAATGGTCGTTGCTATCGAATTAAGCTCGAGGTCTTCGCGCAGGTGCACGGGCGCGGGCTGCGAGGAGGGCTTGAAAATCACAAACAACGCGGCGAGCACCATCACGCCGTCGGCGAGCACGCTCGAAAGCAGGAACGCATGATACGCCGGGAAATTGGGGTTCGGCGCATAGCCCAAATACATCCACAACGAAGCGGCCACCGAAGTCAAATGGCCGAGCGTCAAAGCCGCGGTCGCTTCGCGGCGCACGCCGCGATTGAACGCGCCGACATTCGCGAGCAACAAGACGAGCAGCAGCTTGGCGAAAGAGTTGAGCGCTTGCGCCGGGTTGATAAAATACATGCTCATCAACGGCAGGTCTTTGCCGTTTACGAGCAGGCCGAGCACGAGATAGCAAAAGTAGATGCCATAGGCCAGGAAGACGATGCGCAGAAAGAGAAAACCGAAATCCCGTTTGGGCTTGAGGCGGTTCAGGGGCACGAACGCGCTCTCGAAAAATCTTTTCTTCTCTTCTAAAGTCGGCAGGCCCTTGGGCGCTTTGTGTTGTGTGACCAACTTGATCGTCCACATGGAAACCGGCACGATCAACGTTTCAATCAAGCCGGCCAATGCCGCGATCAATAACGGGTGGCGAACGCCGAAGAGCGCGCCGCCGCTCCATTCCCACGGGCGCGGGCCGCTTTCTCCCACGCGGACGTATGTGCCTTGCGCCAACTCCCATAGCACGACATGATAATGATTGTAAAGCTCCAACACGAACATGAGTCCGCCGAGCAGAGCCATGGGCACGAGCACGGAAGCTTTGCGCAGAACCACCAAAAGCGGGCCGAGCAGAAACGCGAAGAGCGCGATGACGACATAGAATGAAATCGGATTGGTATAATAAAACGCGCGAAAGACCTGCGTGCCGAGATATTCCAACACCAAGGCCCACGCGGCCGTGACCAAGATTGCCACGAGATAGCGCAGCCAACCGGGCAGAGCGTCGAGGCCGTCAGGCTCCCAGCGTTTGTTGAGGACTAGCATGTGTGTTTCGCTCCTTTTGAGTTTTCGGCTGTGATCACAATTCGGTTTGCTGTCATTGAGCAAAGGGAGTTTACTCAGTAAGATACCGAAAGCAGGGCAAAACTCTCAGCCAATGTTTGAGGGGGAGTGAAGAAAACCGGTGTGCAGGTGTTGAAGGGAGGATTGCTTTATCCCGCGGGAAGATCAAACGAGTATAAACACAAAGCCCCAGGCTCAGCATGAACTCGGGGCTTTGTGTTCAAGAGAAATTCTTGAGCGCCATTTATTCGGAGGTCCTATCGCCGTTCTTTTCGGCGGAAGGCCAAATAAAAATCCGCGGCAACGCAACGGAAAAGTCCGGCAACAGCTCCGGGCAAGTGAGCGTGTCCTTCACCCACAGCCGCTCATTCGCCGTAATCACCATCACGCTTTGCTCCTCGGGATCGACGATCCAAACCACGCGGCTGCCGTTGGCGAGATACAAGCGCGCTTTCTCAAAAAGCTCACTCCACGTGTCGTCGGGGGAAACGATTTCAATCGCCAAATTCGGCGCGCGGGAGCCGTATCTTTCTTCGCGCAGGCTTTCATTCAAAATGACGGAAAGATCGGGCGTGCGTCCTTCGTGCGGTTTTTCCGGCCAAAGATGGAGCATATACTCGGGACGCACACGGCCGAGGGGATGGGCTTTGAAATAATCGAACAATAGCCCGCAGAGTAATCCGTGCGTATCGGAATGTTTGTTATCCGGCATTTTGAAAATCATCCTCCCGTTAATGAGTTCATACGGGCGCCCGGCAGCAAGCTTTTCGGCTTGTTGCCACGTCAGCTTCGCGAGCGCAGGCTTGGGCGGTGGAGGCGCAAGGAGTTGCTCCTCTCTCACGGGCTCCATTTGCACAACTGCAGTGCTCATTTTGTGATCTCACTAAAAGTTAAGCGGACATGCTTGAAGTTGTCGTGTAAGCTGCGGTTCATTGACTTTGATTGGTTTCCTGTGAGGAAGCGGTTGACAGTCCGGCAAAAATTTCCGCGAGCGGCAATTCCAACCCTGGTAGCAATTCGGGCGCAGTTAGAATATCGCGTACGCTGTGTTTGCCCAGCGCGGTGCATACCAAAACTTCGCGCGTGCTCACAATCACGATCCACACAATTTTCACGCCGTGGAAAAGATATTCGTCAACTTTTCTCATCATGCCCTCAAAGCTGTCGTCGGGAGAAAGAATTTCGACCGCCAAATCCGGCGCTATGGGCAAATAGCGATGCAGGTCTTCGGGCAGGCGTTCTTTCAAAATGAACGAAACATCCGGCGCGCGCGAAGCGCTTTTGTGCTCGGGCCAAAGGCGATAATTTGCGTCGCTGCCGGCTAGACCGATGGCATTACTCTTTAAGTATATTCCGAGTGCCGCGCCAATATTATTTTGAATCACCGCATGAGCAAAACTAGGCATTTTGAAAACCACCTTTCCGTCATAGAGTTCCGCGGGAAAAGGGAGGGGATACTTTTCGAGTTCATCAACCGTGACGTCGGCACGTTGCTCGATGGGCAAGTCCTGCCGGGCGATCGTATCTTCGACGGCTACGGCTTGAGCGGCGAAAGTTGAAATTGAGGCAGCCATATTGCAAGCACTCATCTTTGGTGAGCCAATTATTCTTATAGTCTCCAACGCAAGTATAGCAGATCGAGCAGCGAATTGCAAGGGGCATTTCGCTTAATAAGGCGGGCGCGAAGCGATTTCATTCCATCATCATTGTGCCGGATTGCTCGCCAATGGCCTTGAAAAGAGAGCGTGTGTCCTCACTCTACCAGCCTCACATTCGCCACGTAATATCCCGTCTCGCCGAAACATGACAGCGGAATGCCGAGATGTTGCTCATACGTGAGCGTCACGCGGCGGCCTAGCGATTGATTGATGTGCTCGGCCACTTGATCGTCCGGCACGGTGAAGAGAAAAATTTCCGGCGCCGTGCCCGGCAGGCTCACCATCGCCAATTCGCCTTCCCACGTTTTGCAGATCCAGCCTTTCTTCGAAAGCTTCTGCACATAGCCCGCGCGTTCGCCGGAAGAATACACATAATTCAATGAAGCCCACGTCCAAAAGCAGAAGCCCACAAAGATCACGACAAGCGCAATCGCCAAAAATTTGAGGAAGCCTTTCATAGGTTCTCCGAAAGAGTTTGGTTTAAAAAAAACGTTAATCAAGCGGGGG
>Ga0247727_10008116_pt1 | contig 19636 bp, 22 predicted proteins | sample WisWelCaveWW1625_FD_202498 | JGI IMG/M metagenome (GOLD analysis project Ga0247727, IMG submission 202498) | Biofilm microbial communities from Wishing Well Cave, Virginia, United States - WW16-25 | ecosystem: Environmental > Aquatic > Deep subsurface > Groundwater > Cave microbial mat | place... | reverse complement strand
TCTCGACCTCCGGCGTCGGCACCAGCCAGAACATGTCGGTGCAATACTTGATGACGCTGGCCGGCCTCACCAAGGATCACGCGGTCGGCATCCACTACAGGAGCGGGGGCGAGGTCACCACCGCGGTTCTCGGCGGGCAGGTGCACTTCGCCTGCAACAACGCGCCCACCGTGATCCCGCAGATCAAGGCCGGCGCTCTGAAGGGAATGTTCGTGATGCCCGCGCGCCTTGCCGAAATTCCCGATGTGCCGAGCGCCCGCGAGGCCGGTTTTCCCGATATGGAGAAAATCGTCGGCTGGACCGCATTGATGGGGCCGCCGGGGCTGCCGAAAGAGGTGGTGGACCGCTGGGTGGACGTGTTCGCCCGCCTGGCGAAGGATGCCGACTGGCAGACCGGCAATGCGCGGATCGGCGGCATCGCCGCAATCCGCTCGCCTGCGGACACCGAGAAGTTCGTGCGCGAGCAGTACGAGCTCTACGAAAAACTCGTCGGCGCGCTGGGCATCCGACAGTAGCACCGTGAGGCAGCGTGGCGCGGATGTAATTGCGCGCAGCCTGGCGCGCGCCGGGACCCGTTACGCGTTCACGCTTTCGGGCAACCACGTGATGTCGGTATTCGACGCCGCGCTGGACGCCAAGCTGCCGCTGATTCACGTGCGTCATGAGGCCGCGGCGGTCCACATGGCCGACGCCTGGGGCCGCCTGACCGGCGAGGTCGGCGTCGCCCTGGTTACCGGCGGCCCGGGACACGCCAATGCCCTGTCCGCGCTCTACACCGCGCTCGCCGCGGAGTCTCCGATGGTGCTGCTCTCGGGCCACGCGCCCACCGATGAGCTCGGCAAGGGTGCATTCCAGGAAATGGCGCAGGCCGAGATGGCGGCGCCAGCCTGCAAGGCCTCCTGGACGGTGCGCTCGGCGCAAAGCCTGGGCGAGGACCTGGCGCGCGTCATGCGGATGGCGAAAGCCGGCAGGCCGGGTCCGGTGCACCTGTCGCTGCCGTCGGATTTTCTGGAGGTGGACGTGGAGGTGGAGTTGCCGGCGAGGGATATGTTTTTCCCAGCAGCGGTTATTCCGCGAACCGGCGCAGTCGACGAAATACTGGTAATGCTGCAAAAGGCGAGAAAACCGCTCGTGATTGCCGGCCCGGCCTTCGGCAATGCGCGCGGGCGCGCGGTCCTGCGCCGGTTCGAAGAGGCGACGCAAGTGCCCGCGATCGTGATGGAGAGCCCGCGCGGCGTGAACGATCCGAGCCTGGGGCTGCTGGCGGAAGTGCTCGGGGCTGCGGACCTGGCGGTGCTGGCGGGCAAGCGCCGCGACTTCACGCTGCGTTTCGGCGCGGCCTTTGCGAAGGACTGCAAGGTAATTGAGCAGGACGGTGGGATAGAACACTGGATTGCGCCGGCGGCGCGCATGACCTGGACGAATCGCGGTTGGCTGGACGAAGTACGGTCAGCGATCGCCTTCCGTCCCGCGGCGTGGCGGACCCTGAGTTCGCGGGCGGAGGGGCCGCTGCACCCGGTGGAGGTCGGCCGCGCGGTGCAGAAGCTGCTGGATGCGCCCGAGGCGGTGCTGGTCGCCGACGGTGGTGAATTCGGCCAGTGGGCGCAGGCCACGCTGACGGCGCCACACCGCGTGATCAACGGCGTGGCGGGCGCGATCGGCGCGGCGCTGCCCTTCGCCGCGGCGGCGAAGCTCGCGCTGCCCGGCTCGACCGTGGTAGCGATGCTGGGCGACGGCACCTTCGGCTTTCATTGCTCCGAAATCGACACCGCGGTGCGGGCGGGGCTCCCGTACGTGGCGCTGGTCGGCAACGATGCGTGCTGGAATGCGGAGTATCAGATCCAGCTGCGCAGCTACGGCGCGGCCCGCGCGCACGGCCTGGACCTGCTGCCGACGCGCTATGACCAGGTGGCCGCCGGGTTCGGCGCCCACGGCGAGCACGTCGAGCGGCCCGCGCAGCTCGCGCCGGCGCTGGCGCGCGCCGCCGGTGCCGGCCGCGTCGCGTGTGTAAATGTCATGATTGAACGTCTGCCAGCCCCGACGTTCGGTAGAGGGTAGGATTGCGTATTCAGAAGTGCCCGGTTCGACAGCACAGCCATGAGCGATCTCGACTTTTCCAATACCGCACCGCAAAAACCCGTGCAGCAGCCGGCCGCGCCGCCGCCGCCGCCGGTTTACAACGCCGCGATGGCGATGGAATTCTTCAAGTCCGCCGGCAAGCCCGAGAGCTTTGCCGCAGGCGCGACGATCTTCGCCGAGGACGAGAAGGGCGGCCTTTTCAAGAGCGCCAAGATGTACGTGCTGATCCTCGGCGAAATCGAGATGATCGCGCAGAACCAGGTCATCGGCGGCGTCAAGCCTGGCGAGACTTTCGGCGAGATGGCGGTGATCGCGCAGGCCGCGCGCACCGCCACCGCGAAGGCGAAGACCCAGTGCACGGTCATCGGCCTGGATGAGAAGCAGTTCCAGCAGGCGCTGCAGCACAAGCCGGAGTTCGCGCTGATGTTGATGAGCATCATGAACGCCCGCCTGCGCAGCACCATTACGCGGCTGCGCGCAAGCGGTTCGCTGCATGCGGGCGAGGCGAAGGAATCGGTAATCTTCGACAAGAAACTGCTGGCGGGCCTGGTCAACCTGATGAGCGCCCAGGAGCCGGCGCTCTACCCGGCGGGCAAGATGATCATGCAGGAGGGCACCGGCGGCGCCTTCATGTACGTGGTGCTGGAAGGCAAGGTCGCGATCACCATCAAGGGGGGGCTGGTAGGCCGCGCCGGCCCGGGCGGCGTGTTCGGCGAGATGGCGCTGGTCGACCAGTCGACGCGCGCCGCCACCGCAGTCGCCGAAACCGATTGCAAGCTGCTGGCGATCAATCGCACGGCGTTCCTGCAGCTGGTGAAAACCAGCCCCGCATTCGGCTCCTCGCTGCTCGCCGGCCTGGCCGAGCGCGCGAAGGACATGGCGGTGCGCAACAAATAGCCCGTGCGCGGTTCTGCGCGAGCGCTAGAGCACCTTGCCGGGGTTCATCAGCCCCCGCGGGTCGAGGGCTTTTTTCACCGCGCGCATCAGTTCGAGCTCCAGCGGCGCCTTGTAGCGGGTAATCTCCTCGCGCCTCAGCTGACCGAGGCCGTGCTCGGCCGAGATCGAGCCGCCGAGCGTGGCGACCTCGCCATGGACGACGCGGTTCACCTCGGCGCGGCGCGCGAGCAGCGCGGCATCGCCGATGTTGTAGTGCAGGTTGCCGTCGCCCACGTGGCCGAAGCAATAGACCGGCACGGCTGGAAACGCCGTTGCCAGCGCCTTGCCCGCGCGCTCGATGAACTCGGGCACCTTCGATACGGCGACCGAGATGTCGTGCTTGACGTTGGCGAACTGCGCCTCGGGGACGGTCTCGCGGATGCTCCAGAGCGCTTTCGCTTCTGCCGCGTTCTTGGCCACCACCGCGTTCGCCACGAAGCCGCTGTCGAGGGCCTGCGCCAGCCTCTCATTCAATGCATCGGCCGTTCCGCTGTCGGCCAGTTCCATCAGCACGTACCAGGCCGCGCCCGGCAGCGGGTTGCGGGTTTCCTTTCGATGGGCGAGCACGGCGTCGACGCAGGTATTCGAAAGCAGTTCGAAGGCCGTCAACCGGTCGCCGCAGACTTTTCGCACGTGGCTTAGCAGTTCCACCGTGCGCTGCGGGTTCTCCACGGCAATCCACGCGGTCGCCGAGGCGGTTGGCTTCGGATGCAGCTTCAATACCGCTGCAGTGATGATGCCGAGCGTGCCTTCGGCGCCGATGAACAGCTGCTTCAGGTCGTAGCCGGTATTGTCCTTGCGCAAGCTGCGCAGCCCGTCCCAGATGCGCCCGTCGGGCAGCACCGCTTCCAGTCCCAGCACCTGGTCGCGCGCATTGCCGAAGCGCAGGACATTGACGCCGCCGGCGTTGGTCGAAAGGTTGCCGCCGATCTGGCAGCTGCCCTCGGCGGCGAGCGACAGCGCGAACAAGCGGTCGGCCGCCGCGGCCGCGCGCTGCACCTCGGCGAGCACGCAGCCGGCCTCCACGGTGATCGTGTCGTTGAGCGCGTCGAGCTCGCGAATGCGGTTCAGGCGTGAAAGGGAAAGCACGATCTGGCGCTGCGTGCCGGCCGGCACCGACCCGCCGCACAGGCCCGTGTTGCCACCCTGGGGGACGATGGCGACGCCGGCCTCGGCGCACAGCCGCACCACGCCGGAGACTTCGGCGGTGCTGGCGGGTCGCACCACGCAGACGGCGGTGCCGCTGTACTGCCGGCGCCAGTCGGTGACATAGGGCGCGGTGTCGCTGTCGCCGGCAAGCATGTACTTCCCGCCGACGACCGCGGCCAGCGCCCCGGGAAAATCGTTTTGCATGATCCTTGACGCGGATTTTCCCACACCTTAACTTGCCAGCCGCATGAGAAAGCTCTTTCTTGGAATTGCTTTGGGCGCGTGTTTGTCCGGTCCGGTTCATGCCCAACAAGCAAATCCGTTACCCATTCTGGTCGGCGCCGCGATGCCGCAGTCGGGAATCCTCGCCGATCTCGCCGCCGACCTGCGCAAGGCGCTGCTGCTGTGGCAGGACGAGATCAACGCCGCGGGCGGCCTGCTCGGCCGCCGCGTCGAATTTCAGCTGCTCGACGACCATTCGGATTCCGCCAACGCGGGCAAGCTCTACGAGCAGCTCATCAGGGAGCATCGGGCGGATGTTCTGGTGGGGCCGTTCGGCTCGGCGGCGTCGCTGGGCGCGGCGGCGGTGGCCGAGCGCAACCGCCGGGTAATGATCAACGCCACGGGCGCCGCGCGCGCCGTGCATCGGTCGGGATTCCGCTATGTGTTCCAGTCTGCTGCGCCGCTGGCGACTTACGGCGCGGGCGCGCTCGAGCTCGCGCGCGGGCAGGGCTACCAGCGCATCGTGCTGCTGGCGCGCTCGGATCCCTCGTCGCGCGAGATGGCGGCGCGCACGCGGGAGGATGCGCTGGCGCAGGGGTTGACAGTCGGTGAAATCGAGGTCTACGCCCAGGGCGCCGCCGATTTCACGTCGCAGGTGGCGCGGGCGCGAGCGGCCGGCGCCGAAGCCTGGATCGCGTTCGGGCTGCCGCAGGATGCCGCCGAAATGGTGAAGAATTTCCGCAAGCTCGGTTTCGCGCCACGCTTGTTCGTGGCGCAGGGAGTGGCGGATCCGGATTTCATTGCGCGCGTCGGCCAGGATGCGGAGTACGCGGTGGGCATGACGGCTTACGATCGCCGCGCGCGTACGCGCGGCAACGCGCAATTCGCGGGGGCCTACGCAGGCAAATGGTCTGCCGAGCCCGGCCAGCTGGCCGCCGAAGGCTATGCCGCGGCGAAGATCCTCGAGGAAGCGATCCGGCGCGCCGGCTCCCTGGAGCAGGAAAAGCTGCGCGAGGCGCTGGCGGCACTGGAGACCGAAACGCCGCTCGGCGCCTACAAGGTGGAGCGCTCGGGCGCGCAGGTCGCCGCGCGGCCGCTGCTGGTACAGATCCTCAGGGGGCGGCGCGAAATCGTCTGGCCCGAAGCGCTCGCGACCGCGAAGCCGCAGTCCTACATGGCCTGGGAAGCGCGCAAGTCCATGCGATGAGCGAAGCGCGTCGCGTCGCCCTGCCGCTCGCGGTGACGCTGGCTGTGCAGACGCTGGTCGCATTCGCCGTCTATTGCGCGCCGGTGATGGCACCGGTGGCCGGCCCTGCGCTCGGCTACTCGCCTTCCGCGGTCGGCTACTACATCGCCGCAACTTATTTCGGCAGCATGCTCAGTTCGGCTGCCGCGGGCGGCGTGCTCGCCGGGGCGCTGGCACCGCTGCTGATCCTTGCCTTCGGTTGGCAATGGGGCGCGGTGGCGATCGGCGCCGCCTGCGCCGCGCTCGCGCTCGCCATCGGCGCGGTGCGCGAGCGCTACGACCGTGAACTCGACCCGCGGGCGCCGATTTCGCTGCGCAGCGCCATCGGCCCGGTGCGCATGGTGCTCGCCGAGCCGCCCCTGCGGCTGATGTGCATCACCTCCTTCGTCTACGGCGGCGTGCAGATCACGCTGGTGACCTACCTGGTCACCTTCCTCGTCGACAGCTTCGCGCTGACGCTGGTGGTCGCCGGCCTGGTGATGGCGGTGTCGCAGGTGGCGAGCGTCATCGGGCGGGTGCTGTGGGGCGGGCTCGCCGACCGCGTGCTGACGCGCCGCGCGATGCTCGGGCTGCTGGGGATCGGCATGGGCATTTCGGCGCTGGTGGCGCTTGCCGCCAGCCCGGATTGGCCGGCCTGGCTGCTGTTCGTCTATGCCGCGGCCTTCGGCGCTACCGCAGTTGGCTGGAACGGCGTGTTCCTCGCCGAAGTGGCGCGCGTCGCGCCCGCCGGCCGCACCAGCGAAGCGACCGGGGGGTGCCTGTTCTTTACTTTCCTGGGCGTGGTGGTCGCCCCGCCCGGTTTCAACGCGGTGCTCGCGCTGGCCGGCAGCTACCCGCTCGCCTACGCGACCTTCGCCGCGCCCGCGCTGGCGGTCGGCGTCTGGTTGCTGGCTAGAATGCCGAAACCATGAGCTCGCCACCCGATGTCCCGGAAGGATTTCAACTCGACCAGCGCATTCAGCCGCACACGTTCGCCGGCTTGGTCGGCCCTTTCTACTCAAGACGCCAAGGCGATGACATCTCGCTCGGCCTGCGGATCGAAGAGCGTCATTGCAACTCTCGCGGCACTTGCCACGGCGGGCTGCTCGCGACGCTTGCCGACATAGCGCTTGGCTACGCCTGCGCCATCGCCGGTGCCACGGATGGGCAAAAGCGCAATTTCGTAACCGTAGATTTATCGCTCCAGTACCTGGCCAGCACACAGGTTGGCGACTGGGTACAGTCCGAGGTCAGGGTGCTGAGTCCCGGTTCGCGCCATGCGTCGGCCGCGGGACATCTGCTCGCCAACGGCGAGCCCGTCGTCCGGATCAGCGCAAATTTCAGGATGGCGAGCGCTCGTTTTTCGGAAACAGCGAACGCTTCAGAGAAGTGAATGCGGGAGGTCATACTCGCTCACGGCCTTTGGGTGCCGGGCCTCGTGATGCAGCCGCTGGCGGCGCGGCTGGAGCGCGCCGGGTTCCGCTGCCACAGGTTTTCGTACATGGGTGCTGCCCAGCCGCTGGAGGTGCATGCAGAACGCCTAGCGCGCACAGCGCGCGCGATCGGCCCGGCGCATTTCATCGGCCACAGCCTGGGCGGCCTGGTGGTGCTGGAGGCCCTCAACCGGCACCCGGAGATCGTTAGCGGGCGCGTGTTGTTGCTCGGCACCTCGGTGCGGGGTAATTTCGGCGGGCGGCGCTTGGCGCGCCATGCGCTCGGGCGTTGGCTGCTCGGCAAGAGCGAACCGCTATGGCGCGAGCGCCATCCTGACGGGCGGGAGGGGCACTGCGCGCGCTGGACGCGGCCCGAGGCGCTCGGCGTCGTCGCCGGCAGCCTGCCGCTCGGGCTCGGGCGCATGTTCGGCTCGCTGCCGGGGGTGAACGACGGCGTGGTGCGCCTGGAGGAAACAGAAGTGGAGGGCATGGCCGACAGGATCGTGATGCGCGTGGCGCACAGCGCGATGCTGGTCTCGGCCAGCGTGGCGGCGCAGGCGGCTGCGTTTCTGCGCAACGGGAAGTTCGTGCATGACGATGCGTAGCGCACTGATTTTCTGCGCCGCGTTCTTCCTCCCGGGCTGCGAGACGCTCTCCTATTACGCGCAGGCGGTCGGCGGGCAGATGGCGCTGATGGCGCGCGCGCAACCCGTGGCAACGGTAATCGCGGATCCGGCCACGCCGCAGGCGCTGCGCGAAAGGCTGGAGCTCGCGCGGTCGATTCGCGACTACGCGAGCAGGGAGCTCAAGCTCCCGGACAATGGCAGTTACCGGAGCTACGCCGACCTCGGACGGCCCTACGTGGTCTGGAACGTGGTGGCGGCGCCCGAATTCTCGCTGGAAGCGTTGCAATCCTGCTTTCCGGTGGCCGGTTGCGTGTCCTACCGCGGCTTCTTCGCGCGGGAGAACGCCGAGCGCCACGCCGCGCGGCTGCGGGCCGAGGGCCATGACGTCTACCTCTACGGCGTGCCCGCCTACTCGACGCTCGGCCGTTTCGACGACCCGCTGCTGTCGACCTTCATCCGCTATCGCGACGCGGATCTCGCGCGGCTGATATTCCACGAGCTCGCGCACCAGCTGGTCTACGTGAAGGACGACTCGACTTTCAACGAATCCTTCGCGGTGGCGGTCGAGCGCGAAGGGCTGCGGCGCTGGCTCGGCGCGGCGGGGCGTGGCGCCGAGTTGAAGGATTTTTTTGCCTCCCTGGATCGAAGCAGGGGATACGCCGGCGAGATCGAGCAGGCGCGAGCGAGGTTGGGCGTGCTGTACCGGCAGCGCATTGCGCACGATGCGATGCGGGAGAAAAAGCGCGCGGAATATGCCGCGCTGAAAAAGGCGTTGGCAACGGAACCCAGGTTCAAGGACGCCGAACCCAACAACGCGCTGCTCGCTTCCTTTGCGACCTATACCGAGCTGGTGAGGGAATTTGAATTTATTCTGAAAGAAAACAACGGAAATCTGGAGGCCTTCTACGCCCAGGTAAAGCGCTATGCGGCTAGCGAGCCGTCCAACCGAGGTCCATTGTCAAAGCCGAGCCGGTGATGGTGCCGGCGGCGTCGCTGCACAGGTAGGCGACGAAGCCTGCCACCTCGGCGGGCTCGATCAGGCGCTTCACCGCCGCGGGCGCGAGCATGATTTTCTCGACGACTTCTTCTTTCGACATGTTGTTGGCCTTCGCCTGGTCGGCAATCTGGTTGTCCACCAGGGGCGTGCGCACGTAGGCCGGGCAGATGGCGTTCACCGTAATGCCGAATTCGCCGCCTTCCAGCGCGGCGGTGCGGGTGAGGCCCACCAGGCCATGCTTGGCCGAGATGTAGCCCACCTTGTAGGGAGAGGCGATCAGTGCATGGATCGAGCCGATGTTCACCACGCGGCCCCAGCGCTGTTTTTTCATCGCCGGCCAGCAGTAGCGCGTGAGCAGGAACGGCGCGGTCAGCATCAGCGCGAGCATGCGCTCCCACTGGTCCTCGGGAAAATCCTCAATCGGCGAGACGTGCTGGTAGCCGGCGTTGTTGACGAGCACATGCACCGTGCCGTGCCTGCGCAGCGTCTCGTCGACGAGATGTTTACAGCCCTGTCTTTGACTTAGATCTGAAAGAATAAAATCCCCAGCCAGCCGATTCGCGTGTTCCGTGCCAGCCTTGTCATTCATGTCGGCGAGCACCACCTTCATGCCGTCCGCGGCGAGGCGCTCGGCGCAGGCGAGGCCGATGCCGCTCGCGCCGCCGGTGACGATGGCAATTTTCTTGGTCATGAGAGCGGGATGTCCACGATCTTCTTGAACGCCGTCCGCGCGGACAGGCGCTCGAACCAGGCCTCCACGTTCGGGTGCTTCGGCCGCTCCATCGGCAGCCGCATCCAGCGCTGCACCTCGCAGCCGATCGGGATGTCGCCCATCGAGAAGGCGCCCGCCACGTACAGCCGGTCGGCGAGCGCGGCATCGAGGATGCCGGCCATCTCGCCGGACTTCACGCGCGCCTTCTCGATCGCCTGCGCGTCGCGCTTCTCGGGCGGCGTGCGTATCAGGCCCCAGAAGGCGTCGCGCACGCTCGCCTGGAACGAGAATGCCCAGTCCATCCATTGGTTCGCCGTCGCGCGCGTGCGCTCATCCAGCGGCCAGAGCACGCCCTTGCCGTGCTTCGCGGAGAGGTAGCGGACGATGGAATGGGACTCCCACAGGATGAAGCCGTCCTCGTCCATCGTCGGCACCAGCCCGTTCGGGTTCATTTTCCGGTATTCGGGCGTGTTCACCACGCCGTATTGCATGCCCGCGTCGGTGCGCTCGTAGGGCAAGGCGAGTTCCTCCACGCACCAGAGCGCCTTCTTGACGTTGACGGAGTTGCTGCGCCCCCAGATCCTCAGCATCGTTGCCTCTCAGAATCCCGCGGCCTGGCCATCCCTGCGCGGGTCGCTCGCGGCGAGCCAGCCGCCGTCCATCTTCCAGATCATCTGGCCGCTGCCGAACTGGTTGTAGTCGTTCACGGTGACCAGGCGATGGCCGCGGCGGCGCAGCTCTTCCAGCGCCGCGGGCGGGAAGTCGTCCTCCACGCTCACATCCAGGCCCTGCACCCAGCGGAAGCGCGGGCCGTCGCAGGCTGCCTGCGGATTCTGCCCGTAGTCGGCGATGCGCACCATCACCTGCAGATGGCCCTGCGGCTGCATGGCGCCGCCCATCACGCCGAAGCTCATGACGGGCTTGCCCGCTTTGGTGACGAAGCCCGGGATGATGGTCTGGTAGGGGCGTTTGTTCGGTCCCACGCGGTTCGGGTGGCCTTCCTTCATCACGAAGGTGGCGGCGCGGTTCTGCAGCGAGATGCCGGTGCCCGGCACCACCACCCCAGAGCCGAACCCCATGTAGTTCGACTGGATCATCGACACCATCATCCCCGAGGCGTCGGCCGCCGTGAGGTACACCGTGCCGCCCTGGGGCGGCGTGCCGGCGGCAAACGGTTGGGCCTTTTTTCGGTCTATCTTTTTCGCTCTTTCTTTTAAATATTCCTTGTTCAAAAGCTTTTCGGGACTGAAAGGCATGTAGTCGATGTCGGCGACGTAGGCGAGCGCGTCGGCGAAGGCGAGCTTTACCGCCTCGATCTGCAGGTGGCAGCAGTCCGCCGAATCCACCGGCAGCGAGGCCATGTCGAAGTGCTCGAGAATCCCGAGCGCGATCAGCGTGACGATGCCCTGGCCGTTGGGCGGCATCTCGTGGAGGGTGTAGCCGCGGTAGTCCTGCTGCAGCGTGCCGACCCAGTCGCAGCGGTGCGCCGCCAGGTCGGATACGCGCATCGCGGCGTTGTGCTGCTTCGCAAAAGCCTCGATTTTCCCAGCCAGGTCGCCGCTGTAGAACGCCGCGCCCTTCGTGGCGGCGATCTTCTCCAGCGTCGCCGCATGGTCGGGGAACCTGAACACCTCGCCCGTTGCCGGCGGCCGGCCGCCCGGCATGAAGGCCTCGGCGAACCCCGGCTGGCCTTTCAGTTCCGCCGCCTGCGCCGCCCACTGTTTCGCGATGGTCGGCGACACCATGAAGCCTTCGCGGCCGTAGCGGATCGCGGGCTCGAACAGGCGCTCGAACGGCAGCTTGCCGAACTTTGCGTGCAGCTCGGTCCAGGCGGCGACGCAGCCCGGCACGCTCACCGAGTTCCAGCCGCGCACCGGCATGGCCGTCGCGCCGCCGAAGAATTCCGGCGTCCAGCCCGCCGGCGAGCGGCCCGAGGCATTCAGCCCTTGCAATTGCTTGCCGTCCCACACGATCGCGTAGGCATCAGAGCCTATGCCATTAGAGACGGGTTCCACCAACGTCAGCGTGATTGCGGTGGCCAAGATCGCGTCCACCGCGCTGCCGCCGGCGGCGAGCATCTGCAGACCGGCTTGCGAGGCGAGCGGCTGCGTGGTGGCGACGACGTTGCGCGCAAATACCGGCTTGCGCGGCCAGGCATACGGGAACTGCCAGGAAAACGGAACGCTCATGGCGCAATTGTAAGCGGCCCGCGCGACCCGCCCCGCTCCGGCGATGGGGATTTCGCTAAAGGAAACCGATGCGCCCGCGGCGCGGCGCTTCCGGCGGAACTGTGAGCTGCCGGATCGCGTCGAGGATCTGCCCGATGGCGCGATCGTGCGTCCCGACCTGGCGCTCCAACTCATCCAGCCGCTTGCCGAGCTCGCGGTGCGTCGCCAATGCATCACGCATCCGCACGAACGCGCGCACCACGTGGACCGACACTTCGGTCGCACGAGGAGGATCTAAGACTGCGGCCGCCATCAGGGCGCCATGCTCGGTGACCGCCACTGGGGCCTTTCGAATACCGCCCCAACTTGAAGTCACATTTTGTGACTTCAAGTTTGCAAACTCTTGTTTCGTCAGTACAAATGCGAAGTCCTGCGGGAACCGGGCCGAATTGCGCCGGACTGCCTGCGTAAGCGCCTTGGTCTCAACGCCATAGAGCATCGCAAGGTCGGCGCCCAGCGCCACCCGCTTCCCGCGCGCCACGAGAATCCGTGTCGCGATGCGATTCCTGACAATAGGCGGAATACACTTCGCCTCTTGTGAAGCCGATAGTTCTCCGACTTCCCGTCGCCGTACTTCTTCTTGCCGGGTCGATTGCCGTCCACGCACAGCAAGGGGCGAGGGTGTACCGAATCGGGTTCGTTTCGGCGACTTCGCCGAATCCTTCGAATCCGATGTTCGATGCATTTCGCCAGGGACTCAAGGAATTGGGGTATGTCGAGGGGAGGAATATTGTCGTCGAGGCGCGATTCGCGGAGGGGCGCGTCGAACGCTTTCCCGCACTCGTCGCCGAACTGATCGGGTTGAAGGTCGATGTGCTGTTGGCCGGGTCGCCCGCGGGCGCGGTCGCTGCGAAGAAGGCGAGCACAACCGTCCCGATCGTGTTCGCCGGCGTTGGAGATCCGGTTGCTTCAGGCGTCGTGGCGAGCCTCGCGCGCCCGGGAGGCAATATCACCGGCGTTGCCGCTGGGGCCGGTGGCGCGGCCTTCGGCGGAAAATGGCTGGAGCTGCTCAAGGAGGCGTTGCCCGGCGTTTCGCGGGTCGCGGTGCTGGCGAACCGGTCGAATCCGACCAATACGCCGAACTTAAAGGGAGTCGAGGCAGCCGCGCGGGACTTGAAAGTAAAGCTCGATATTCTCGATGCCGGGAATGCGGCGGAGCTGGATCGGGCACTCGCCGCCATTGGCGCGAGTGGGGCGCAAGCGATCATTGTGACAAGTGATCCGTTTCTCCTCGAGAAGCGTGCCGCTCTCGTTCAATTCGCCGCGAGCAAGCGCCTGCCCGCCATGTACTTCTTCAAACTGTTCGCTGATGCCGGAGGCCTGATGTCGTACGGGGCCAGTCTGGAAGAATCATATCGAAGGGCAGCCACGTACGTGGACAAGATCCTCAAGGGGGCGAAGCCCGCCGACCTTCCCGTCGAGCAGCCGATGCGCTTTGAATTCGTCATCAACATGAAAACGGCCAGAGCGCTCGGTCTCGGGATCCCACAGTCCCTGCTGCTGCGTGCCGACCACGCAATTGAATGATTTACCCCTGCGCAACTTTGCCCCGCACACGGGCGCGCGCCATGAAGCACTGCGCGCGACGGTGGGCTCCACCTTGAACGCATATTGCGGTGTCTCTAGAGTCTGGCTAAAATATAGCCAGAATGCGGTTTGCCATCGAGCTTACCGACGAGGCCGTGGCCGATTTCAAGGCGTTAACAGCTTCCTCCCGCTGCGCCGTGAGAGTGGCGTTGGAAGTGCACCTTCGTCATGAACCGGAAAAGGTGAGTCGTAGCCGCATCAAACGGCTTCGCGAGTCGTCAAAACCTCAGTTCCGTTTGCGAGTTGAGGATATGCGGATTTTCTATGATGTCGAGGAAGGCACCGTAACGGTGCACGCAATAGTTCTCAAATCGGAGGCAGCGTCATGGCTAGCACGGTTCGGAAAAGGCAAGTGAAAGAGGTGCCTCTTTCACAGGTGAAAGATGATCTGTCGCGCTATTTGCGCGAAGCCGAGACCCGGCAGATCGTCATTACCCGGCATGGAAAACCAGCCGGGGTACTCATTGGGTTCGAGTCCGACGACGATTGGTTCGAATTTCGACTCGAAAACGATCCTCGATTTCTCGACCGGATTGCACGGTCTAGAGCAAGTGCTCGATCCGGGCGCACCACCAAGCTCGAGGACCTCAAGTCCTGAATGCGTTCTATCCGCGCAGCCCGCGCGCGCTGCGCGCTCTTGCACGCCTGAAGCGCGACGTTAAAACGCTCGCCAGGCCCTCGCGCTAGCCGACCGATGCTTCACCACATCTCCTTCGGCGTTACCGATATCCGGCGCTCTGCCGCGTTTTACGATGCCGTGCTCGCGCCGCTGGGTTATATCCGGGTGTGGGAAGAGCTCGCGGACAACAATCCCAATGCCGCCGTGGGTTATGGGTACGCCGGCGGCGGAGACAAGCTGGCGCTGAAGCTTCGCGCCGGGGAAAAAGTCGCACCCGGCCCCGGTTTTCACCTTGCATTTGCAGCCCCGGATCGAAGCGCCGTCGATGCCTTCCATAAGGCGGCGTTGAGCCACGGGGGCGTCGACAATGGGCCGCCGGCGCTGCGGCCCCATTACGGGCCGAATTACTACGCTGCCTTCGTGGTGGACCCCGATGGCTATCGAATTGAGGCGGTCATCAACAAGTAGCGGGCACGCACCGAGGACTGACTAGATGCCAAGGAAGAATTATTCGTCCGGTACTCCGTGGGAACCCGTCGTCGGCTATTCGCGCGCCGTGAATGTCGGCTCCTATGTCCATGTCGCTGGGACAACGGCAACCGATGGCAGCGGCGCTATCGTCGGCCCGAACGACCCGTACGCGCAGGCGGTCCAGTGCCTGCGCAATATCGAAGCCGCCCTGGCGCAAGCGGGCGCCCGTCTTTCGGATGTCGTGAGGACGAGGATGTATGTGGTGAACATCGCGGACTGGGAGATGGTCGGCAAGGCGCATGGCGAGTTCTTCCGCGACATCCGCCCGGCCTCGACCCTGGTCGAAGTCAGCCGCCTGGTCGCCCCCGAGATGCTGGTAGAGATCGAGGCCGACGCGTACATAGGCAACTGAGCGTCCGGCGCACACAGATGCCCGCGATCCTGCGCGCGGTTCAGGCCGACATCACGACGCTCGCGGTTGACGCGATCGTCAACGCGGCCAATGCGTCGCTGCTGGGCGGCGGCGGGGTGGACGGCGCGATCCACCGCGCCGCGGGTCCGGAGCTGTTGCGCGAGTGCCGCGGGCTTGGCGGTTGCGCGACGGGCGACGCGAAGCTGACGAAGGGCTACCGCCTGCGTGCGAAGTACGTGGTCCACGCAGTGGGGCCGGTGTGGAGCGGCGGCGGAGCGGGCGAGCCGGCGTTGCTTGCATCCTGCTACCGCCGCTCGATCGAGGTCGCGGCCGCGGCGGGCGTGCGCACGCTCGCGTTCCCGGCGATCAGCACCGGCGTCTATGGTTACCCGCTGGAACCCGCCGCGCGAATCGCTGTCGCCACGGTGCGCGCAGGCGTGAGTGAGTTCGCCGCGATCGAGGAGGTGGTGTTCTGCTGCTTTTCCGCCGGCGACCTGGCGGTGTATCGTGGGCTGCTGCCGCCATGATTGCGATCCGCGAAATCGACCACCTGGTGCTGCGCGTCATCGACTTGGAGGCGATGATCCGCTTCTACACGCAGGCGCTCGGCTGCACGGTGGAGCTGCGCCGCGACGAGCTCGGGCTGGTGCAGCTGCGCGCGGGACGCTCGATGCTCGACCTAGTGCCGGTGGACGGTGCGCTGGGCAGGGCGGGCGGCGCTGCGCCCGGCAGGGAAGGCCGCAATCTGGACCACCTGTGCTTTCGGGTCGAACCGTTCGACGAGGCGGCGATCCGCAGCCACCTCGCGCCCTTCGGCATCCAGGTCGGCGCGACCGAGAAAAGAATCGGCGCCGAGGGCAAGGGGCCTTCGATCTACGTTACCGACCCCGAGGGGAACGTGGTGGAGCTGAAAGGGCCACCGGACTAGAGCGGGAGCATCAGAAGCTTAGAACTGCGCGCCCGAGCACTTTGCCAGCCTTCAGGTCTTCCAAGATCGCGTTGACCTCCGCCGCCGGGCGCGTCACCACCGGGGTGGCCTTCAGCTTCTTCTTTTTCGCCAGCGCCACCACTTGCTTCAGTTCCTGCAGGTTGCCGACGTAGGAGCCGACGATGCCGATCGCGCGCTGCGCGAACGGCGGCAGCGGGTGCACCAGTTCGCCGCCGAACAAGCCGCACAGCACGTAGCGCCCGCCTTTCCTCAATGCGCCGAGGCCAAATGCGGCGGTCGCGGGCATGCCGACCAGGTCGATGGCGCCGGCGAGCTGGCCCATCGCGAGCGCGCCAAGTCTCTGCGCGGCATCTGCCGCGCGCGTGTCCAGCGTCAGTTTGGCGCCGAGTTTTTTCGCCGCCTCCAGCTTGCCAGGGTCGATGTCGCAGGCGACAATGTTCTTCACGCCCTTGGCGCGCAGCACCGAAATGCAGACCAGGCCCAGGCCGCCGCAGCCGATCACGGCGACCCAGTCCTTGGGCCCCAGGCGCGGCAGCTTGGCGGCGGCGCTGTAGGTGGTGAGGCCCGAGCAGGCGAGCGTCGCGGCAAACGCGTCGTCGATGCCGCTCGAATCCACCAGGTACTTCGGATGCGGGATCAGCACGTGACTGGCGTAGGCGCCGGCACGGTTGATGCCGAGGAAACGCGAGCCGGACACGCAGTAATTGTCCAGTCCGGCCTTGCACACCGGGCACTTGCCGCAGCCGATCCAGGGAAAGACGATGCGCTTTTGGCCTTTCTTCAATCGCTTGTCAAAACGGGGGGCCGAAGAACCAAAATCTTCAACAGTTCCAAATGGCTCGTGGCCCAGCGTGAATGGCGGCACGCAGCCGCGCTCCTTCACGTAGAGGCGCTTGCCGCCGCCCCAGTCGAAGTAGCCGTCCCAGATGTGCAGGTCGGAGTGGCACACGCCCGAGCGCGTGACGCGCACCAGCACCTCGGTGCCCTTGGGCTTTGGCGTCTCGTGCATCACTTTCTGCAGCGGCTGGCCGTGTTCCAGGAACTGGTAGCTGATCATGCTTTCCCCGATTCGCTCAATGCCTGGTCGATGTCCCAGAGAATGTCGTCGAGCGATTCGATGCCGACCGACATGCGGATCATGTCGGGCGTGACCCCTGCCTTCAGCTGATCCTCGTCGCTCATCTGCCGGTGCGTGGTCGAAGCCGGGTGGATGATCAGCGTTTTCGCGTCGCCGATGTTGGCGAGGTGGCTCATGAACTCGGCAGCCTCGATGAAGCGCTCGCCCGATTTGGCGCCACCCTTGACGCCGAAGTTCAAGAGGCCGGACGCTCCCTTGGGAAGGTATTTCTGCGCCAGGGAAAAATACTTGTTGTCCGGCAGCCCTGGGTAGCTTACCCAGGCCACGCGCGGATGGTCCTTGAGGTGCTTCGCCACCGCGAGCGCATTGTCGCAATGCCGGTCCATGCGCAGCGGCAGCGACTCCAGGCCCTGCAGCAGCAGCCAGGCGTTCATCGGCGAGAGTGTCGGGCCAAAGGTTCGCATGATCTCCATGCGCGCCTTCATGGTGTAGCCGAAGTCGCCGAAGGTCTCGTGGAAGATGACGCCGTGGTAGCCGGGCGATGGCGTGGTGAACTCCGGGAATTTGCCGTTGCCCCAGTTGAACTTGCCGGATTCGACGATCGCGCCGCCCATGGTGGTGCTGTGGCCGCCGATGTACTTGGTGGCCGAATGGACCACGATGTCGGCGCCCCAGTCGAACGGCCGGCACAGGTAGGGCGAGGGCACGGTGTTGTCCACCACCAGCGGGATGTCATGGGCGCGCGCAATGCGCGCGAGCGCCTCGATGTCGACGATATTGATGAGCGGATTGCCGAGCGTTTCGGCGTAGAGCAGCTTGGTATTGGGTTGTATCGCCTTGGTGAAATTTTCCGGGTTATCCGGATGAACGAAAGTGGTTTCAATACCCAGCTTCTGCAAATTCACACCCAGCAGGGTATGCGTCCCGCCGTAGAGTGTGGACGCGGACACGATGTGGTCGCCACCCTTGCACAGCGTGAGGATCGCTGTGGCCTCGGCGGCCTGGCCGGTCGCGCAGGCGAGTGCGGCGCGGCCATTCTCGATCGCCGCCATGCGCTCCTCGAACACCGCCACCGTCGGGTTGGAGATGCGCGAGTAGACGTTGCCGAAGGTCTGCAGGTTAAAGAGGCTCGCCGCGTGCTCCGCGGAGTCGAACACGAACGAGGTAGTCTGGTAGATCGGCGCCGCGCGCGCGCCGGTCGCCGGGTCCGGGATCTGGCCCGCGTGCAGGCACAGGGTCTCGAAGCCGTACTTGCGATCCGCCATGCACGGATTCTACCGAAGGGAGTAGAGTTTCCCCCATGACTGCTAAGCTTTCCGCTCCCAGACCGGCGGCCGGCCCGGTGCTTCTGCTTGTCGCGACGCGCAAGGGTGCCTTCATCCTGAAATCGGATCCGGCGCGCAGGAGCTGGAAGACCGCGGGACCGATGTTTCTCGGTCACACGGTGCATCACCTCGTCCTCGATCCGCGCGACCGGCGCACGCTGCTGCTCGCGGCACGCACCGGACACCTGGGGCCTACGGTGTTCCGCTCCCTGGACATGGGCAAGACATGGAAGGAGGCCGCGCGTCCGCCCGCGTTTCCCAAGGCGGCGGAAGGTCAGAAAGGCCGCGTGGTCGACCACGTGTTCTGGCTCACGCCGGGTCTCGCGAGCGAAACGGGAGTCTGGTACGCGGGCACGTCGCCCCAGGGATTGTTCCGCAGCGAGGACGGGGGCGTGAACTGGGCTACGGTGCCCGGCTTTAACGACCATCCGATGCTCGCCAAATGGACCGGCGGCGAGCAGGACGGCACGCCCGACGGACCCAAACTGCATTCGATCCTGGTTGATCCGCGCGACGCGCGGCACCTGTATGTCGGCATGTCGAGCGGCGGCGTGTTCGAGAGCCATGACCAGGGAACGAACTGGCGGCCGCTGAACGCAGGCTGCCTCGCCGACTTCCTGCCCGAGCCCTATCCGGAGTACGGCCACGATCCGCATTGCATGCGCTTGCACCCGCTCGCGCCCGACATCCTCTATCAGCAGAACCATTGCGGGATCTACCGCATGGCGCGGCCCGACAATCGCTGGGCGCGCGTCGGCTCGAGCATGCCGAAGAACGTCGGCGACATTGGCTTTCCAATGGTGCTGCATCCGCGCGACCCGGACCGGGTCTGGGTGTTTCCGATGGATGGCGGGACGGTCTGGCCGCGCACCAGCCCAGGCGGCAAACCCGCGGTTTACGGTACGCGCAATGCCGGAAAGACCTGGCAGCGCCTCGCCACAGGCCTTCCGGCGCGCCAGTCCTGGCTGACGGTCAAGCGCCAAGCGATGTGCGCCGACCTGCACGAGCCGGTCGGGCTCTACTTCGGCACCACCAACGGCGAAATCTGGGCGAGCCGCAACGAGGGCGCGAAGTGGGCCTGCGTCGCCCGCCACTTGCCCCACGTCTACGCGGTGGAAGCGGCAGAACTGCGGGCCGAACTGCGGCCATGAAGGTGCTGATCCCGACGCCGCTGCGCTCGTATGCCGGCGAGCGTCACGAAGTCGAGGCGGCCGGTGCGACCCTGGGCGCGATCCTCGAGGACCTCGACCGGTGCTACCCCGGAATCCGCTTCAGGATGATCGACGAGCAGGACGCCATCCGCCGCCACATCCGCATCTTCGTCAACGGCGACCAGGTGCGCTCGCTAGGCACGTCGCTAGGTGCGGCCGACGAGGTCCTTATCGTTCAGGCCCTGAGCGGGGGTTAGGCGGGCGTTACCGTGACGCGGACCTCCAGCTCCTGGTCGCCGCCGCCGAGAATCACGCCGCGCATCGGCGTGACGTCGCTGAAATCGCGGCCCCAGGCGAGCGTGATGTGCTGGTCGCCGACCACCATGTTGTTGGTCGGATCGAGGTCAATCCAGGAACCGGCCTCGCCCGCCGCTCCG
>Ga0247727_10008115_pt1 | contig 19636 bp, 18 predicted proteins | sample WisWelCaveWW1625_FD_202498 | JGI IMG/M metagenome (GOLD analysis project Ga0247727, IMG submission 202498) | Biofilm microbial communities from Wishing Well Cave, Virginia, United States - WW16-25 | ecosystem: Environmental > Aquatic > Deep subsurface > Groundwater > Cave microbial mat | place... | reverse complement strand
CGAAACACCTCAGGCGGTCAACGATTTGCCAGCATCCGTTCAGAACAACCTTTTAGCTTACATGTGAGATGCTTGGGATTCTACTTTATCTTCAATAGTTGGAAATGCCATTGGATGGATTGGCATGGGACCGAACATGCCAACTTTGATATTAAAGGCGCCAGGTTCCCCGTATCCCTCCGGAAGGAAGGAAATGGCAACTCGACTCACTGTTGTTCGTCCTCTAGCTACCTGAACTTCACCATTCGCCCTAATACACATCTGGAGGCGGGTGAAGGGAATGTCTAGGTGATGCCCTCTGTCGACCACAGGCATCACTTGCAAATATTCGAAAAGTGCTACCGACGCAGCAGATTGTAATAAAGGAAGCTCAGCCACTGTTTCCTTGCGTAACTTGGCATTTTTCAGTGCTGCTCCATGGCTAATCTTACCGCGAAGCTTACGGGCTCGATCAGCAGCCGCTCGTTGATCGGTAGATGAATTTGGTTGTGGTTGTGATTTTTCATAAATTTCGCGAATTACAGCATGTGACGCAGGGTGTTCACCAATTTGCTCATTGCAGTGGGGACAGGTCTTGGGAATTCAAATCGTTCGGCAGAGATGGCACTACGCGAGCGCCAACAGGCGATGAATGGAATGCCGATATCAAATGGGATTTCGAATTTGGTACTCGGAACAGTTACCGAGATGGGGTTGAACGTTGCGGGTGCGAAAGAGAGAAATGAAAGCCGATCAACAACTTCCTCTGCGATATCAAGACCCTGAAAAAATGCTTCTTCAAGAACATCGTGATCTATGAACACATCCATTATCAGAATAGCAATTCCCATGGGACCATCGCTCAGCCTTGAAAACCGAACTGGGATGCCTCTGCATATCAGATGTTCTGGTGGATCTACAAAGGCTTGCACTATGAACCGCACGCGCCAAGAAATTATCTTCATCTCAGTGAGGGTACCACTTTACACGAGTTTGAACAAGCTCATCGCTGTCTTCAGTTTCGGCAAACTTGCTGCCGCCACGGCCTGACCCACGCGCTTGCTCTTTTCATCCGGCAAATGAAGAGACAGTGTCTGATTCACCTCGGGAAAATCCGCCTTCAAAACCTCGCGCGCTTTCCGCAAAATCACACCTCCGCCAGCTCCAGAGGTCACACGTCCCAGGACAAGCACATGCTGACAGCCATACATCGAGACGTATTGCGCGAGGGCGTAACCGAGGTAGACCCCGATGGTCTCAAAAATTTTAACCGCACGCGCATCACCTCTCTCATGCAAATCCTGGACAAACTTGAGTTGTTCAGCCGTATGACCTGTAGGTAGCTCGATGCCTGCCTTGGGCGCAAGTCGCACCACTGCCTGTTGGGAAAAATATCTGGAACCGCAGCCAATATCGCCTGACCATTCATCCACCGGAGCTTGAGAGTTGTAATCCACCGGTGCAAAAGCCAGCTCATTCAACCAGCCGGTCCTATGTCCTGAACCATTCAGATAACCCGCAGCCTGGCTGGATCCCATGGCAATACCCAGAAGAGAAGTGGCATTGAGCAACATGGCTCCTGCCAAAGCTGTTATATCACCATCATTTGCAACTTCCAGTGGCACATTCCACTCCTTTTGGAGACGAAGGAAGAGAGGTTTCACCTGTCGATCGAAAATCTCCCGTGGAACCGCCCGAAAAAGAGAGGCTACCATCACCTGGTTATTGATGATAATTCCTGCTGAACTTCCGCCGATGGCATCTACTCGTGGCAGATGGCTCGCGGCCAGCTTCAGACCCTCGTTGATTTTTCGGTAATGAAATTCAGGATCGGGTTCGACCTTGGGATCCCACGGCAATTCGATGGTGAAAATGGCCTCGCCGTTCACAACAGCAGCAACTTTATAATCACTGGCCCCAAGATCAAAACCAATCCGACAACCATCCAGATGTCCACCCAAAGCCACGGAAGACTCACGCGGTTTGGCAACCTCCGAGGCCGGTACGATCTCGACAACGAATGGTCTTTCATAAATCCGTTCCATGAGTTCGACATCAAAAGCGCGTGCACCTTTGGATGAGTAGATCTGGCGGATAGGATCGCCCATTTCCTTCGGACCACCGACCACAACTTTCCATCCACCTCTTTGCCAAAGAAGAAATTTCACCAACCGTTCCGCATAGAGAAGCGTTTCCTCATCATGCTCTGAGCCGGGAGGAAGAATCTCCGTCCTGAAAGCGGAAACATAACCATCATTGCGTTCCAGCGCGATGCGCAGCGGGATGGCGTGCCCTGAATCACGCACAGCTTCCAGGTACCGATAATTCCACAGTGAAATCGGCCGGAAATCCGGGTCGAGCCGCGGAACGATGGTGGGCTTGATGGACAGGAACGACATCATTTTTGTGATCACACAGAGCTTGCAAAGGCTTCTTTAACTCTGTGCTTTCTGTGAGAGCGCCGTCCGTCAGTATGCCTTCGCGAAGACCACCCGCTGCCGGCTGGCATTCTCGCAGAGGAAACACCGGCCGGATTCCGGTTGAGAATCTGGGGGAATACACCGGATGGCGACCTTGAGATCTGTTTTGATTTTCTCTTCGCAGGCCACAGATTCACACCAGTGGGCCAATGCGAATCCTCCATGGATTTCCGGTTTCTCGGTGTTTTTCGGCGTGAAGAATTCGTAAAATTCCTTTTTGGATTCGACGGATCGCGTGTGTTGCTGGCGAAGCGCCAGCGCTTTGGCGTAAATATTTTGTTGAATGGAATCCAACAGGCCTCCTACTTCCTGAACAAATTTTTCCATGGGAAAGGATTCCTTCTCTTTCACCCCGCGATCCCGTCGTCCCACAAAAACTGTATTATTTTCCAGATCACGCGGACCCAGCTCGACTCGAACGGGCACCCCCTTTTTGATCCAATCCCAGCTCTTATTTCCACCGGTGATATCACGCTTGTCGATTTCCACTCGAACGGGTTCATCGTGAAATCGTTGTTTCTTAAATTGCGCAGCCAGATTATCACAGGCGGCAAAGATTTTGTCGCGAACGTCCGGTTTTGGAATAATGGGAATGATCACTACGTGCAGTGGCGCAATTTGAGGTGGGAGTACCAGCCCATCATCGTCCGCATGGGCCATGACCAGCGTCCCAATGAGTCGTGTGCTGACACCCCAGCTGGTGGTCCATGCAAACTCGCGCCGGCCCTCGCGGGATAAATACTGGATGCCGGAAGCTTTTGCAAAATTCTGGCCGAGGAAATGGGAGGTGCCGGCCTGTACGGCTTTACGATCCTGAACCATCGCTTCGATGCAGAGGCTCTTTACTGCGCCTGGGAACCGTTCGCTTTCCGTCTTCTCGCCGGTCAACACCGGCAGGGCAAGATACTCTTTGGCAAACGTTTCATAAACCTTGAGCATCTTCCCGGTTTCCTCATGCGCTTCGGCCTCCGTTTCGTGCGCGGTATGGCCTTCCTGCCAGAGAAATTCCGTGGTGCGCAGAAAAAGACGCGGCCGCATTTCCCATCGGACCACATTCGCCCATTGGTTGAGCAGAATCGGCAGATCACGATACGATTGCACCCAGCGCGCGTACGCGGCGCCAATGATCGTTTCGGAGGTGGGACGTACGATCAGTGGCTCGCCCAACTCCCCATCGGGCTTCAGCTTGCCGTCCGACCCGACGGTGAGCCGGTGATGAGTCACCACCGCGCATTCCTTTGCAAAACCTTCGACATGTTTGGCTTCTTTTTCGAGATAGCTGAGAGGAATAAAAAGCGGGAAATAGGCGTTCTTGTGACCGGTTTCCTTGAACATCCGGTCGAGATATTTTTGAATATTCTCCCAGATGGCATAGCCCCAGGGCTTGATCACCATGCAACCACGCACCTCGGAATTCTCCGCCATGTCCGCAGCGGCGATGACCTGTTGATACCATTCAGGGAAATCCTCCTCACGACGCGGAGTGATGGCATTTTTGGATTCAGTCACCATAACTCACAAAATGCCGAAGAAGAGGGCTGTTGCAAAGATGTTTTTTGACAGGATTTGAGGAAAGAGATGCAATCCGCACGATGTGGACGATGCCTTCCTGGTCCTGGCCCAGAAGGCAATGATTATGTAATCGAAATCCACTATGCTTCTGTATTAAAATGAGGCATGCAAGATGAACAAGATTCCCTTGCGCAGATAGCCAAACGCCTGGTTTGGTGGAAGCCACCGGGCACGGCTTTAACAGAGAAGGCCATGTTTCTCGCCCAAGTGATGATGTTCGGCACTTGGGAAGATATCCAGGCCGTTCGCAGCATTTATGGCGATGAGGCGTTCAAGAAGGTGCTTTTGGAAGCTCCACCCGGAATCTTCGATATGCGGTCCTGGAGCTATTGGCATGGAGTCTATCAAATTCATCCGGTTCCATCGTTGCCCCAACGGCGGTTTCCATGAAACCCATCCTTTCGATTCTGCCACCTGCTCAGTTCCGTATCTGGACGGAACTGGAGGCAGTGGATCACTCGTTTGTCCTTTACGGCGGAACGGCTCTTGCGCTGAGGCTGGGGCATCGTCAGTCCGAGGATTTCGATTTTTTTTCACCTCGGCCACTTGACCCGGATGAGTTGGAACGCCGGCTTCCATTTCTCAAACAAGGTGTCCGTCTCCAAAGCGGGGAAAACACTCTCGTTATTACGGTTGATCGAGATGGACCTGTGAAATTGTCTTTTTTTGGCGGGCTCACATTGGACCGCGTGAATAACCCCGACGATTCCGAGGACAACCATATCCTGATTGCATCGTTGGAGGATTTGGCCGCCACGAAAATGCGCGTGGTTCAAAGCCGGGCGCAAGCCAAGGATTATCTCGACGTTGCCGAGTTGATTCGGAGAGGGATCATCCTGAAACGGATGCTGTCCTGCGCACAGACTGTGTATGGCCAGGAATTTAACCCGGCGATCACGCTCAAGGCCTTGAGTTACTTCAAAGATGGAGATCTGCCGACACTTCCGAAGCCCATTCAAGAGCTGTTGCAAGAGCAAGCGTGGAATGTACGGGATATACCACCGCCTCCTGTGTCGCGAAAGTCGATCCTCCCCGACTGAAATCAGCTCTCAAACAAAATAGCTGCAAAACAAACCGCTCCATATTTTTGGGGTAGCTGGCGACGTTCCGCGGCGCCAATCAGGTAGAAGGGTGGGTCACGATGTGCCGGGGCCGCCCGATTTCACAATCCTTAAAAGCTCTGTCAATTTTTGTTCGGGCCCTGTGTCCGGGGCCAGCCTTGGAAACTTTCCACCTGCCAGGATGTAACTCCCTCTCTTCCGCAGCATGATTTTCCCATCCTCGACTTCCACGGAGCTGATCTCCATGGCGGCGGCGACAAGACGGATGCGCGCCAGATCCAGCAGCCGTAATGCCGGTGGTGGAAGTTTCCCGAATCGATCTCTCCATTGATCCGCCAGTTTTCGCAGTTCATTTTCTTCGCCCACCTCCGCCAATCGTCGATAAGCCTCGATGCGCAGATGACTCTCCTCCATATAAGATCTGGGAATGTAAGCGCCGGCGCCATTTATCACCTGATCTTCTGACATGGGCAGAAAATCGAGGCGCACATGCACCTCCACTCGCTGTGGGATCTTCCTGCCTTTCATGCGCGCCAATGTTTCCTTGAGAAGCTGGCAGTAAAGCTCGAATCCAATGGCCGTGGCATGACCACTCTGTTCTGTTCCCAAAATATTTCCGGCGCCGCGAATCTCGAGATCGCGCATGGCCACCTTGAAGCCCGCTCCCAGTTGACTGTATTGCTTGATGGCGCTCACCCTCTTGCGAGCATGGGCTTCTATCATCAAATGACGTGGCAGTAACAAATACGCATGGGACTTCATCTGGCTTCGTCCCACACGCCCTCGCAACTGGTAGAGATCCGCGAGACCAAAGCGATCCGCGCGATCGATGATGATGGTATTGGCGCGCGGGATGTCCAGACCGCTCTCGATGATCGTGGTTGCCACAAGAACATCGATCTCACCCGTCACGAAACGCATCATTACAGATTCCAGATCATCCTCATCCATCTGTCCATGACCGATCTCGATCCGCGCCGTTGGGATCAATTCGAGGAGCCGGTCCCGAACCCGTTGGATGGATTGAACACGATTATGCAAAAAATAAACCTGGCCCCCTCTTGCCAGTTCGCGTTCAATTGCCGACCGGATCAATCGCTCATCATATGCGGCGATCGTCGTTTCAACGGGCAGCCGATTTGGAGGCGGAGTTTCGATCATGCTGATATCACGGGCGCCCATGAGTGAAAGGTAGAGTGTGCGCGGGATCGGCGTTGCCGAGAGCGTCAGAATATCCACCAGCCTGAATGTATCCTTGAAACGTTCCTTGTGTTTTACGCCAAATCGTTGCTCCTCATCCACGATGACCAACCCCAATTCCTTGAACATCACATCCGGTTGCAACAAGCGATGGGTGCCGATCAGAATATCCACGGCGCCGTCCTGCGTGGCGGCCAGGGTTTTGCGTTGTTGAGCCCTGCTGCGGAAGCGGCTCAGCAAATCGATTCGCAGCGGGTAATCCGCCATGCGTTCCCTGAACGTTCGCTCATGCTGCTGCGCGAGAACCGTGGTTGGGGCAAGCACCGCCACCTGCTTTCCATTCATCACCGCCTTGAATGCTGCGCGGATGGCCACCTCCGTTTTGCCAAAGCCTACATCGCCACAGATCAGACGGTCCATGGGTTTGCCAGACTCCATGTCCTCCTTGATATCCGCGATTGAAGTTTCCTGATCCGGTGTTTCCTTGAAAAGAAATGCATCTTCAAATTCCTTTTGCCATTTGTTATCTGGAGCAAAGGCAAACCCTCTGAAAGCCTTTCGCTCGGCATGAACTTTCAAAAGCTGGGCCGCGTAATCCACAATGGCTCTTTGCGCCTGCGCAGCCGTTTTGGCCCACCGTGATCCACCCAGTCGATCCAGCGGCGGACGGATCTTTCCAACTCCAACATAACGTCCCACCAGGTACGCCTGCTCCAGCGGAACATGAAGCAAAACGCCTGCGTCGTACTCCAGCGTCAATACCTCCTGCCTTCGACCCTCCACCTCTACATGTCGAATGCCGAGGAACCGGCCGATTCCATGGCGCACGTGAACCACCAGATCACCTTCATTAAACTGGCTGAAATCCACCGCTTCACGTCCTGCGCGTGCTCGAGACGTTTTTTGCTGTAAACGCGTCATCCGCAGAGTCTGATAGCGCCCGAAGATTTCAGCATCGCTCAGCAGTGCGAGTTTGGCCGATGGCCAGAAAAATCCGCGCAACACCGGTGCCTGCAACCAGACTGCATCTTGAATTTTGGCTTCATCGGGCATCAACTCGCGCAGGCGCTTTTCCTCTCCCTCGTTATTGCAACAAACCACCACCCGCCATTCATCCTTCATCCAGTCGCGCCAATGACGTAACAGAAGATTGCGTCTCTGTTCCTGCATGATGGCGTCCGAAGGAGGCGTTGCGAGGAAGTCATGCGAGAAGATTTCCAGGATGACTTCGCTCCGGTGTCCGGATGCATTCGTAAAACCGATCTCCACAGCTTCACAGGGGTCCGGTGGTTCCCGCCAGATGAGATGATCCTCCGGTAAATAATTGCTCAATCTCCCTTTCTCCTTGTGAAATAAGGAGGCATCCAGTCCACTCAACTCTGCTTCGAACGCTGGCGCAACAGAGGTTTGGGTTTCCAGATCGAAGAACCGCATCGATTCGATGATGTCACCATCAAATTCCATCCGCACGGGCGCCTCTCCCTGGAATGGAAACACATCCAGAATCCCGCCGCGCCGCGCGAATTGCCCGCGTCCGGAAACCTGCGCTTCATTCTCATATCCGCAGGTCACCAGTTCCTCCACCAATGTTTCCATTCCAACAGGGTCTCCAACACACAAGCGACGGGTTGTTTCCCGAAGTATTTGAGGAGCCGGTATGTTTTGAAAAGAAGCCTTTTGAGTTGTCACTACAACCTGGATATCCCGGCCTTGTTGGAGCGCGCGAAGAGCGCGCAGGACTTCCGCGCCGGTTTCCGGATCGGCCAGGGTTTCCGGCGAGCTTGCGAATTCCACCTCCGGAAAATGTAAAATGGAGAGGGGTGAATGCGAGGCAGGAGCCAGAGCAGCTATTTCCGAATACCAATATTCCTGTTGTTTTACCGAGGAGGCCAGCACGCAGAGCCAGCGTTTGGTGGCCACTGTCAGTAGAAGCATGAGAAAGGGTCTTGCAACTTCCGCAACGCCCTTCAAAGACAACAGTTCACCCTTATTCAATCGTTCCACGAGGGAGATCACCTCGGGCAATTGAAGTGCTTCACGAAACCAGGTAATGTCCTTTCCCACAGGCTCTACTATCCCTCCATACATGGGTGCAAGACAAAAAAGTTACCACCTCCCCCAACCCCTCCTTGCCAAGGAGGGGAATGGGGAGGCACACTGCCAATGGTAACTTTTTTGTTCTGCGCCCTCGTGCATTTAGAATGCGACATTTTGCTTTTCGAATAAACAATTTTGTGTATTATATTTCTTCATTGAAGTTTCAACCATCCTTGTGAGGAGAAGCTGACTGGCATATGGAAATTTACGTCGCAAAAGACAACCAGAAGTTGGGTCCGTACGACCTTGAGGAGGTTCATCACCGGATGAAGGCGGGCGCCATCTCAGAGACCGATCTGGCCTGGCGGGAGGGACTTGCAAACTGGATTCCATTGTCCCAGGTGCTGGGTTTGTCGTCAGAAGCTGTTCACAGTTCGCCACCAGCACCACCCCCTGTCGAAGAGGCCATCCCATTGAGATCATCCGGTTTGGCAAAAGCAGCATTTACTCTTGGACTGGTGGGCATACCCTTCTGGATTACCATCGTGATTGTTGCGGCCATTGGATCGGCATCCGGCTTTTCTGAACAGTCTCCGATGATGATCGGCACCGGACTGGTGATGTTTGGAGGCATGGGAGGCAATATCGCGGGTATTGTCCTGGGGATTATCGCGCTGACACAAGCCGGGTTCACCAAGGGGATCGCGGCCGCCGGGCTGACATTGAACGCTCTGGAACTCCTGGGAATCCTGTCGTTGATGATCATCGGCATGGCGATGCAATGATTTGTTTTTTATGAGTGAAGAAGCCAACGAAAGCAGGAAGGCAACGGCATCACTGGTTTTGGGGATCATTGGCATGATCGCCTGGGTCATTCCACTGTTTGGCGCGCCCATTAACATCACCGGTCTGGTCATGGGAATCAAAGGTTTGAAATCACCCAAGCGTGCCAGCGCTGTTGCCGGTGTTGTGTTGTGTATCATCGGTTTGATTTTCACCGTGATCAATGCTGTCATCGGCGCCTACCTGGGAGCCACCGGTCAGCATCCGCTCCTTCGAAGTAGATAGCTGTCTGTTTCTTCTGTAGTTCCTTTACACACTCCAACTTGAGGAGGGATGCAGTCCATGACCAAACTGCAGCCAAGTGCATTTTGGACTAGACTTTTATGCAGCATGGTGCATATTGGTCAGAGTTATGGAACGACAGCAAAGGCCCTTCATCGCAAAGGATCTGGAGAAGAAAATGGTTTTTCTCATGGGGCCGAGGCAGGTCGGCAAAACCACCCTCGCCAGATCGCTGGTTTCTTTGTGGCCCAAGCTGCAATATCTTAATTGGGATGCTGAAAACGACCGACAAATCATTTTCAAGCAACAATGGGATCGTCATGCTCCGCTGATCATTTTGGATGAAATTCACAAGTTGAAGAATTGGAAATCCCGGATCAAAGGAGTGTACGACACGGAGGGAGTTCCTCCCCGGCTTCTCATCACCGGCAGCGCCCGCCTGGATCTTTATCGCCGTGGGGGCGATTCTTTGGCAGGTCGTTATTTCCTGCACCGCTTATACCCGTTTTCAGTGCGGGAGTTGAAAGGCCGACTGCCGCCCAACAAGGCTTTGGAACAACTCATTACTTTGGGAGGATTCCCGGAACCGTTCCTCAGTCAATCCGAGGAAGCCGCTCAACGGTGGCGCAAGCAGCATCTGGAAAGAATCATCAGAGAAGACATTCAGGACCTGGAACCCATTCGCGAGATTCCATCCTTGCTGCTTCTGGTGGATCTGCTGCGGGAGCGCGCTGGATCACGAATCTCTTACTCTTCGTTAGCGGGTGACATCCAGGTGTCCCCACACACGGTCAAACACTGGATTCAAATTCTGGAGCACATGTATGTCATCTTTCGTGTAGCTCCCTACCATCGTAATTTGGCTCGCGCCATCCTGAAGGAACCCAAAATCTATTTCTATGACACAGGCGCTGTGCGTGGAGACATTGGGGCGAAATTAGAGAATGCGGTAGCCGTATGCCTGAGAAAGTGGCTTCATTTCCTGGAGGATTCCCAAGGGAAGGATGTCCAGCTCCACTATATCCGAAATAAAGAGAAGCAGGAGGTGGATTTTCTGGTTTTGCTGGATGGAAAGATCCATCAACTGATTGAGGTGAAAACAGCAGACCAGCAGTTGAGTGCCTCTCTTTTTTATTTTCATCGTTCCCTGAAGCCCAAACAGTCTGTTCAACTTGTGCAAAAAGCAACCCGCCCACTGACGGTCAAGGGAATCTCCGTCATTCCTGCAGCAGAATGGTTGGAAAACCTGGATGCTTGAATTGAAGATACAAGATGGACTAATCGAGCGATTTGAACCCCTCCACCCTCTCGAGATGTTCGAAGAAAGCCTTCTCATCTTCGAATAAGCGGCCTTTCTCAATATAACTGTCGGTAATAAAAGGACTCAGTCCTTTGGGGAAAATCATGTAGCGATTTTTGTGGTAATCACGGGCATGACCCAATTCATCCATCATACCGGTGCTTAACGGTGGGCGCTCGAGATAGGGATGAATCGCCACGGTTGAATCGGTTTTGCCGACAAACCAATGGAGATCGCGATGCACCGTATAGGCGTAAATCGCCTCCTTATCACGAAAGTTCTTGAAGTGACCACTGATCTCAATGGTTTGAGGATCAATCACCACGCCATAAGTTGACAGACGCCGAATGATGGTATCCACCTGTTTGCGGACGGCAGGATCGGCGTGTGTCATGCAATAACTTGCGTAGAAGGCATGCGCATCGGGATAACGAATCAGATAATAAAGCGATTCCGGAGGTTGTTTGGTGGAAAGAACGATGTGGCGAATCCCCATCATTTTGGCCCAATCCTCGCTGAGACTGACCTCCTCATTCATCCACGAAAGAATTTCGTAGATGGTATGATCCTTTTCCTTGATGGCTCGCAGAAAAGCATCTTCCTTCGGCGGTTTTTCCAATCGTTCCTGGATCAACCATTCTGCATCAATCAAAGTTACAATCAAATCCGGCCGGACATATTGCTGAATATACTTTGCGTCCTTGCATTTGCGGTTGATCCGGTTCCACTCGATGGTGGCCGGCGCCCGGACGATGACATTTTCGGAGTGGCCTTTTTCGATTTCGTAACCGATACGCACCCACTCGCGCTCACGCGTCAGCTCAAAAATGTAATCGGTGGTCCCCAGCATTTTCTCCAGTGGTTTCTTCCCATCGTGAGTGACCATGTCCAGCAAGTTGAAGATGCCAACCTTCAACCCCTTCGACGCGCACAGTTTGACGGTTTGATCCAGATATTCCCGATCGTCCAGACCTGCAATCATGCCGGTGACAAGAATTCGCATATCAACCTTGATTAGCGGAAAAGAAGACCAAGCGCAATTCCGTCCATCAACATCGCTCCCCACGATGCTGAATCAGATGCCAGGCTGCAAGAATCGCCAGAATACCCAGGATCGCCATATCCCTCACAACCAACCACGGATAGTCAGCGGTTCCTCCATGCCTGCCAAAGCATCCACAGGAAATATCAAGACCCCGGGCCCACGCCGAAACAATCGCCACGATGAAAATGCCCATGAGAACTGTCAGGATGCCCAATGCGCCCAGGTAGAGGCGTCGAACAATCACTGCAATTCCGCAGAAAACCTCGATCCACGGCAGATATAATGCAAACACCACCGTCAGGATATGGGGAAGCAGTCGATAATTTTGCACGTCCACGGCAAATCCGGAAGGATCGGGAATCTTGGTTGCTCCGGCATAAAGGAAAAGGCCACCCATGAAAAACCTGGCCACATGCAATATCCAGAAAACTATTTTTTCGCGGACTGCCATGTGCTCCAACCTCCCTTCAAGACGTAGACCGGTTCCACACCCGCTTCTCTCAAGCGCCGGGCAACCCCATGACTCGACCGGCATTGGCGGTCATCACAATACACGATCACCGTCTGGCCGGGCACCCAGCGCTGCAAAACTCCACCCAACAGATCATCCCACGCGTCTTCATTCAGAAGCACCGCTCCCGGAATATGCTCCTGGTCGTACGCTTTCTGTGACCGCGCATCCACCCACAAGACCTTCTCCTTCCATCCCATCACTATGGATAGCAGCACCTCACCCGGCTTCAGGGCATCGGCCTGCCAGCTCGGTCGTTTGGGATGAAACAATCCTGTTGCCACCGCTGGAATCAGAGCCAACAGACACAAAAGCAGCACCTGACGAAGCACACTCATCCCTACGGCGTAACAACCCGGCTCTGGCTGTTCAATGCAGATCTACGCGGCGCTTAGGATCCAATCGGGTTTAATATCCCAATTGGAAGGCGGGCCGAAACCATGGTCCAGCTTCCTGGCAGCGAGAAGAGCGATCATCGCTGCGTTATCGGTGCAGAGGTTTCGTTCGGCAACGGCCAGCCGGATCCCTTTGGCCTGACACCCCTTTTCCAGAACGGAACGTAATGCATGATTGCAGGCAACTCCTCCTGAAAGAGCAACCTGGGACACTTGAAAGTATTGTGCAGCACGTATCGTCTTCTCCACCAGCACCTCCACAACAGCCGCCTGAAAGCTGGCACAAAGATCGGCGACTTGTTGCTGCTCAAGATGAGGAACCTGACGATGGCCGACCCCCTTCTTCTCCCCCTTGCCAAGAGGGAGAGTAAGAGGGGGTAGAAGTGATGCCACGGTACGCCGAAGAGCAGTTTTCAATCCACTGAAGCTGAAATTCCAATCTCCTGAATCAAGCATCGGCCGCGGAAATCGGAAGGCCTTGGGATTGCCATTTTTTGCTTTCTGCTCAATGGCCGGCCCACCCGGATAACCAAGCCCCATGAGTTGCGCGGCTTTGTCAAAGGCTTCCCCGGCGGCATCATCCAGCGTTTGTCCCAGAAGTTGATGCTCGCCAAAGCGCAGAACATGAACCAGCAGGGTGTGTCCTCCGGAAACAACCAGGGCCACGAAAGGCGCTGCTTCCACTGCCGGAGAATAAAGATGGGCTTCCATGTGGTGAATGGGGATCAGGGGTTTTCTCCATCGCAAGGCGAGCCCGCGCGCTGTGGATACTCCCACCAATAACGCACTTGGTAACCCTGGCCCACGCGTCACTGCGATCGCATCAATCCCAGAGACAGATATGTCAGCCTGTTTACATGCCCGTGCAATCACGGCATCCACCACTCTCAAATGCTGGCGGGAAGCCACTTCCGGCACCACTCCTCCATAGACCGAATGGAGATCCATCTGGGATGAAACCACATTCGAAAGAATCTGCCGGTCCTGTACGACGGCAGCGGAGGTTTCGTCACATGACGTTTCAATTCCGAGAACAAGCACTTTTTTACTTGTAGGAAAATGTCGGGTGATCCTTCTTGCTCTGCGTATAGGCGTTGATGCCCTTCAACAAGTCCACCGCCCGGTCCAGTTGGATGTCACGAACCGGTTCCTTTTCCCGATCCTTTTCCTGCGGGGAACCTTCGGGGGTCTCCGTGTTCTTCTCCTCCGGTGCGCTCAAGCTGCGTTGCAAGAGGATCTGGCCCCAATCCTCTTCACTCATGGGAACCACAATATCCGGAGTAATCCCGTGTTCGTGAATGACCTTTTTGCCGGGAGTATAATATTTCGCGGTGGTCAACCGGATGGCGGATTTATCGGGCAGAGGGAGCACGCTTTGCACGGATCCCTTGCCAAAACTGGTTTCTCCCACAATGATGGCGCGCTTTGTATCCTGCAAAGCGCCTGCCACAATTTCGGAACCACTGGCGCTCCCTTCATTAATGAGAACCGCGATCGGGTAGTCCGGATGGGTGTGGCTTTCACGGACACGATACAGATTTTTCACCGCGGGATTGCGGCCCTCTGTGTAGACCACCAGCTCGCCCTTTGGCAGAAACTTCCCGGCAACATCCACGGCGGACTCCAGCAACCCCCCTGGATTGCCTCTCAAATCCAAAACAAGCCCCTGCATTCCCTCCTTTTCCAGTTTAAGCAGCGCCTTTTCAAATTCGTCGGTGGTGGGCTCGTTGAATTGAACCACGCGCGTGTAACCGATGTGATCGCCCACGATGCGGGTATCCTTTACGCTCTCCACCTTGATGATGGCGCGTGTGATGGTGATATCCTTGATATCATTCGCCTTCGGCCGCAGGATGGTAATGGTGACTTTCGTGCCAGGCAATCCACGCAATTGTTTGACCACATCGGATAAAATCATCTTGTCGGTGGATTTTCCCTCGATGCGGATAATTTTGTCTCCCGGCAGGAGGCCCGCCTTAAAACCGGGAGTATCCTCAATCGGTGAAATCACAGTGACGATGCCGTCCTTGGAACCAATAATAACGCCGATACCGCCAAACTGGCCGCCGGTCTCCTGTTTCATCTCATCAAAACTGGCAGGATCCATGAACTGGCTGTGCGGATCCAGCGCCGTCAACATACCCTTCAGGGCGCTATAAACCAGATCCTGGTAGCTGAGTTTTTCTCCGTCGACATAATCCTTCCGGATGATTTCCATCACACTGGTGAGCAGCTCGATATTTTTATAGGGCGCATCCTTGTCCTCCCCGGCTGCCGACAATGATTGAATACGCCATCCCAGGATGAGATTGGACAGCAGAAGCGCGATCACCAGTGTGATCAGGAGGCGGCGTTTCATATGCATAAAGGACGGGAGTATGTCTGAAATTAACTGTGTAAGAACTATGAACCCGTTGTCGACCTTATTCTTTTGCGAAAATAGATAATTGTTTGTTTCAGACCGTCTTCCAGCGAAGTCCGGGGTTCCCATCCCAACAGCGCTTTTGCCCGGCGGATATCAGGTTGACGTTGTTTGGGATCGTCCACCGGAAGCGATTTATGGATGATTTTGCTCCTGCTCCCGGTGATTTTCAGAATTCTCCCGGCAAATTCCCTGACTGTCAGTTCAGCCGGATTGCCAATATTAACCGGACCATGCTCTTTGGACATGGCCAGACGATAGATCCCGTCGATCAAATCGCTGACATAACAGAAACTTCGGGTTTGTGAGCCATTTCCAAACACAGTCAGGGGCCTGCCACGAAGAGCCTGACTGATGAAGGTCGGCACCACCCGTCCATCGCGCAGACGCATCCGAGGGCCATAGGTGTTGAAGATGCGCGCAATTTTGGTGTCCACATGATGAAAGCGGTGATAGGCAAAGGTGATTGCCTCCGCAAAACGTTTGGCTTCATCATAGACGCCACGTGGGCCGATCGGGTTCACATTTCCCCAGTAGTCTTCTGTCTGGGGATGGACCAGCGGGTCTCCATACACCTCTGAAGTGGAAGCGAGCACGAAACGCGCCTTTTTTGCACGCGCGAGCCCCAACGCCTTGTGTGTTCCAAGAGCGCCAACCTTGAGCGTGGGGATTGGCATTTCCAGATAATCAATGGGGCTTGCCGGTGACGCGAAGTGAAACACAAAATCCACCCGGCCCGGGTAAAACAGGTGCTCGGTGACATCCTGCTTGATAAAGCGAAACCTTTTCTTCCCGGCAAGATGGGCGATGTTTTCGATATTGCCAGTGCTCAGGTTGTCCAGAGCAACCACACGATGTCCCTCCGCCAGCAGACGATCGCACAGGTGGGACCCCAAAAAACCGGCTCCGCCCGTCACGAGCGAGATAAGATCTTTTGTTTTACGTGAAGGCTTGCTCATATATACATAAACAGGTCTATTTCGCATCCGGGTGCTCGGATTGCAATTTTTTGAGTCGTTCTTCGGCCTCGTGGCAGGGGAGGTTGCTTTCGATGATTCGCTTCAAAACACGCACTGCGCCCTTCCAATTTTTCTGCCCTTCGAGGATGCGAGCCGCCTCCAATCCGCCTTTGCAAACCCAGTAAAACTCCCGTTCTTCCGGTAACGGATTTTGCGGAGTGCGTTCGTAAAGCGGTTTCGAATACCAATCCAGCGCTTGTGTCAGGTCCTCCATGTTTTCACAGGTTTTTCCCAATTCCACGTACGCTTGATTCCGCTGGGCGGCATCGGCTTTGGGAGAATCGGCGATGATTTTGAAGACGTCACGGGCTTCCTTGTGCCGCTTCAACTGTCGCAGACATCGGCCGCGCTGTCCATGCGCTTCCAGAATCTTCTCGGCCAGATCGGGGGTTTTGGTTGCATCGTAATTTTTAGTGAGATCTTCGAAGATCAATAAAGCTTCCTCAAATTTGCCCTGTTCCATCCGAATATCGCCGTCCAAAAAGTGGCCGTCGAACACCCACGGCGAGGTCTTGTGCTTGTCGTCCAGAATTTTGATCAGTCGTATCACGTCATCCTTGTTTTGACCGAGGCGATATGCCGCTCGAACGGCAAAGTAGGCTGCCCCGGGCGCCAGAGAATGCGTGGGGGAGTTCTTGAGCAACAGTTCGAATTGCATCTGGGACCTGGCGTAATCTTTCCGTCCATCAAAATAAAGACCCAGCCAGAATTGCGCCTCCGCTGCAGCTGAACTTTTCGGATGGTTTTTTACCAGCGACTCGAATTCCCCGAATGCCTTCTCGGTCTGCTCCAGGCGCTCCGAGCATCGCGCGCTAGTCAGCAGTGCGCGCGGGATCAGGTCGTGCCCGGGATATTTTTCGACGAACGAGTTGACAGCCTGACTTGTGTCCTTGAATTCTCCAAGTGAATAAAGAACTTCCGCATAATCCACCCATGTCCGGGCGGCATGAGGTGAATCGGGATATTTGTTCAGGAGCGTCCTGTAAGCCTCCACAGCCTTTGGTATCTCAGACGCACGCCGATATACTTCCGCCGCCAGCAGCAAAAATTCCGGAGCCAACTTTCCATCCGGATACTGGACCCGATGTTTGTCCTGAAAGGTGAACACCTCCACGGTATTTCCCGCCAGGAAACTCGCATTGGCCGCCTGATAAAGGGCTTGTTCAGTCTTTGCAGCATCCGCACCCTTCACTTCGGCCGCCCTGGCATAGGCGGTGACCGCAGGAGCGAATTTTTGCTGTTCAAAGTTCAGATCGCCAAGTTTCAACCATGCATCAGCCTGCAACTGTGGATTCCGGTTTCTCTCCGCAGCCGCGGCCGCCTCCTGAAATTCAGAGGTGGCGGACTCATGTTTTTTATCATCCAGAAGAACCCAGCCAAATTGAAAATGCGCGCGATCAGAAAGGCGCCCTTCGGGATATTTCCGGAAAAATTCATGGAAAGCCTGTAAAGCCTGATCTCTCTTGCCCGCCCGCCACCACAGCGTGCCAACTTCCAGAAGCAGCGCTTCGCCGAGCCTCGCTTTTTCGTGATCACCAGCCCAGTCATTCAACATGCCCGCCAGCACATCGGCCTTGTCCAGCTTCAGGTAAACTTCTGTCAGTTCGCCCACGCACTTCAATTGAAAGGAGGCGTCGTCGCTCTTCCGGAAAGCCTGTTCGTAATTACCGGCAGCATCCGTCCAGCGATTGGCCGCTGCATCAATTTGACCCAGACGAAAAAATGCGGATGGCGCCATGGCCTGCGCCTCACGGTGATCGGATTTCGTGAGAGTTTCCAAGTGTACATGCGCCGTGTTGTTTTGATTGCGCGCAACCTCAAGTTCTCCCAGAGCGTACAATGCTTTAAATCCAACCGAGCTGTCACGTTCCTCCTTAACCAGGCGCGTGAGCAGTTCCAGTGACTGGTCATATTTTTTTTGAAGGAAAAGGGATATCCCCAGGGAAAGAGTGGCCTTTAACGTTTGTTCCCGACGACCCTCCTTCTGGAGACCGTGCAGGATTTCCTGGGCTGGATCAAATTTCTGTTGTTTGAGAAGCGCCTGTGCCATCCCATATTTTGCATCCAGCACATATTCGCTGTTGGGAAAGCGAGCCACCAGACTCTCGCAGGTCTTGAAGGCGGCATCGGCCAATTCACTCTTCAACTGGACTTCCCCGAGCAGTAAAAGGCAATCATCCTGCCAGGCTTCGGAAATCGTGGGGAGCTGTGTTTCCAGCAACTCCATCGCCTCCAGTGAGCGCCCCTGGCTCAACAGGGTTCGAGCCAGAAGGTGGGTGGCCTCTTCACGAAGCTCACTTTCCGGAAATTTGGCGAGAAGCTTTTTGAACTCATTCTCTGCAAGTTCATAAAGATGATCCTGCATCCGCTTCCGGCCAACATCAATCAGCCGGTGCTCCTCCTTGCTGACCTCAGCTTCAAGTGGCGCTAACCAACCCAGAAGCAAGATCCAGACCCATAGGTGCGGACTCATTCCATTTCTCATTTGAGCCGAAAAGGTACAATGCCCATCCCCTTCCCCCAAGAAAAAAACTCCTTCTATCAACAAGATCAGGTTGTCTGTCAATAAATGCGCAATTTATCCCGTAAATGTAAAATGGAGACCGCCTCTATTTTCGGATGCAGAGGATAGGATTCTTTGCCTGGATAAACTACAAAGAGTTTTTCTAATTTTAAATCCTGGAGCGCTATATGCATGGATTTCGCAAGCTTGGCGGCGTCGCTGTATTTGAATTCAAAGCCGACACGTTTGCCTTTCCGCTGGGTCATTAAATCCAATTCTGCGCCTGAATAAGTCGCCCAGAACCATGCGTCGTGTTCACCGGTGATACGCAAGACTTGTTCCATGGCAAAACCTTCCCATGAAGCCCCCAATTTGGGATGTCCTTCCAGCACAGCGAAGGAATCCAAACCTAACAGAGTGTGAAGGAGTCCTGTATCACGCATATAAATCTTGGGTGCTTTTACCTGGCGCTTCCCCAAATTTTCAAACCAGGGAGGCAATTGCCGTATCATAGAGCCTGTCCCAAAAGGCGTTTTCCGAGGGAAAACGCCTTTTGGGACAGGCTCTAGATACACCCCAAATCGTAATTTGGAAGACAGGCTCAAGGATGTCGTGCTGATCCCGCCGTAGGCGGGAGAGGTCTCTCTCGATCCGGCTGAATATTTTCCTCGACGTGCCAACCTGTTATCAAATTCTATCATACAAACGCTAAGGAGCCGTCTCTTGTAACTCAGGCGTCGGAAAGTTTGCTTCCTCGACGACGCCTCTTTCCATGACTAGTTTTGATATTAGACATTGGCCCGTTTGCGATTCTTTACGTCGTGCTACCATTTCCGGTGTGCCTGTAGCGACCACTCGGCCTCCAGCCTCGCCCCCTTCCGGCCCCAGATCAATCACCCAATCGGCACATTGAATGACATCCAGGTTGTGTTCAATCACCAGCACGGTATTGCCACTGGCTCGCAGCCGCATCAATACCTCCAGCAACTTCTCAATATCCGCAAAGTGAAGGCCCGTGGTGGGTTCATCCAAAATGTAAAGCGTTCG
>Ga0247727_10008114_pt1 | contig 19637 bp, 12 predicted proteins | sample WisWelCaveWW1625_FD_202498 | JGI IMG/M metagenome (GOLD analysis project Ga0247727, IMG submission 202498) | Biofilm microbial communities from Wishing Well Cave, Virginia, United States - WW16-25 | ecosystem: Environmental > Aquatic > Deep subsurface > Groundwater > Cave microbial mat | place... | reverse complement strand
GCTCGCTACCGGCCCGGGCGGGCTCACCCCTGGCCGGGCGGGATTCGCACCCGCTGGACGACTTACGAAGTTTCACGGAGGCATCGCAACCTCCCCTCCCCTTCGACCAGCCTTGCCTGGTCGCACTGAAATTCCTACGCACCAAGCATCAGGCCCGGAAGGAGCGCACCCGGACTCCAGTTAATAAGCGACTGTCGACCGGGCATTGTTCTTCTCCCTTCTCTCTGCTCTTTCATGCTCTTGAGATCGGGGCTGGCAGGAAAAAGACGACACCGAGGGAGTCCGCACGCCGGATTGAGCTCGATGCCGCTACTGGCAGCGGAGGTGGGATTGCGGCAGACAAGCCGCGATCGCTGCAGGACGCTGAGATCCGGAGCTCCGAACACCGTACGATCCCTCGCGCAGCCCGTTGTTCGGGACGACCAGGTAGTAACGGTTGCCGGCGCCCGGGGCGATGGTCGCAGTCGTAGCGCCCCCCGTTGAGCAGAGGACCGAGGTGTGGCTGGTGAAGCTGCCCAACTCGCCCTCGTAGACAGCGTAGTCCGAGTCCCCGGCGGAACACGATGGGCCCCAGGTGAGGGTCAGGTCGCCTCCCGCGGCGCGCGTCACGGTGAGCGGCGTCCCCGGCAGGCCGCCACCGTCCGGCACACGTCCGGCGGGGTTGTCCGTGCTCACCCGCAGCACTCGGTCATTGGGGAACTCCGTGACGTAGAGCGCGTCATCCGGCCCGAAGCGCATCCAGGACTGGCCGACGAATCCGCTGCCGATGGTCGTCACGACCCCCGCCATACTGATCCGGAGCAGGTTGCCAGCCGTATCGATGGCGAACACGCTCTCGCTGCTGCCACCGAACGTGCCGATCTCGAGCACGGCGGAGGCCCCGAGGCCGGTCGCAAACGAACCGTTCAGGAGGGCGCCGGTCTCGTCGTAGAGCTTGATGGTGCCGTCGGTGTGGGTTATGAAGATGCGGTTCAGCGAATCGACGGCGATCGCCCGCGGGTTCATCGTGGTGACGAAGAGAGCCGTGGGCGATCCGCCTGTGCTCTGACAAATCCCCGGGGGTGAGGTGCTCGGATTCGCGAAGTTCGAGAACAGCATCCGCCCATCGAGGTCGAAGACGAACCAGGTGGGGTTGTGCCAAGCCGTGGTTGGTCCGAACAGCGGCACCACGCTCTGGTCGGGCAGAATTCGCATGACGTGGCCGCCGGTGGCGTTCGAGACAAACCCTCCGACCACGACGGCGCCGGCATCGCCGAACAGCCCGTCGACGTCCACGATCACCGCATCCGGATCCAACACCGCCGAGACGCCGTACTCGATCACCGGCGAGCCTCCCGGCGACACGCGGTGGATCTTCACGGCGTCCCCGTTTCCGCCCCCCGAACCGAAGTTGTCGCGGCCGACATACAGGTAGCCCGCCGCATCGAACGCCAAGGATACCGGGTCGGTGACCGTCGCATAGACCGTCACCGCGGCCCCGGGGACCACCGGTTCGGCCACGGCCCTGCCAGAGCAGAAACCCACCGCCAGAACCAGCCACGCCACACCTGTGCCTCGTCGCATCTTCGCACCTCCCTGTAGGATCGCGCCCGGACCCCTCTGGCGGAAGCGCCCGGCACCCTCGTCAATAAGCGACTGTCGACCGGGCATTGTTCTTCTCCTCTGTTCGTAAGATCGGAGATGGCAGGCAAAAGACGACAGGCTCTTCACGACCGCCTCACAGCCCGGCGTCAGGCCGCCCGCGTCGCCCGTCTCTTCAACCGCCTGCACGCGCACGGCTACGTCGCCCGCAGCATCACCTCGTGCACCTTCATCGCCCGCTCCACGGCGGGGAGCCCGAACCGCATGGCCACCTCCTCGGTGACCTGGTGTACCACCCCCCGCCAAAGCGGACACTTCACTTGCTCCGGACAGCGGACATCGGGGGACCTGCGGCTGCGGGACTACGACGGGAACGGCTTGGCCGACTCAGACCTGGGAGCGTACGAGGAGAACAATCCAGGCCTGACGCCGGGAGAGGTCCAGAACCTGCTGTGGACCGACAAGACTCATCTCGCCTGGGATGCACTGTCAGGGGCGGTCGAGTATCACCTGTACCGCGGTACCCTGCCAGCGTCGTACGCCTCGTTCGGTACCTGCTAGGATGCGGCCGACGCGGTGCGCACGGACACGGCGTTGCTGGAGACGAGCAACCCGCCCGCCGGCCAAGGGTGGTTCTACCTGGTAACGGCGAAGGACTTCTCGGGACCCGGAGGCGCTGCGAGCGAGGGCACGCTCGGGTTCGCTACCGGGGCGGAACGTAGTAACTATAGCGCGTGTCCTTGAATCCTGGAGAGCGGCGTCAGCCATTGTTGTGTGGAATGGCAGATCGGCCGTCTCCACGATATCTCCAAGACTGGGGAGGACTCCAGAGCACTCCAGAGCACAACGAATTGATCACACGGCAACGAATTAGCAAGTAGTTACGACGAAAAGCCGCGCGCCATCAACCAGTCAGCGTTTTGAGGTGGCGCGGGTTCGACGCCCGCCGACTCCACCAATTCGCACGGGAACCCAGCACCGTCGCAGCGGTCAGCCGTTCCTTCGGACCGGACTCGCGCCGGCCCCCCCGGGCCCGGGCAGGAGCTTCGCCAGTCTCGGGCGCAGATTCCCGAGCCCGACGACCTCGACCCAGTCGTCGAGAGGGTACGATTTCGATCCGGGACACACGATGAACGCGCGCTCCAGTTTCAGGTCGTGCCGCGCGGTCTGCAGCGACTTCGTAACCGCCGGCGCGTCGGCGTACTTGAACTCGAATCCGAAGCGCTTCCCACGGTGGAAGACGAGCAGGTCCAATTCCGCTCCCGACTGGGCGGACCAGAAGTAGGCTTCACGATCGCCCGTTGCCCGCAGTGCTTCCTCCATCGCGAATCCTTCCCAGGACGCGCCCAGCTTCGGATGCGCCTCGAGCGCCGCGAAGGACGCGATACCCAGCAGCGAGTGCAGCAGCCCGCTGTCGCGCAAATACACCTTCTGCGACTTCACCTGCCGCTTGCCCAGGTTTTCGAACCACGGGGGCAACTGCCGCATGACGAGCGCGCCCGTCAGGATGTCGAGATGGCGCTTCACGGTGGTGTGCGCCTCCCCCAGCGAGCGGCCGATCTCGGAGGCGTTCCAGATCTGCCCGTGGTAATGCGCCACCATGTTCCAGAAGCGGCGCAGCGCCACGGGCGCCACCAGCACGCCGAATCGCCGCAGGTCGCGCTCGAGGAAGGTCTGGATGAAGTCGTCGCGCCACTGCCGGCTCTCCTCGTCGGTTCCCGCGAGGAACGAGCGCGGAAAGCCCCCGCGCCACCAGAGCCGCCGGAGGGCATCCATGCCGGTTTCGGCGAGGTCAAAGCCTGCCATGGGCACGTGCGCCACCCGGCCGGCGAGCGACTCCGAAACGCCGCGCACGAGATCGGGAGATGCGCTGCCGAGCACGAGGAACCGTGCCGGCAGTGGACGCCGATCGGCCAGGACCCGCAGGATCGAGAAGAGGTCCGGCCGCTGCTGTGCCTCGTCCAGGATCACCAGGCCGCGCAGCGGTTCGAGAGCCGTCATGGGCTGCGCGAGGCGGCCGTGGTCCCGTGGATTCTCGAGGTCGAAGTACTCTGCCGGGCGCTTCCGGGCGAACTGGCGCGCCAGCGTCGTCTTCCCGCACTGCCGCGGGCCGAGGAGCAGGACGATGGGATTCGAGCGGAACAGCCGCTCGACCCGATCCAGCAGGGCGGGCCTCCCGATAGGAGCAGGCATGCTGTGCATTGTGAGCGTCGAGCGCTCAAAATGCAAGCACGATCGCTTCCCCTCGAGGGCTCAGGCGGTCTGATCGCTCGTGACTCGGGCCGAGCGATTGCCGGGCGGGCCTCCTTAATGGCTGCCTCTGTCATCCTTGGAATACGAAGGAACTCCAGCGGCGCCAGCCACCTGTCTTCGACAGGTCTCCGGAACCGGGGTCAGTCCATCGACGGGGCAGTGCCGGCGAGCCGAGCCGAGGTACACGAACGCGGCGCCAAGGTCCAGGAAGTTGAGGGAGTACCCGGGCGCTCCGACGATCACGTCGGCGTAGCCGTCGCCGTTGACATCTCACGCCGTGGCGACGCTGTTGCCGAAGTTGGCGCTCGCCTGATCGCTCTCCGCCGTCCAGGCCGCGCGGGTCGTCAGAGGACCGACCGTGATGGGATGGGCGGCGTTCCGCGCATCCACGACCAGCCGGATTCCGCGCATGTTCTCCCCGGAGAACCCCTCCATCCATGCCGGCAGAGTCGCACCGCGAGCATCGATCACATCAAGGTGCGCGTAGCGAAGTGCCGGCGCTCCGGAGGGAGTCACGAAATCAATCGCCTGGCCGTCCTCGGACACACGGGGCGCTAGATCGCCCCACAAGGCGAGGTCCAGATGGATCCAATCCCGTGAGTCCGACGGCTCTTCGCCTCCAGGATCGGGATGAAGACCGGGCTCGGAGGCAGGCCCCATTCCCGCCGGCCTCCTCGGCGCCGTCGTCCATCCCCGAACTTTCGCCTCGGCCTCGTCCCTGCCCCCGTGCGCGGGAGGCGCAGACAGCGTGAAGATCTGCTCGAGACCTCGCGGGGTGTTCTCGTAGCGCTCATCGAGAGAGCCGCGGTGGTAATCAATCCGGTGTCCGGACGGGGACAGCGTCGCCTGCGGCACCACCCAGGTCGTTTCACCCCGGCCGTACCCGACGAGTGACAGCCCCCAGCGCCAGGAGGGGTGTCGACATGGCTCGGGGAACCACCCGGATGCCTTCGGAGATGAAGTAGGTCCGGAAGCCCTGCGAGCGGTTGGGCGCGTGCCAGGAGGCCTCGACGTCATCCACCACCGGGGAAGCCTGCCACGACAGCTCGTATTCCCGTTGCTCCAGATCGTGCTGCTCTGAATCGAGCCAGCCGGCGGGCGCGGCCCCGGTTGCCGGGGACGCCGATGACGCCGCCGGTAAACCTGCGGTCCTCGGGGCGGCAGGGACAGAGGCCACGCCGCTGCGGCTTCCCGGCGCCGTTGCCAACAAGAGAGCCGGCAGGATGCCGAAGTGAACCCACCGGGAAACATCCCTGTTGCCGCTCATGGTCATGCCCCTCCTCGCCGAGCCGGTTCACGCCGGTGACGTGGTTACCTCACCGGAGGCAACGCCGCGCAGCCGTAGATGCCCGAGCCGTCCCGGAGTCGGCCGATCAGGCACGCGGTGGTGTCGGCCGCGTCGATGCCGACCTGCGCGGCCTCGTAGTGCAGCAGCACGTCGAGGTCGCGATCTTTGTCCAGGTCCTGGACGTGCGCCTTCGCGTGGGCCTCGGTGCAATCCCGCTCTGCAGGCGCCTCCGCGTCGCCGAAGCACAAGGTGGCGAGCGCGACCTGGGTGGCGTCGAATCCCGGGACGGTGAGGATCCCCACCGGGATCACGCCCGAGTCCTTCACGTTCTTGAGACCGCCCTCGGGGGGCCGAATGACCAGCGTCACGCCGCGGTACGCCTCCGTGCTGAATTGCGCCGAGTCGTTGCTGCCCGTGGCGTCAGTGGAGGTCGTGCTGATGTCGACCCGGGTGGTCAGCGTGCCGGGCACCGTCGGCACCACGCCCACCGGAACGGTCGCGGTACCACCCGCGGGCACCGTGCCCACCGGACAATTCAGCGTGCCGTTGGCCGGCGGATCGCAGGCGGCGCTCTCCGAGTCGTTGTCGACACCCACGTTGTTGGGAACCCTCAGCGTGAACGTGGCCGGCTGGATCTGGGTGACCGCCGGGTCGGCCGTGAAATCGAGCCCGACGCCGCGCGGCAGGCCGGGCCCGAAGTCGTTCGCGCCCCGGACGTTGCACGTCAGCGGGTTGCCGACCACCAGCACTTCGCCATCGAAGGAGCACGGCATGGTGACGCTGAGATCGGCCGAGTCTTCCGCGTCCAGCTCCAGCTCCGAGATGTCAACGAACAGCTGGTAGTCGCCGTTATCCGCCGGCAGCTCGAGCCCTACGCTGCCGATGCCGTACGCCGGCTGATCATCGGGACCGAAACGCAACTCGATGCGACCGAGTTCGTCGTTCTTGCCCTTTTCCGGCAGGTTGATCGGATTGATTCTGCAGCTCACTGCGACCTGGACGAAATTGTCGTATTCGCCGAAGAAATCGTCGAAGCAGTCCTGATCCCAGCCGACGGTGCGCACCGTGTACGACTCGCCATTGCCGATGTAGAAGTCGTACCGCGGCCCGGCGAAGTTCAGCTCACCGTTGCCGCAGGTCTGCTCGTCGTCATAGTCTTCCAGGACGTTGGTGTGGTCGCCGAGACAGATGAGACCAGCGTCATCGTCGGTGGGAATGTCGTAGTCCGACAGGCGGCGCCACGGCTCGGGATCGGCGTCCAGATTCATCCAGAAGAAGCTCAGCTCACCGGCGGTTCCCCCCACATCCTGGTCGTCGTGGAGGTTCATCTTCCGCAACTCGACCTGCACATGGCGCAGCGGCGGGTCGGGCGGGAACACCCATCCGGCGATGAGCTGCCGCGAATAGACGTCCTCGGGCACGGCACCCGAGTTGGCGAGGGGCGCGGTGACGCGCAGCATGGTCCCGGTGTCGAGCGGTCTGTCACCGGAATTGGTGCAGATACTCGTGGCCGGCACCTCCTCGACCTGCAATTCCCGGCTCAGCGTGTTGCCGGTGCCCGGCAGCACCAGCCAGGTGAGAACCGCCTCTGCGGCGGGTCTTACGGGCAGGCAGACGTTGAAGCTGAAGTCCTTGTCGATCGGCGTGGTATCGGTCGGGCAGGAATTGCCGTCGCCAACGGTGTCCAGCAGGCCGCAGTTGAGGACCGCGGTGACGCGGCCGCCCCGCCCATGGATGTAGAGGTCGGTCATGGTCACGGGCACCGGCGTGGCACCGGTCGCGTACAGCGGGTACGACGTCTGGTGCATCGCCGCCACCGCCCGCGGCGGATGAATCTCGGTGGGATACTTATCACCGATGAAGTGCCCGCAGTCGAAGATCCAGTGTCCCTCGGCCCAGACACGGTCACCGGCGACGGCCCACATGCTGCGCGGGTAGTACGGATCGGCGCCATCACCGGATTTTTCGGAGGGGTGGATGCCGGTCTCCCACTCGATCTCGAATGTCCGTATTCCCAGATCGGGGTCGACTCCGATGCCGTTGCTGAGGATGTCCTCCTGGCCGGGATCGACGATGAGGATCGTGTTGTGGTCGTGCGTGTCGTGGGTCGTCGGGTAGTCGACCGTCGCCACCCGGCTCCTGACGACGAGTCCGCTGACTTCGCGGAACTTCGGCAGCTCGGGACGGTTGGCCTGCACCCAGGCCCAACCTTCGTCGGATGCGTCGAAGATCTCGGGTTGGCCGACCAACAGGTTGACGTACACGCGCAGGTCGTCGCAGGCCGGGTTGGACCCGTCGATCGGGTCGGCCGCGTGCGCCGCGCCGCTGCCGAGCAGGAATCCGATCGCGAGCAGAGCCGACGTGAGATTCGCCCTGCCAAGACCCGAGATGCCGGTGTTCTGGTTCCGCTTCGTCATGATCGTTCCTCCCTGGGCGATGCCGGGAAACGTCCTTGAGGTCTCATCCGACCACCGCGGAGAAAGAGCCACCCGGGGGACATGTTTTCCGGACAAAAGGTAGAATCCGGGCAACGTCATGGACCCCCGCGACAAGAGCGACCGCAAAGCCATCGGACGTCCCGGGGAGGTCACGGAGCTGCTGCATGCCTGGCGCGCCGGCGACACCCAGGCCGGGGATCTGCTGGTGAAGGTGCTCTACCGCGAGCTGCACGACATGGCGCGGCGGCGGCTGCGGGCCGAGCGGCCCGGAATGACCCTGCAGACGACGGCGCTGGTGCACGAGACCTACCTGCGACTGGTCGACCAGCGGCGGGTCGAATGGCGGGACCGCGGCCATTTCCTCGCCCTCGCGGCCACCATGATGCGCCGCGTCCTGGTCGACGGTGCGCGCGCGCGGCGGGCGGGCAAGCGCGGGTCGGGCGAGCAGGCGATCACGCTCACCGATGCGGCGAGCGCCGGCGTGAATTCCGCCGACCAGGTGCTCGATGTCGACCGGGCGCTCGAGCGGCTTACCGCCGCCTACCCGCGGCCGGCGCGGGTGGTGGAGATGCGCTTCTTCGGCGGGCTGGAGCTCGAGGAGATCGGCGCCGTGCTGGGCATCACGGAACGGACCGTGAAGCGCGACTGGGCCTTTGCCCGCGCCTGGCTGGCGCGGGAGCTGGCCTGAGATGCCCACGAGCTCCGACCCCCGGCTGCCCGATCTGTTCGCCCGCGCCAGCGAGCTGGAAGGCGATGCGCGGGCCGCGTGGCTCGCCGATCTGCACCGCGCGGAGCCCGGGCTGGCGCGGGAGATCGAGGATCTCCTGGCGTCCGCCGCGGCCGGTGCAATGCGCTTCGAGACGCCCGCCTGGGAATGGGAGACCGCCGGAGGGGAGCCGGGCGGTGCGGTACCTCCCGCGAGCGTCGGCCCGTTCCGCATCGTGCGCGAGATCGGGCGGGGCGGCATGGGCAGGGTCTTCCTGGCCGAGCAGGAGACCGAGAACTTCCGCTGCAAGGTGGCGCTCAAGCTCCTCGACCGGCCCGGCGCGGGAAAGGAAGGGTCCCGCCGCTTCCGGGAGGAGGCCCGCATCCTCGCCGCCCTCGAGCACCCCGGCATCGCCCGGTTCTACGATGCGGGGTGGACGGTCGCTGGTACCTGGCGCTCGAGTACGTCGAAGGGGAGCACCTGCTCGCCTTCGCGGCCCGGCGGGGTCTCGACACGCGGCAGCGCGTCGAGGTCTTCCTCCAGGTCCTCGACGCGGTCGACTTCGCGCACCGCCGCCTGGTGGTCCATCGCGACCTGAAGCCGGGCAACATCCTGGTGGACGCCGGTGGCGCCGCCAAGCTCCTCGATTTCGGGATCTCGAAGATGGTCGATCCCGAGACGGTGACCGACGCCACGCGCACGGAGACGCGCGCCTTCACGCCCGCCTACGCCAGCCCCGAGCAGCTCCGCGGCGAGCGCGTGACCGTGGCGAGCGACGTCTACTCGCTCGATGTCGTGCTCTACGAGCTGCTGGCGGGCTGCCGCCCCTTCGGACGCGGCGCGGGTGAGAGCGACCCCAGGCCGCCGTCCGCCGCGGCGCGGCGGATGGATGCCACAGAGGGCGCGCGCGAGAGGACGACCGCGCGCTGGCGGGATCTCACCGGCGACCTCGACGCCATCACCCTCAAGGCGCTCCGCGCCGGGGCCGAGAGTCGCTATGCGTCGGCGGCGGCCCTCGCGGACGACCTGCGCCGCTGGCTGGACGGGAAGCCGGTCGAGGCGCGCCGCGGCGGGTGGCGCTACCGGATGGCCAAGTTCGCGCGCCGGCACCGCGTGCCGGTCCTCTCCGCGGTGCTGGCGATTCTCGCCCTGGCCGCCGGTGTGACCGGAATCCTAGTCCAGTCGCGCCACGCGGCCCGGGCCGCGGCGATCGCCCGCGAACAGCGGGATTTCGCATTGCGCCAGCTGTCGCGTGTCGAAGCGATCAACGACCTGAATGCCCTTCTTCTCTCCGATGTCGCGCCCGGCGGCCGGCCGTTCACCGTCGGCGATCTTCTGGGGCAGGCCGAGCGCATCCTCGACCACGAGCGCGGGACGGCCGACCCCAACCGCGCCGAGATTCTCGTGGCCATCGGACGGCAGTATGACACGCAGGAGCAGACGGCCAAGGCCCGACGCCTGCTGACCGAGGCCTACGAGCTGAGCCGCGGGACCCCGGAACGCGATACGGCGGCCCGGGCCGCCTGCGCCCTGGCGAGCACGCTCGGCAAAGCGGGCGAAACGGACCGCGCCGAAGGGATGTTCCGGGAAGGGTTGGGGCAGCTGCCGGACGGACCGCAGTTCGTCTTCGCGCGGGTCTTCTGTCTCCTGCGCGGCGCCGAGGTGGCGCGGACCGCCGAAGCGCCAGACGAGGCCGTGACGCGGATCGAGGAAGCGTCGCGCCTGCTGCGTGAGTCCGGCCAGGGCTCCGCGCTGCTCGCGCTGCGCGCGGAGATGGATCGCGCCGAGGCGTACCGGCTGGCGGGGCGCCTGCGGCAGGCCAACGAGACTTTCGGGAATGCCTGGTCGAGCCTCGAGGCGATGGGACGGGGCGATACCCAGAGCGCGGGCACGCTGCTGAACAACTGGGCTCTGGTGCAGCGCGCGCTCGGGCGTCCCCTCGAGGCCGAGCGGAACTTCCGGCGTGCCGTCGAGATCAGCAGCGTCGACGCGAGAGCGACCGGCGTCTCGCCGCTGCTCCTCAACAATCTCGCCCGTACGTTGATGGATCTCGGTCACCTGGACGAAGCGCGCGAGATTGCCGACCGGGCCTGCCTGCTGGCGCGACGCGCGGGCAACGAGTTCACGATCACCCAGTCGCTCTTCCTCCGGAACCTCATCTCCCTGCGTCTGGGAGATCTGCCGCGCGCCGCGAGCCTGCTGGCCGAGATGGAGACAAAGGTCCGGCCGCTGCCGGAAGGGCATCCGTATCACGCCATCTTCGCGATGCAGCAGGCGATGCTGGCGCATGCGCGCGGCGATCTGGAGGGCGCGCGCGCTGGGTTCGACCGGGCGGTCTCACAGGCCGATCCGACGGCCCGCTTCGTTGTGCACCTGCGGCGTTCCGAGTTCAATCTCGCGACACAACGCCCCGCGGATGCCGCCGCCGATGCGGCGCAGGCTCTCGCGGCGGCGCAGCAGGACGCCGATCCGGGAACGCTCTCGAGCCGCATCGGGCTCGCGCATCTGGCGCTGGCGCGCGCGCTGCGCGAACAGGGAAAGGTCGCGGACGCCCGGGCCGCGGCCGCGGCTGCCGTCGAACACCTGGAGCCCACAGTGGGCGCCGATCATGCCGCCGCCCGCGCCGCCCGCGAGCTCGCCGGCGAAAGCGGGCGATCGCCGGAGTAGCGGCTTCGCGAGGCGGCGTGCGCCGGACTGCCGCCGCCTCCACCACCCATCTTCCACCTGGCGCCAGCGGCTCGGCCCCGGTGGCCTCCCCGACCGGCCCCCCCCGGCGGTCCGCTTCCGGCGACCCGGCATGTCGCGGTTTCGCCGGATTCTGCGTTTACCTCAGCGATGGACCGCTATCACACACGGGGGATTGGACCATGGGTCATGCCCATCCCGGGGCGCCGGTCGCGAGGTATTCAGCCCGGTCAGGTCAGGACAAGGAGGTCGTCCCGATGAACGCACAGCGATTCCTTCCGGCCCGGGCGGCCGCGCCTGCGGGCGCGCTCGTCCTGGCATTTCTCTTCACGCCGCCGGCGGAGGCCAAGACCGTTGGAACCGGGACGGGGGCCAGTTGCACGGAGAACGCCTTGCGGGATGCCCTCCTGAATCCGCCCGGCGGCAACGTGGATTTCTGGTGCGGCAACCTGATGAAGACCATCACACTGAAGACATCCATCGCCATCACCGCCAACACGACCATCGACGGGGGGAGGCTCATCGCGCTCGTGGGGAACAATGTGGGGCCGCTGTTTCAGGTCTCCCCCAGCGTCTCGCTCACCATCATGGGAATGGACCTCAAGTTCGCCAACGCGGGTACCGGCAACGGCGGCGCCATCGCCAACAACGGGACGCTGACCCTGGATCAGGTCAACCTGGCGAGCAACCAGGCGGAGTGGGGCGGGGCCATCTACAACACGGGCACCCTCATCGTCGCAAACACCACGTTCCTGGCGAACTCCGCCCAGAACGGCGGCGCGGTCTTCAACGCCTCCGGAGCCAAGGCGAAGTTCGAGAACTGCACCTTCAGCACCAATACCGCGACAACCAGCGGCGGCGGACTCTACAACGACACGGGCGCGACGGCGGACTTCAACTTCGTCACGCTCTATCGCAACACCGCCCCAACGGGCGCCGCCCTCTACAACTCGAGCGGAGGAGGCGCGATTGGCCTGCGCGACACCATCGTCGCGGGACCATTGGGCGGTGGCGGTGGCTTGCAGTGCTCCGGGGCAATCACCACGAACGACCACAACCTGGCGAGCGACATCAGCTGCCAATTGACCGGGCTCTCCGACCAGAGCAGCGTCGGCCCGGATCTGCTCCCGATCGCCAAGAACTGGAACGGCTTCACGTGGACGCACGCGCCCTCGCTGAACAACCCGACGAGCCGGGTCATCGACGCGGGCGACTCCATGAATTGCCCGGCCAGGGATCAGGCGGGCAACACCCGGCCCTTCGGCGCCGCCTGCGACATCGGGGCGATCGAGCACCCCAACCCGCCGCACACCTGGTACGTGAAGCTGCCCCAATGGGGCGGCAACGACAACAACTCCTGCCAGGTCCCGACCCAGGCCTGCGCGACGATCGACGGCGCGATCGGCAAGGCCCAGGACTGGGATGCGATCCTCGTGGCCGGGGGTCCCAAGGATCCCCCCTACACCGGTTCCGGAGCCACCGTCGTAACCGTGAACAAGAACATGAACATCTCGGGCGGCTGGGACGTGAATTTCACCGGCCAGGACGACCACACGGTGATCGAGGGCCAGGGGTTCCGGCGCTGTCTCGCCGTCCCGCCGGGGAAGACGCTCGTCATGAACTCCTTCGATCTGCACGGCGGGGACCCCCAGCTCCAGAGGGAAGGGGGAGGTGCGCTGGTCCAGGGGAAGCTCTATGCCTCGGACATGGTGTTCTGGGGCAACTTCGCCGCCACCGGCGGCGGATTGTTCGTCGATGCCGCGCCGGCCTACGCGAGCATCGACAACAGCCTGATCGCCTACAACACGGGATTGTCCGGCGCCGGCGTGTACGTGAACGGCGGACGGGTCGTGATCTGGAACTCCACCGTGTCGGGCAACAGCGAGGGGTGCACCGGCGATTGCTTCGGCAGGGGGATGGGGATCTATGTCTACTCGGGCAGCGCCCTGATATGGTGGAGCACCATAGCCGACAACCAGGGGAATCCGCAGTTCGCGCAGGGTGTGCACGTCGAGAACCCGCAGATCGGTTATGCGGACATGATCGGCTCCATCATGGGGAACAATACCGGCGGACTGGGGTGCAACGTATCGGTCGTTGATCGCGGGTACAACGTTGAATATGGGAACGACTGCGGCCTGAATCCCGCCAACAACAACATCGTCAACGCCGGCCAGTCCCTCAACATTGGCAAGCTGGCGTCCAACGGCGGCGCGTACCACAACTGGACGCACGCACTCCTCAAGGGGAGCATCGGCGTCAACCACGGGACCACGCTGTCGGGGCCGAGTCAGGACCAGCGTGGCGTCTCACGGCCGCAGTACGGAGTGTGGGACGCCGGGGCCTTCGAATACCAGGGCGACATCTTCAACTTCCCCCTCCCGCCTGCTCAGCCCATCCTGCAGCGGTACACGATCGCCCTCGCGAAGGGCATGAAGATGGGCCTGCAGATCGAAATCCCGTCCGAGGCGGTCGCGTCACTGCCGAATCCCGAGGGAGAGTACACGCCGCGCACGGTCCCCGCCCACGACGTGCCGCTCGGCATGCCCCTCGCCGCGTTCGACGTGCGTGCCTTCGGCGAGAGCGCCGCGGGGGGGGGATCGTTCGAGGCGTCGATGCTCGACATGCCGATGACGCTCACGGTCGACTACGGCCCCGACAGCGGCCTCGGCCCCATGCAGATCCCGGAGCTCAGCTTCCTGTGGCTCGACACGAGCGGCCCGACCGGCGCGGCATGGCAGCCGCTGCCGACCGAGCCCGATCCGGCGAACAACCGGATCGTCGTGCACACGCCGATGCTCGGCGAGTTCGCCGTGGTCCTGCTGGGTGACGGCGACGGAGACGGCTTCCAGGACGCCGCCGACAACTGCCCCGACCGGGAAAACCTCGATCAGTCCGACGCCGACAGCGACGGCGTCGGCGACGCCTGCGACAGCTGCCCGTCGGCTCCCGACCCGACTCAGACGGACCGCGACTCTGACGGGTCGGGCGACGCGTGCGATTGCGCCCCCGACGATCCAGGGGCCTTCGGCGTCCCAGGTGAAGTCGTGAACGTGACGTTCGCCAACGATGGTGTCAGCCTGATGTGGGACTCGGCCGCACCCGGCGCGGGGACCGATACGCTCTATGACGTTCTCAAGCCACCCAACCCGAGCCAGCCGGGGTCGACGGGGATCTGCGTGGCGGACGGTCTCCCCGGCGCCATGCTCTCGGACGCGAGTCTGCCGCCGACGGGCGGAGTCTTCTACTACGTGGTTCGGGCTCGCAACGGCTGCGGCGCCGGCCCCTACGGATTCGGGAGCGACGGGACCCCGATCGTCTCCACGGCCTGCCCCGGTGGAGGTCTGCCATGATCGGGCAACGGCGTCAGGGCTGCTTGCCGGTGTTCTTGCGCGCCCTGGCCACGATCGCGTCGAAGGCGGGATCGCCGTGCAGGGAGGTCAGGTCGGGGTCGCGGGTCATGGTGTCGGTATCGGCGTATCCGTGCGCCACCGCCTGGCCGAGCCAGTCGAGCGAGCGCGCGCGACGGCCGATCCGGGCGTTGACGCACGCGAGATTGTAGAGAGTGCCGGCGGTGTCGGCGTGATCCTCTCCCAGCACCCGGCGCTGCTGCTCGAGCAGATCGAGGAACAGTGTCTCGGCCTCCGCGTACTTCCCCTGTGAGACCACCACGATCAGCAGATTGTTGATGCCGGTGAGCGTGGTCGGGTTCTCCGCGCCGAAGACGCGCCGCTTCCTTTCGAGGGCTTCGCGGAAGAGCGGCTCGGCGTCGGCGTAGCGCCCCTCGTCGGCATACAGGCTGGCGAGGTTGTTCGTCGCCTGGATCGTCAGCGGATGGTCGTCGCCGAGGAGGCGTCGCAGTCTCTCGCGGGTGTCGTGGTGCAGCGCCTCGGCCTCGGCGAAGCGTCGCTGGGAGGCGTACACGTCGGCGAGGAACCCGATGTTCTTGAGCGTGAGGGTGTTCTCCTCGCCCAGGACGCGCCGCAGCTTGTCGATCGCGGGCTTGTAGAGCGCCTCGGCCTCGGCGTAACGCTTCTCGTAGTTGTAGACCGCCGCCAGCTCGGTCATGGTCTCGAGTGTGTCCGGATGGTCTTCTCCCAGGACGCGCCGGCGCGCCTCGAGGACGCTGCGGTCGAGCGTCTCCGCCTCCTCGAGGCGCCCCTGGTTCCGATAGACGAAGGCGAGGGCGGCCGTGGCCTCGAGCGTCTGCGGGTGGTCCTCGCCGAGGAGGCGGCGCCGCGCGGCGAGAATCCGGTCGTCGAGCTTCTCCGCCTCGGCCAGGCGGAGCATGCTCGAGTACAGCCGGGCGAGGTCGGCCATCGCCGCCAGCGTGTCCGCGTGCTCCTCCCCCAGCAGACGCCGCCGCGTCGCCACCGACTGCTCCAGGATCGACGCCGCCCTCGGGTACAGACCGAGGCTCGCGTACACCTTCCCCATGGTCTGCATCAGCCGCGCCTGGACCTCCGGCTCGTCCGCCAGCTCCCGGCCGATCTTCCCGACGCCCGTGTCCAGGATCTCCCGTGCCGTGATCGAGTTCCCCCGCGCCTCGTCGGGGTTCGACACCTTGAACAGCCCGGTCAGGAAGTCGGAGACCCGCGCCGCGGTCGTGGCCTCGCGGCTGGCGCGGTCGCGCTCGGCGGCAATGCGCCGGGCCTGCACGGTCGTGACGACCGCGAAAACGACGAGCGCGATCAGGACCGTGCCCGCCGCCGCGAAAGCGACCCGGTGTCGCGCCACCAGCTTGCGTATCTGGTACGCGGCGCTCGCCGGGCGGGCGAGGATCGGCTGACCGCCCAGATAGCGCCCCAGGTCCTCGTCGAGCGCGGCGACGGTCGGATAGCGGCGGGCCGGATCCTTCTCGAGCGTCTTGAGGACGATGATCGACAGGTCGCGATCGAATGTCATCCGGGAGCCCGCGGCAGCGGCCAAGGGGAGCGGAGGCTGCCCGCAGATGATCCTGGCCGCCTCGGGGAGGTCGACCCCTTCCAGGTCATAAGGCAGCCGTCCCGCGAGCGTCCGATACAGGATGACGCCGAGTGCGTAGACATCGGTGCGGACGTCCACGTCGTCCCGCCGCCCGCGGACCTGCTCGGGGCTCATGTAGGGAAGCGTCCCCTGGATGCTGCCGAGGGCCGTGAAGGCGGTCGCCTGCTCCGCGTCGGGATCGGTGATCCGCGCCAGGCCGAAGTCGAGGACCTTGATGTCGGGCGTATCGGCCGCGTCGCCGGCCGCTGCGCCGCCTTCACCTCCGGCCGACAGGACGAGGATGTTCGACGGTTTCAAGTCCCGGTGGATCACGCCGCGCTGGTGGGCGTAGATCAGGGCTGCGGCGATCTTGCGGAACAGGGCGAGCCGCCGGCGCACCTCGGACCGCGCCTGTGCTGCGCCCATCCCGTTCAGCACGTCGGAGAGCCGCTCGCCTGGCACGAGCTCCATGGCGAAGAAGTGCTGGCCCTCGTCCGTGCAGCCTGATTCGTAGATCGCCGCGATGCCCGGGTGCTTCAGACGCGCCAGGCTCTCCGCCTCGCGCTCGAACCGGCGCACGGTGGTCGCGTCGACGTGCCGCCCGCCGAGGATCACCTTGAGCGCCACCCGGCGGCGCGGCCGGTCCTGCTCGGCCTCGTAGACGACGCCCATCCCGCCGCGGCCGATCTCGCGCACCACCTTGTAGGCGCCGATCGTGGTGCCGGCACCCGCCGCCGCCTCGGCGCCGTCGCCGGCCCCGAGGGCGATGATCGAGAGGTCGACGGGGGCGCCGAGAAACTCCCCGGCCTCGGAGTCGGCCCTCAGGAGGTCTTCGATCGCGGCGCGCAAGGCAGGGTCGCCGCCGCACGTCCGGTCGAGGAAGGGGCCGCGCTCTTCGGGCGGAAGGTCCAGCGCCTGCCCGAGGAGAGAGACGATCCGTTGCCAGCGATCGGGCGGCGAGGGCGCCATCATGTCTCCACCGTCTCTTCGATGGCCGGGCCGGCGAAAAAGCGCAACGGGACCATTCTCATTGGAATTCGGAGATTATAGAGCAGACACGCCGCCGCCCGCCCCCGATCGAACCCATCCCGTTCGCCCCTCGTCGCCTGGTTGACGGAATACTCACTAGCGCGGCCTGCGGCCGCAACCAAATAGATAGGGCGAGTCGGCGGCGATCTGGAGTACACATTCGCCTGCGGAGGTGCCGGCGATGTCGACCTCGTTCGAGCAGGTGCATGCGCAGCAGATCGTCGGGACGCTGACCACCGTGGACCGGCTGATCGTTCGCGGCCATCTTCAGTCGTTCTGGTTCCGAGGTCTCGGCCTCGCCCGCTTCCTCGAGCGCCAGGGTCTGAACGTCGTCCGCGACTTCGGCGGGTACGTCCGGCAGACCAGCGACCGTGTCATCGCCCACGCGAAGAGCATCGCCGCCACGGCCCGCCGGCCCTACATCTTTCAGCGCCGCGTGGAACGAGGCAAGGATGACCTGGCGCGGCAGATCGCCAAGCGTGACGGCATCACGCAGGGTCTGATCTGCGTCCTCGCCACCGTCGAGCTGGCGACCTGCTTCGCGCTCACCGGCGGTGGTCGCATCGTTCCCCGTGAACGAAAGTGCCTGCACGCGGGCTGGGCCTCATGCACATCCGGATCCAGACCTGGTTCCCCTTCCAGATCCAGATCTACGTCAACGGCCGCGAATGGCTGGCCCGCCAGCTCGACCGGCGCCGCATCGGTTACGTGCGCTACGAGAACACCTTCGTCCGGATCGACGACCTCGACGCGGCCAGAGCAATCTGCGCACGCTTTGCCCGCGGCCGCTGGTGGCGCACCTTCGATGCCCTCGCCCGTCGCTGCAACCCCCACCTCCCGTTGATCCGCCGCCGCGGCTTCGGCTCCTACTACCGGGCCATCGACGCCTGCGAGGTGGCTACCGACGTCATGTGGTCCAGCCGTCGGCAGCTCCGGGCTGTCCGCGACGACCTCTTCGACCATGCGCTGCGCACCTTCTCGGCCGACGACGTCATCCGCTTCCTGGGGCAGAAAGTCCAACCCTGGAAAGGCGAGATCATCAGCGCTCACCGTCGCTATCCGGCGCGGGGCGATACCCGGACCGAGCACCGGCGGCGGCCCGAAGCCCGCCGCCTCAAGCACCGCATCCGCCGGAACTGGATCAAGATGTACGACAAGTGGAGCGTGTTGCGCGTCGAGACCGTCATCAACAACCCCAGGGACTTCCGCGTTGTGCGCTTCGCGCGGGACAGGGAGGGCCGCATGCATGGTCACTGGATCCCCATGAACAAGGGGATCGGCAACCTGCGGCGCTATCTCCAGATCGGCGAGGCCGCCAACCGCCGCTATCTCGACGCCCTCGCAGCGGCCCGGCCCGTCCGCCACACCCTCGCCGACCTCGACACCCTCTGCACCGGCCGGGTGATCAACGGCCACCGCTGCCCCAGGCTCAACCCCGTCGCCGCGCCCGAGCACGCCATCTTCCAGGCCGTGTTGGCCGGCGAACACGCCATCCACGGCTTCCGCAACCGCGACCGCCAGACTCACCTCTACCCAGCTCCCGCACAATCGTCACCCGAGGCGAAGACCCGCTGCGCGCGCGTCAGCCGCATCATCGCCAAGCTGCGCGGTCACGGGCTCGTGGCCAAGGTCCCAGGCAGCCGTCTCTATCGCGTCACCGAACGCGGCCACCGGGTCATGGGCCTCGCCATCCGCTTCCGTCTCCTCGCCTTCCCCCAGGCGCTGGCGGCCTGAACATTCTCGCGGACACGTCAAATGTTACCGGACCTGCAATCCCGCCCGCTTAAATTTCCGGTTCTTCAGAGATTTCCGTGGGTTCCAGAGGGGAAGAGGGGTAGAACAGGCTCCGAAGGAGGGACGGAGCCATGGAGGACACGGACCTCTACCGGCATTTGCTCGGGCTGACACCGCCCTGGTCGGTCAGCCGGGTGGAGCTGTCGGTGAAGAGGCACCAGGTTGATGAGTGGGTCGAGCACGCTCAAGACTTGCGCTGGCCATGCCCGGAGTGCGGCGTCGAGCTACGGCTGTACGACCACGCGGAGGAACGGGCCTGGAGGCACCTGGACAGCTGCCAGTTCCTCACCTACCTCCATGCCCGTCCACCGCGGGTGCTCTGCCCGACGCATGGAACCAAACAGGTGAAGCTGCCGTGGGCCGAACCGTATTCGAGGTTCACCCAGTTGTTCGAGCGTCTGGCCATCGACGTCTTGAAGGAGACGTCCATTCAAGGAGCCACGAGGATCTTGAGGATCAGCTGGGATGAGGCGTGGCATCTGATGCAGCGCGCGGTGGAGCGCGGGCTGCGAGCCAAGCCCAGGCGTGTTCCCGAGTATCTGGGGGTCGACGAGAAGTCGATCTCCAAGTGGGAGCACTCCATGACGTTGGTCTGCGACCTGGACGCCGCGACGGTCGAGTACGTCGAGGACGGGCGCAGGAGCGAAAGCCTGACGCCCTACTTCAAGCGGTTTTCCCTCGAGGAACGTGAGGGGATCCGTGCGGTGGCCATGGACATGTGGCCAGCCTACATCCAATCCACGCTGGCGAACGTTCCGGGGGCCGCCGATAAGATCGTCTTCGACCTGTACCACATCATGACGTACATGAACGAGGCCGTGGACAACGTACGCAAGCGGGAGAACCGGGATCTGCGGGGGGAAGGCGACGACACCCTGAAGGGGTCGCTGCACCTGTG
>Ga0247727_10008113_pt1 | contig 19637 bp, 17 predicted proteins | sample WisWelCaveWW1625_FD_202498 | JGI IMG/M metagenome (GOLD analysis project Ga0247727, IMG submission 202498) | Biofilm microbial communities from Wishing Well Cave, Virginia, United States - WW16-25 | ecosystem: Environmental > Aquatic > Deep subsurface > Groundwater > Cave microbial mat | place... | reverse complement strand
GGAGCGCATCGGCAACGTGGTCGTCGGCACCGACGGCGGAAACCTGACCGTGCAGCCGAACCGGCCCGAGACGACGGACTACTGCGCCGCGGGCGCGAGCTATTGGCCGCCCGCGCCGCCGCCGCCACCCCCGCCACCGCCACCCCCGCCACCGCCACCCCCGCCGCCCGCAGGAGTGCTTGCGATAGACGCAACGGTCGACGATGTCAGTCCGTGTCAGTTCACCGATGTCACGGTTCACGCCCATGTATCGATGGACGGGTCGGGCGTTGAGGCCGCGACTGTTTCCTCTGTTTGGAACTACAAGACCTCCACGCCGACAGAAGCGGGCGTCACGGACGCGGCGGGCGACGTCGATCTCACACGGTACATTTCTGGCGCAAGCGCCGGGTACACCGTCGTAATCGACCTTACCGCCGAGGGGGCCGGGAAAACCGCCTCCGCGACGGTGAGCTTCACGCCCCAAACTTGCTAGCAGACGGCCCGGCCCCAAAAATTACATCCGCCGCGCCCTCGCTTTCTCCGTATTGCGACGCGTTCGCGAGCCCTGCTTTATCCTGCCGCCCCACATCGTGCGCTCGATCGCGGAGCGCGGCACGCCGCGCCAGCGGCGCCTCGCGCTTTCCAACCTCGAGGCGAGCGCCGGCATCCGCGCGCAGCGCGCGCTCCTCGCGCGCCGCCCCCCGACCGTGGAGGCCTGCGCCCTCGAGGAGAACCGCACGGTCTTCGACGCCAGGGAGCGCGAGCGGCCTCCCTACCGCCGCGTCCGGCGCGAGCACGACGGACCCGGCCGGGACGCCGCGGTGAACGAGGCGTTCGACGGCGCCGGCGCCACCTTTGACACACTCCTTCGCTCGTTCGAGCGCTGCTCGGTCGACGCGTATGGGCTTCCGATCACGTCCGTCGTGCACTACGGCCGCAAGTTCGACAACGCGTTCTGGGACGGCGCGCAGATGGTTTACGGCGACGGAGACGGCGAGCTGTTCAACCGGTTTACGATCGCGGTCGACATCATCGGCCACGAGCTCGGCCACGGCGTCACGCAGTACGAAGCGGGGCTGGAGTACTACGGCGAGGCGGGCGCGTTGAACGAGCACTTCTCCGACGTGCTCGGTTCGCTCGTGAAGCAGCGGACGCTCGGTCAAACCGCCAAGGAGGCGGACTGGCTGATCGGCGCCGGTCTCTTCACGAAAGCTGTGGAAGGGAGCGCGCTTCGGTCGATGGAGGCGCCTGGCACCGCGTACGACGACGACGTGCTCGGGAAGGACCCGCAGCCCGCGCACATGCGTGACTTCGTGTCGACCGAAGAGGACGCGGGCGGCGTGCACATCAACTCGGGGATCCCCAACCGGGCCTTCTACCTCGCCGCCACCACGATGGGCGGAAACGCCTGGGGAAAGGCGGGCGCGGTGTGGTACCGGGCGCTCGCGCACGACCTGAGGCCCCGCTCGGACTTCGCTCAATGCGCCCGGCGCACGATCAGCAGCGCGGGGCGCCTGTACGGCGAGGGAGGGCGCGAGCAGAAAGCCGTGGCGTCGGCGTGGCGCGCCGTTGGCGTGCGCCCCTCGAAATGAGCGGCGTCTGGTCTGCCCGAAAGGAGCCAACCACTTGCAGGGCGACCCTTGCGCAAGCCTCTTAACGAGGAGGCCGCCTCCCGCGGCGGTTGCGCCGCTCCGCTATGGGGCGGCCTCCATCCGCGTGAACCCATGCCGAACCGCGCCCGCTCGTCCGCCCTGCTTGCAGCTCTCGTCGCGACCGCCTCCCTGCTGCCGGCGCTTGCGCCGGGGGCGGCGGCGGCGTCTGCAAATTCATGGACGGCCGCGAGCTCGCTTGAAGCGGATGCGTTCAACGCAACGCAGGCCTCCGTGGCGGTAGGCCCGGACGGCAGCGCGCTGTTTGTGTGGCAGCAACTCACCAATACGACGCCGTACATCGCCGCAAACCTCTACACACCGGGCTCCGGCTGGAGCGGTCCCACGAATATTTCCTGGGGACTTGCGGCAAACAACCCGCGCGTCGCTGCCGCAGGCCTCGGGCGGTTCGTCGTGGCTTGGACGGGCAACAACAACGTGTCGGCCAACTGGTTCACGCAAGGCGCAGGCTGGGGCGGCCCTTCGACCATCGTCGCGCCGGGCGCATCGATCAGCTCGCTTGCGCTCGACGCCGACGAAAACGGCCGCGCGGCGCTCGCGTGGTCGACAACCAATTTCCCGCCACGAATTCAGGTCTCGTTGTACAGCCCCGGCCTCGGCTGGTCGTCGCCCACGCTGCTCACCTCGCTGTTTGCGGCGAACACCGTTGCAGTCGCGGTGAGCGGAACGGGCGGCGCGGCGGTCGCGTGGCGCGAGGCGAACATGACGGCCTCCCGTGTTGTATCTTCTACGTTCAATCCCGGCTGGGGCTGGACCGCCACAGCGTCGGTCTCTGGAAACCTCCCCGCGGCCGCCTACGCGGACCTCTATCCCGCCATCGCGATGTCCGCGAACGGAACCGCCCTCGCGATCGCGCGCGGGCAATTCGGCAACCCGTACATCACGAACCGGTATGTGCCGGGGTCCGGGTGGGGCGTACCGGGCGGGATTTCGCCGATCTTCGGAGGCGTGGTGTTCAACCCGCCTGTGCTGCGCATCGACGGCGCCGGCAACGGCGTGGTCGGCGTGACGGAGGCGCTCACCAACGGGTCGTTTGCCGCCGAGCTCTACTCGTTTGACGCGGCCTCCCTGAATTGGCGCAACCTCCTCGTCCCGAACACCGGCTCCCCGGCCGGGAACACGGCAGCCTCGGTGGACAGCGCCGGACGGCTCTTGTTGGCCTGGGCAGAAGACACCGGTTCCGGATTCATGGCGCGCGCCACGCGTTACATGGCCTCAAGCGGCTGGGAGACCCCCACCGACCTCGGGCCGTCCTGGGACGTGGCGCTCAACCAAAGCGTCCGGCTTGCCGTCGACGTGGGCGCAAGCGGCGACGGCGCGGTCGCGTGGCTGGACTTCCCGGCCGGGGGCAACGCCGATGCGTGGGGCGCGGTCTTCGCGCGCGACACGGAAGCTCCCTCGCTCGCGGTGACTTCTCCGTCGCCAGGCGCGACGAACCAAAGTTTGTTCACGGTCACGGGCACCACGGATCCGTCCGCGATGGTGACCATCGACGGGGCCCCCGCCATCATCGATGGGGCGGGCGCATTCGCAGAGAGCATCGCGCTTGCAGATGGCCCCCACACGTTCGTGATCGTCGCGTGGGACGCCGAAGGCAACCGCGTGGAAGTGCGCGTGGACGTCCTCGTGGACACGATCGCCCCGGCCCTTTCCGTGACGAACCCGGCGGGGGGCGAGATGTTCGCGACCCCCATCGCCGTCGTTTCCGGGGACGCCGAACCCGGGGCGACGGTGACGGTGAACGGCCTCCAAGTCCCCGTTTCGCCGGCGGGCGACTTCGCGACGATCGCCGCGCTAGTTGAGGGGCAAAACACGGTCACGGTCGCGGCAAGGGATGCCGCGGGCAACACCGTATCGCTCGCGCGAACCGTGACCTACACGAACGCGTACGCTGCGCAGCTTGCGCAGTCCGAGTTGGCCCTTGGCGTCGCGGTGGCCGCCCTTAACGCCGCCAACGCCTCGGCGGCTGTCGCGAACGCGGCGCTCGCATCGGCGAGCGCAAGCCTCACGGTCGCGGCGGCAAACCTCGCGACGGCGCAGGCGGACCTTTCCTCGGCCGAGCAGGCCCTTGCGACGGCCGTAGCCGACATGAACGCAACCGATGCGGAGCTTGCGGCCGCGCGGGCCGACTACGCGACCGCGCAGGCAAGCCTTACATCCGCAGAGGAGCGCGCAAACCGCAGCGCGTCCGAACTCGACGATGCGAAGGCTGTCTATGCCGCGGCCGTCGCACGGGCGGACCAACTGTCGCTGCAAGTCAATGAGACCGCCGCAGCCGTTGCGGCGGCAAACGACAAGGCGCTGCAAGCCCAGGCCGACGCCGCGGCTGCGCGCGCCCAAGCCGCCTCTGCGGGGGGCACGGGCACAATCGCCCTGCTGCTTGGACTCGTTGCCGCGGGCATCGGTGCCCTCGCGCTCACGCGCGGCCGGCGGCCGCAGGCGCCCGAGCCCGCCGAGGCGCCTGCGCGCTCGCGACGTTCCGAGGGGAGCGAGGGGAAGGGCTCCTCGAAGGGAGAGGGCGGCGCGAAAGACAAGGCGAAGTAGTCGGGCCTTCGGGGGACCCCTGACCTCGTCGGCGGAAGCGTACCTCCGTTGCATTGTTCACTCGCGAGTATACCATTCGAATCTCGTACCACTACCCTTTTCTTATGCCGGAGCCAAAGCACTTCCATCCCACGCGCGGCCGCAAGCCCGTTCCACCTACCTCGCAAAAGGATGGCATCGAACCCCCCAAAAAGAGCCTCCTTACGGAAGACCCTCCGCGAGGGGGTCGGGAGGGGCGGATGCGGCCGCGCCGGGATTCATATTGAGGAGCGCGCCTGCCGCCTCCAGCGGCCACCTTAGCTGTCGAGTCCCGAAAACGCAAGCCAATTCAGAATTGCCTGGCTCACCACGCCCGGCGCTTCGAGCGTGACGAGGTGCGAGGCGCCTTCGACGACTTGCAGGAATGCTCCGGGAACTGCGTGGTGGATCTGCCTGGAGAGCGCCGGCGGCGTGATCGGGTCCTCGGCGCCCACGATCACAAGCGTCGGCACGCGGATCGAAGGCAGGACGGGGCGAAAATCCGGGCGCATCGCCATCGACTCGATCGTCCGAGCCCGCCCTTCCACCGACACCGCCGCCAGCGTCCGCGCGGCCTCCTCCCACACCTCCGGCCGGCTGCGGAGGGTCTCCTCGGTGAGCACTCGCTCGCGGTACCCCTCCACCTTGAATCCATCGCGGCGGAGCGCGGCGGCCTGCTCCGGGCGTAGCGCCTTGAATTTCTTGGCATCGGGTTCGGCGCCGGTGGAGACGAGGAGGAGGCCCGAAACGCGCGCCGGATTCACGCGCATTATCTCGAACGCAATCCATCCTCCGAAGCTGAAGCCGCCGAGGACGAAGCGGTCAAACTTGAGTTCGTCGGCCATCGCGAGCACGTCGTCGGCCATTACTTCGACGGTCGCGGGGCCCTGCCCAAGCGGGCTTTGCCCGTGGCCGCGCAGGTCGGGCGCCACGACGCGGTAGCCGGACGCCGCGAGGTCCGCGATCTGGGGAGCCCAGACGCGATGGTCGGTCGGGGATCCGTGGAGGAGGATTACGGGCGACCCAGAAGGCGGCCCAACGGGGGTCGCCGCGAGCTTGACCGGGCTCATGCCGCAAGAAGCGGCGCCGGCCGTAATGTAGATTGTAGGTGCGCGCGTGGGTCCGCGCTAGCCTATTGGTTGAAGTGCTTACGGACGAGGATCAGGTACACAACGACGAGTCCGTAGATCGCCTTGAAGATGATGCCCGGGAAGAACACGATTCCAAGCACGACGACGAGCACGGCGAGCCACCAGGCTCAGCCGCGCATCCGCCACAGCCCGAGCCCGGCGACCAGAGTGATTACCCCCAGCAACATCTCGAACGCGCCGATGGCCGCGCCAATGAGGATCGCAAGCACGCCGACAAAGGCAAGGACCACGCCGCCGAGGATGAGGAGGAAAGCGAGGATCGCGACGAGGCTCGGCTGGTGGAATGGCCGGGCGATGGTCGGAACCGGGGGGGCCGGGTAAGTCAAGGGGACAGCCGCGTCGAGTCTCGGGCACGTCTTGAATGCATTGGAGGAATCCGCGGGAGCGGGGATCGACCGGTCTTCCGAAGACTAACCATCGGCACCGCGCGGATCACAACGCCGCGACCGTACCTCCCCCGCCCTCCGCCACGTTCAAATCCCCCCTCGCCCTCCCCCGACCCCACAAGCGTTTCCGTCCCAACCTGCGGAGAGAAAACTCGCGCCCAGACCGGGGAGCTAGGCGTTCCCTGCACCGCCGAACCGTCTATAGGCGGGGTCGCAAAGGCCCGGCGCGGCGACTCCGTGGTGCGGCATGGTCGCGCGTATGTCCAGTGATGTCTCGTCACTCGAACGGGCGGGGTTGTCCGGGGCTTCCGGAAGGAAGCCAAGGGCGGCGTACGCAGAGGGGACCGGCCTAGGCCCGGAAGGGAGCAGGCTCACCTCGTACCGTCCGTGTTGAGTGGTTCACGGGGCGGAGGCTGCGCGCGAATCCCTCTGCCGCGTCACGGGCGTCCAACCGGGCAAGGCGCGGGCCTCAAATCCGGAAGGGGGGGCGGGGCGCCGTGTCCGCGAAGATCCGGGAAACCGCCCCGGAAGGCGGCGGCCGCAAGGTCAACGGCCTGGAGCCACACACGCGGTGATCCGTTCTTGAGCGGTGCGGAAGCACGATCGGCAAGGCGCCGCTGGGGTTCATCTCGGTCCGGGCACGTCACAAGAGCTCATCCGAGGGGTCGTGCTTTCGCAGCGCATTACAGCCCGTCAATCGAAGTGGGCTCGCCGGCGTGCGAGGTAGATGAGGATGCCTGCGTCGCCTGCCATCGACGCAACGGCCAAGTTTCCAGCGAGCGGAAGGAGGACGAGGCCGAACACCAAGCCGACGGCGCAAAGCCCCATGGTGGCGGCGCGCGCCCAGGAGCGAAGGAGGAGGAGGCCGACGGACAACCCCAGGTAGACCACGCCAAGGAGCGCTGGAATGATGCCGACGAGGGTACCCCTCTGAAGCGACCGGGCGATTGGCGCGCCGAGAATCGTCTGGCTCGTTGCGATCTCGTAGCCGACCCAAAGGAGGACGACCGCCGAAATCATCATGAATGCGACGATGACGGACAGGCCCTTCGGCATGCGCTCCGGCCCGCCGCCGCCCGAAGCCGTCCCCCACGCCCCCGAGCACTGGGCGTATCATCAATGTTAGCCGAGCCGCGCCCCCTTATGCTCCGCCCCGCCGCCGCCCGCTCGTCCGAAGCGTCCGCTCGAAGGCTTCGATGAGCCCCGGCACCATTTCCTCGCCCGCGCTGCGCCCCTCGCCGGCCGTGAGCACCGGCGCGCTTACGCGCGCGGTTGCCCGCGGGGGGCGGCCGAGGAGGCTTTCGAACTCGCCGGTCTCGAGGTCCGCCGATATTTGCTGCGCGACAATGGCGGCCCGCAGCACCACGTCTTTGCCTTCGGGGGCCTGGTCGGCTTCGATCCGCAGCGGGCGGCGAGGGTGAGCCCCGAGGCCGACGTCGAGCCTTGCCCGCAAATGGGCCGCGTACGAGAGCAGGTCGCCTCGCGCCGCGGCCGCCACCACGACTTCCGCAGGCGCGCCCGCTCTTTCCGTAACCTGGACAAGCAGGGGCCGCTGCGCGCCGCCGACGCCGAGGTACCACACCTCCCGCTCGCCGCCGCGGCCGTGCCAGTCGAGCACCTTGGCGAGGCGGTCCTTCTCGATCTCGGTGCTAAGCCCGGCCGCCGTCGCCATGCCCCCGAGCGCGTCCGCGAAGTCCACCGGAGCGGTGTAGGCGAGGCGCCCGCCGATGAGCCCTGAGAAGTCCTTCAGCGTCTTCGGCACGGTGGGCACGACGCGCGACGCTCCGATCGCGGTTCGGGCGCGCCGCATGAGGGCACGGCGCTCGCCCCCGCCGTCGAGGCCCAGCGTGAGCTCGCCCTCCACCACGTGCAGTCCCGCCTGCCGCGGCTCAAAGAGGAGCACCGCCCGGTCGCGCGCGCGTGCGGACACGGGCGGGAGCGTGAGCACCCCGCGGGCGTACCCCCCGCTTTTCGCCTTCACCGAGACGAGCGCGAGCGCGCGCTCGTCGTGGACGAGGCGCAGTTCCACACGCGACGCCTCCCAAGGCGTCGCATTCACCACCTCGATGTCGAGTGCGAGCCGCGCGCCGGAAGGGCGGAACTGCGCGCGCGCAAAAGCGAGCGGACCCACCGGCGCCGCGGCGTAACGAGCGGGGGCCTGCAAGGCCGCGACCACGACCTTCGGGAACGATTCGAGCGTTTCGCGGCGGAGCCCCCCCGCCGCGATGTCGTGGGCGCTCGCCTTTTCAAACGCCTCGACCACGGCGGCAAGTTCGTGGGGCACCTCGCGGCGCGTGAGCGCGTCCTCCCCCGCGCATCCGAAGAATTCCCGCCCACCGTAGACGGCTACGTGCGCGTCGCCCTCGGCCTTGGACACAAACGTGCCGGGTGGAACCTCCCGCCCATCAAGGACCGCGCGCGCAAGCGCGAGGGCGGCCTTGTTTAGCATGCCCTCCATGACCGGGATGCCCTGCGCGGTCGACCCCGCCACGAATCGCCCCAGCTCGTCGAGGAGGAACACTTCGCGGGCCTGGGGTTCGCGCTTTTTCTCGGCGCTCACCGCTTCACGGGCGCGCTTTCCTTTGGCCATCGGTTATCTAGCGGCGGCCCTCGCTTTTCAACCCTTGGGGCGGGGGTCGTTGAAACCGGAACAATGCAAGCGGCCGCAATGCAGAATACCCCCTCCGGCGATCCCCGATCCAGACCCCGATGACGCACGGCGCCGTGACAACCCCGAACGCCCCCGCCGCGATCGGCCCCTACTCGCAGGCCGTCCGCTCCGGCGACCTCCTTTTCCTCTCCGGGCAGATCGCGCTTGACCCCGCGACGGGCAAGCTTGTTGATGGCGGCATCGAGCCCGAGACCGAACGCGTCATTGCCAACCTCAAGGCGGTGCTCGAGGCCGCGGGCGGCTCGCTTTCCGCCGTTGTCAAGACCACCGTGTTCCTCACCGACCTTAGCCACTTCCAGGCGTTTAACACCGTTTACGGCAAGCACTTCGCTTCGTCGCCGCCCCCGGCGCGCGCGACGGTGCAGGTGTCCGCGCTGCCGCGCGGCGCGCTCGTGGAAATCGAAGCCGTCGCGCGCCTGTAGCGCGGCGCACCTCCACGTTCATCTGCCCTCGCCGCGCTCGCACCCTCATGGCTTCCGCGATGCAGGCTGGCCCCCCGGCCTCGGCGGCGCCCGCCGAGTCGACGCTGCTCCTGCGTTTCGGCGAACTCACGCTGAAGTCCGACCCCGTGCGCCGCCGGTTCACCTCGATCCTCCGGTCGAACATCGAAGCGGCTTTCGTGCGCGAGGGCCTCGACTGTCTCATGCGCGACGACTTCGGCCACCTGTACGTCGACACGACCGACCTCGAGCGCGCCGCGGGGGTGCTCTCGCGGATCTTCGGCCTCACCTCCGTGTCGCCCGCGGCGCTGCTGCGCTCCGCGCGCCTCGAAGAAATCGCCGCGTTCTGCGCCCGCTACGCGCTTGCAAACTTGCCCGCGGGCGCTCGCACCTTTGCCGTGCGTGCGAGGAGGACGGGGTCGCACCCCTATTCCTCCCAGGACGTGGCGCGCGCGTGCGGCGCGGAGATCCAGCGGCAGGCCGCCGCAGGCGGCGCTCCGCTAGGAGTGCACCTCGATGCGCCGGATTTCGAAGTCGAGGTCGAGGTCCGCGAGAACCTTGCCTACTGCTACGCGCGCCGCTACCCCTGCGCGGGCGGGCTGCCGGTCGGGTCGGCCGGCAAGATTGTGTTTGTGCTGCGGGGTGAGCCCGCCGAGGCCGACCTCGACGCGCGGGCCGCTTGGATGCTCATCAAACGCGGCGCGTTCCCGCTGTACCTCGTCGCGGGCGACGAGAGCACGCGGACTCCGGCGCCCGCCGCGGCCGAGGCGCTTGCAAGGCTCGAGCGGTGGGGACCGGCGCACAAGCGTTGGGTCGTCGCCGACCCGCTCGACCCGGCAGCCATCGCTTCGTTCGCAGCCCACGGCAAAGGCCACGCGGTCGCGTACGGGGCCCGGGCGGAGAAAGGCGACGTGAAGGGCCCCGCCACGCTCGCGGGAGGGTTGCCGACGTTTCACCCGCTGCTCGCTCTCTCCGACGAAGAGGTTGCAAAGATCCCCGTTTGACGAGCGAGCGGTAAGCGCTCCCGCCGCGTGACGCCCACGGCGCGGCCGCGCCGGGGTGCGAGGTTGCGCGGATTCCACGCGTCCCGCGTGCCGCCCGACGGAACCTTTTATACCCTAATCCAAATGCCCGCTTCCCTTCGGGCCCGTAGCTTAGCTGGTGGAGCACCCGGCTGATAACCGGGAGGCCGCCCGTTCGAATCGGGCCGGGCCCACATTGTTTTCTCTCGGCCGCGAAGGCCCAACATAAGCACGTTTTTCTCCCTCGACGGCGGGTCGAGGGCAATGCGCGCCGCGCTTCCTTGGGCGCTCCTTTTTGGGGGAGCGGCGCTGCTTGGGGCGGCGGCCCTAGCGCCGAGCGCCTTCGCATTCGCGACGCCGGGCGGCACGGGAGACCTCACGCTCGATACCTTGGGCGCACCTCCCACCGTCGTTTGGAAGGTGAGCGCGTTGCCTCTCGCCTACCAGTTGAATGAGACCCTCGTGGTTTCGGTGGGCGACACGCTCCGGATCCCCGCGGGCGCCTCGATCGCATTCTGGAACGGGACGGAACTGCGCGTGCTTGGCGGCTTGGAAGTGCAGGGCACCCCGACCGCGCCCGTGTCGATGGGAGTCGTGCCCGACTCCGGCGGGATGGCGGTTTCTTGGGGGGGCATCCTCGCCTTCGGCGCCGCCGTTTTTGCGATTCAAGGAGCCGTCCTAACAGATTCGGTAGACCTCATGTTCGCGAACGGGACGGGCGCAATGATCCTCGATGTATCGTACGAGGGCCGCCTGTTTTTCGACAACGCGAGCGACATCGCCGTGGAGAATGTGACGATGGACCTCACTCCCACGGACGTTGGGCGCGTCGCGCTGTGGGTGGAGAACTCGCGGAATGTGACGGTGGTGCGCGCAGACCTTCGCGGCGGCACCGGGTGGGGCGGCGCGGCCGTGATCCTCGAGAATTCGCAAGACGTGACGGTCGTTTCCCTCACGGTCCGGGACGACAACCAGAACCTCGTGGGGCTCCAGGTGATCCTCTCGCGGCGGGTGCGTGTGGACGGTTACACGTTTACCCAAGGGCCGACCGGCGGCGACCCGAACCAGGCGCTCGACCTGCGCGACTCGGACGGCGTTTGGGTGGAGCGGCTCGACATGACGCACGTTGGCCAGTCGGGCCTCGGCGCAATCTACGGGGTGCGCTCGAACGCAACGATCGCGAACTCGACATTCGCGCCGGGGATTTCTCAGGGCGTTTGGCAGTTTGCAGGCACCCTCACGGGGCTCAATGCGACGCGCCTGCCCGTCCGGCCGGAGGCCGGCGCGACCGTGCGGGAGTTCGAGCTCGCCAAGGTCGAGGCCCGGTGGACGGCGAGCGGGAAGGTGCGGGCGGGCAACGCGACCCTCGAAAATGAATCGTGGGCCGTGAGCGCGCCGATTTCGGGGGGCGAGACGCCGTGGCTATGGCTGCTGAGAGAGGTGAACGCTAGCGGAAATGTCTCGCGTTCGGAGGGGTACACCGCGCAGGTCACCTGCAATTGCACGGGGGCAAGCGCCGCGTTTACCCTAAGCGACGAGTGGGGCGTCTTGGTGGTGGTGTTCGTGGGCGACGCGCTGGCGCCGGTCGCCGTTCCCGCTCTGTCAGGAGGCGGCGCGCGGACGGGCCAGCCTGTGAACCTGGACGGGTCGGCGTCGATCGACAATGCGGCCGTGGCGGCATACGCTTGGGCAGTTGTGGGCGCGGCGAACGCTACGGGACTCCCCTGCGCGACGGCGCTCTGCGCAGTCACATTCAACGAGCCCGGCAATTTCACGGTGGAACTCACCGTGACGGACACCGGCGGAAACACCGACAGGCGCCGGCTTACCGTCTCGGTCGCGGACGCCACGGCCCCGCGGGTCGAAGTTGTCGGGCGGTCGGTGGATCGCCCCGGGGAAGGCGAGCCCTTCCAGGTGCAGGCGACCGCGGAGGACAACGACCCGGCGTTCCTGCCGGAGGTATACTGGTATGTGGACGGGGCGGAGGTGGCCGGCGGCACGCTTTCGCCGACGTTGATCATCCAGGGGATCGGGAGGCACACTCTGCGCGTGGTGGTGATGGACGATGCCGGCAATGAAGCGGAGGCGCAGTTCCAGGTGGAGGTTCGGGATTCCACCGCGCCCCAGGTGGGGGTCTGGACGCCGCCCGCAGGGCTCGTGGCCCCCGTTACGCTTCAGCTGAAGGGGTCTGTGGCGAGCGATAATGTCGCCGTCACATCCTGGCGGTGGCTCGTTTCCGGCCCGGGCGCGCTATACAACCTCACGGGCGAGCTGCCGAACGCGACATTTCCGTCACCCGGGACCTACAACATCACGCTCGCGGTCGAGGACGCGGAGGGCAACCGGGCGAGCCGGACTTTCGAGGTCGCGATCGCCGGGTCGTCCGGGGTGGACGAGGGCCTCCCGGTCGGCCTCATCGTCGGCCTTTCCGCGGTGGGTGCGGTCGCGGTGGCGGCCGTTGCCTTGCGGCCGAAGCGCCCGAAGGAGCCGGAGACCGGCGGCAAGACCCGTTAGTCCGCGGGCAGCGGAAAGTGAGACCACTCGCGGCCGTTCGAATAAAGGTAAAAGGTCGTGAAGATGAGGTTGTCCGCGGCCTCGGGGGGCGAGGCGGATATCGTGAGGTCGTCGTCGCGCGTAAGCGTCCGCGAATGGTCGTTGTCCGTGATGCGGACGGTGAGCGACCAGTTGCCGTGCGTGACCGTGCGGTTGAGGGCGCCGTCAAAGAGGCTCTGGCGGTCCTGCGTGGTGATGTTGGCCGTGAGCGAATCAAGAGGCACCTCCCCCGCGACGTCGAGGTCGTTCACGTAGAGGGAGATGGTGCCGTTCGCCCACGACTCCTGGACGAAGAACGCGCGGTCCGGGCCTCGCGCCTCAAGCGCGGCGAACGAGGCGTACCACAGGACGCCGAGGAACACGAGGAGGAGTGCGGCGAGCAGGGCGAGGACTTTGGGGCCGGAGCGGGCGGGAGGGAGCAGCACGGGCGGGGCGTCGTTGCGCGCCTGCGGAGGGCCGACCATCCTGAGGGCGCACACCGCGGGGGCCGATTAGCGTTTCGCCGCGGCGGCGCGCGGCTCCCCCCGCGGGGAGAGGCGGGCGGTCACCGCAACATGGTCGATTCCAGGGGCAAACGACTTGACCTCTCGGGCATCGAGGATTCTGAGGTCGAAAGAGGGGCCGGCAGCGCGTGCAAGGGCGGCGTAGGCGTCGCGGAACTTGGTCTCTTCGGGGTAGGCCTCGTGGTAGTGGAGCGTGCCCCCCTCGGCTTTGAGGGCCGCGACGGCGGTGGGGAGGAACTTCTCGGTGCCGTGGAGGTAGCCGAGGAACACGCGGTCGGCGACGCCCTTCGGCGCCATCCGGCGGCAGTCGCCGAAAAGCGCCGTCACGCGGGGCTCAACCCGGTTCAGGCGGAGGTTTTCTTCGAGGAATGCGAAGGCCGCCGGATTTTTCTCGCAGGCGAAGACGCGCGCCGCGCCCGCTTTTGCAGCAAGAGGGATGGTGAAGTACCCGATGCCCGCGAACAGGTCGACAACGGTCTCGCCGCCGCAGTCGAGCGCGGCCGCGCGCGTGCGCTCCGCGACGTTTCCGGACGCGAGCATGATGGAGGCGACATCGAGCGCGAACCGGAGGCCGTTTTCCGTGTGGACGGTCCGCGTACCGGAGCCGTACAGGATTCGAATGCGGGGACTGCGGAGTTCGCCGCGGACGCCTTGCAGGTCCTCCACCGCGCAGCGGCAGGTGAGCTCCTCGGCGGCAATGCGCGCGGCCGCGCGGCGCAAACGGAGGGGGGTGCCGGGGAGGAATTGGAGGATGAGGACATCGCCCACCTTCTCCCAGCCCTTGCGGGCAACCGACCGCCAGGGACGGCCAAGCTCGCTCTCAACGCGGGCGTCCACCCGCGCGCGTGGCGAGGGCGGCCGCGCCTTCGGCGGGGGCCTTCGGCCTTCGGATGGTCGGGCGGCGGTTTCGCGCGACGATGTCAGTGGAGGCGCCTCCCGAAGGGACAAGGGCGCGCGACTCGCCGCGAGGACTTATAGGGTTTCGTCCGATTGCACGAGTTAGGGGTCGCAGGTGGCGCCGCGCGGTGACAGAAGGGTCGCGCGGGGGGCGCTTGCCTTCCTCCTTTCGGCGGCTCTCCTAGTCCTGCCGTCGGCCCTGCCCACGGTGGCAGCCCCGATGCAGGGCGGCGGAGACACGCGTGACCTGGCGACCTTGCCGAACGTCACCTACGAGGGGCCGGTAAAGGTGCGCCCCGGTGAATCGGGAACGATCGCGTTCAGCGTCGCGAACCGCTACAATCAGACGATGGACGACGTCCGCGTCGAGGTCGAGTTCCGCGTGGGCGGAGACTGGCTGGCGGCCCGGGAGATCAATGGGACCTTTGCCGGAGCGCCGCGCTTCACACGAGGCCCCCCGCTGCCCCAATCGGTCGCGCCGGGCGCGTCGATCCGGATCGAAGCGCCCTTTGCCACCGGCGCCGACACGCCGCCCGGCATTTACCTCGTGTCGCTGCGGCTCGTGTTCCGTTACGTGAACGCCTCGGGGGCGCCCGTCGACGCCCATTTCGCGTCGCTCGGGAGCGTCGACCCGGCCGACCGGAGCAAGGTGGACATGGAAAACTACACCGGCACGATTGACGCGCTCGGCCTCGACGGGGTGGTGCCGGACACGAGCATGGTGGTGGACGGCGGGGGCGCGCTTTCGCTGTGGCTCGCGGCGGCGGCGTTCGGGGGCGTAGTGGTGGCCGCCGGGGTCTCTTACGGCCTGCTCAAGTACCGGCCGTTCCACGCAGGGAGGAGGTAGGGGGGTGCGCAGGAGCCGTGCCGCCGCGTGCGCCGCCGCCCTGTTGTGGGCGCTTCTTGCCGCCCCCTTTGCGCAGGCGGATTTCATCGAGGCGATCGAGCACCCCACCCGCGTGCCCCACTTCGATTTCATCTCGCTTGGCGATGGGATCCCGCCCGGCTCTTCCGGGGTGTACGGGTTCGCGCTGAAAAACCGCTACAACGCTTCGATCGACAACCTGTCGCTCACGGTGGAAATCTACCGTTGGGCGACGGTCGAGGAAACCCGAAACGCAAGCGAGGTGGGGAGCGGCCCCGTGTTCGCGCGAACGGGTTCTCGCGTTGCGACGGTCACGGTCCCGAGGGTGGCAGCCAACGCCTCGGTCGATGTGCGCCTGGAAGTCCAGTCGCGGGCCGATTCGCCGGACGGAGTGTACTTCACGCGCCACCTCCTCGAATTTGACTATGGGAACGTGACCGAGCCGCCCGCGGTTACGCCGTATACGCAGCATTTTGTCATGAAGTCGAAGGGCCATTTCACGGCCGAGGAATTCGCGTCGCTGAATTACTCGGACCTGCGCGCGTCGCTCGAGGCGCTGAACATTTCCGGCGTCATCCCGGACTCCTCGTTCTCGGTCAAGCGGCCGGCCCCACTTTGGCCGCTTGCCGTCCTCATCGGGGCGGCCGCCGTCGCGGGGACGCTCGCGCTCGCCTACTACCTCGCCGACCAGAGCCCGGGGCGCCACCCGCGCCTGGAGGGGGGACTCCTGCGCTGGGAAGGGAAGCTGCATGTATGGCGCGCGCTGGCGCGCGAGGAGCTCCGCGCGAGGTTGGCGCGGCGCAAGAAAAAGTAGAGGGCCGACCGAGACGGCCCCGCCCGGGCGAAGTTCAGAGGATGCCGCGGATTGCGGGCCCAGCAAGGCGCAGAAGCTTTGGGCTCTTCCGGAGCGCGACCCTTGCAAGTTTGGACGGGAAATCGATGTCCCCATGCTGCAGGATGAGGGCCTTCAGCGCGGGGTCGTTGAGGATTTCGAGCGCGAGGTCCATCTGGCGGTCCTTCATCGCGATCATCATGCGGTGGAGCGTTTTCGCGTGCTTCAGCTCCTTGCCGATGTCGGCCATCCACGCGTCCTGGTAAGCCTGGAGAGCGCCTTTCGAGAAGTCGCCCGCGTCGATCGCGCGGCAGGCGGACTCCGCGCAGTGCACCGCCGAAGCAAGGCCCATGTACAGCCCGCCGCCGGTGGTCTGTTTTACCTGCGCAGCCGCGTCCCCAACGATCATCACACGGTCGGAGTACGTGCGCTTGAGGAGACCGAACGGGATTGCCGACAGCACATACTCGAGTTCCTGCGCGCGGCCGTAGCGCTCCACGAACCACTCGGCGTGGACGAGGCGCTCGAGGTACTCGAGCGCAACTCCGCGCTTCCCGTCGATTCCGAGGCCCACGAGGCCGCTGTCCTTCGAGTAGGGAATGATCCAAGCGAAAAAGCCGGGCGCGATGGACTCGCCCGCAAAAAGCTCCACGCTTTCCGGGTCGAGCCGCAGGCCCGCGCAGTGCAGCTCGATCGAGGGGACGAGCTTCTCGGGGTGAGACAGGCCGAACCACCGCGCGACCTGGGATTGGACGCCGTCCGCGCCGATGAGCAGCTTCGCGCGGCGGGTCACCGTTCCTTCATCGCCGCGCTCCAACGTGACCTCAACACCGCCCTCGACCGCCTTCGCCCCGGTCGCGCGGGTTGACACGGCGATTTCCGCGCCGTGCTTCAGCGCGAGCCTTGCGAAGGCCTTGTCGAAAAAGGAGCGGTTCACGACGTACGCGCGCGTGTCGGGCGCCTTGAAGGAGAGGAGCGAGCCGTTCGGCGACCGCGCGTTTGCGCCCTTGAGCTCGTTGATGACCACGCCGCGCTGGGCGCGGAAATCGGCTTCAGGCAGGTCGAACACGCGCGGTGTGATGCACCCGCCGCACTGGATGGGCCGCCCGATCTCCGCGTGCTCCTCGACGACGAGCACCGAGTGCCCGTGCTTTGCGATCTGCGAGGCGGCATAGCAGCCGACGGGTCCGCCGCCGACAACGAGGACGTCGTAGGAATCGCGCATATGCTGCCCGCGCATGAGGGCGGGTCGTCATAATACCCCCGGGGTGCGGACCCGAGATGTCTCGTCGATCACCGCCGCCCGGACTTCGGTCGCCCTTCGGCGCAAGCCTGACCCATCTCTTCGCGCAGCATGGCTACAGCCTCAAGGGTCGGCGCGCCCCAGGCGCCCCGAGCCCTCACTCGAAGGAGCTTATGAAGATCGTTGAACGAGTGCTTCACCAGGTTTCCATCGGTCGTTGCGGCAAAGGCATGTCTGCCGCGGGGCACGAGCATTCGCTTGCGCAAGAGCCCCTCAAGGCACTCGCGGAGAGGGGGGCCCGTTGGGCCAAGGCAACCCGAAACGCTCCTTCGAGCCAGGTCGCGCTCCGTGAAAACCCGATGCGTCGGGCCGCGTTTTCGCACGGCCTGCGACGCCATCAGCACGAGCAGTTCTCCATCCGTAAGGGGCGCGGAAAGGCGATAGGCCGCGCAAGCGGCCAATTGAACGCGCATGAAGGCATGGCCATTCGGACGCCACTTAAGGCGGGCTTGATGGTAATCATCACAACCTCAGACTATCCTTAAGTATCAGATTGTTACATTGACGAACCATGGGCGACCTCACCAAGGTCCTCGGCGATAGTCCGCGGGTGCGCCTACTGGAAGCACTCGTGAGGCTCGGGCACCTGGAATTCACGCGCGGCGAGCTGGCGCGCGAAGCCGACCTTTTCCGGATGACCACCAACCGGCAGGTAGACGCCCTCGTCAAAAGCGGGTTCATTGAACGGGTGGCTGGAGGAAGCCGGCCGAGGTACCGAGTATGCACGGAATCTCCGGTGCTCCAAGTTCTCAATTATCTGGACGCGGCCCTCGGCCTCATCGAGCCCGGACGGGGTTCCGCAAGCGTCGCCGACCTTGACGAGATCGTGGAGGATTACCGACGGACCATTTCGCGCGCACTAGATCTGGAAGGCGAGGCGGCTTCCGTTTCGCCGCAAGTTCTCTCGCTCTCGCGGGCCGCGAACCGGCGGCGGCGAAACTAAGGTCTATTATTAGTCCACATCCCGTTCGATGGGCTGTGGCCCGGACGCGAAAGCGCACGCTTGCCGAGGCCGTCGCGCACGCCGAGCGGCCGCTCAAAGAGAAAGACCGCCTCCGCGAGGTGGCGTACCGCGAGTCGCGCGAAATCCAGCGAGCCGCCTCGTCGATCCTGCGGGGGGGCGTGCCGAAAACGGCGGCGGCCCTTGACGCGGCCCGCGAAAAACTCGCGCTCGCGTCCGCTCACTCGAAGGCGCTGCGGCACAAGCTCGCCGCGCACCTGGAGCTTTACGAATCCGGGATGCTGGAGACGCCGCTGCAGGAACTCACGGAGGCGTATGTCCTTTTGGCGCACTCGCGGGGTGAGTCCGTGCCGACCTTCGACGAAATCTCCGTGACGCCCGCGGCATTCCTGCTTGGCGTAGCCGACGCGATCGGCGAGTTCCGCAGGCAGCTTGTGGACGCCATCCGGCACGGTCGGATCAAGGAAGCGGAGGCCCACCTCACGGCCATGGAAGAGGCGTTTGCCGCAATCTCCGGGATATCGTTGCCGGACGCGATCGTGCCCATCCGCAAGAAGGTGGACACCGCGCGCGCGCTCCTCGAGCGTTCGGCAAGCGAGGTGGCCCTCGCGGTGCGGATGCACGAGCACGAAAAAGCGATCAGCCGGGCGGTCGGCCGCCGCCCCCGAAAGTGATGGGCGCCCGGACTGCAAGCGAGGACCAAGGCCCAATTCGGTCAAGCTCTAATAGCCGGGATTGAGAGTGTGCGTGGGGATCGTCCGTTCGGGGCAATCCATTCGTTGGCAACCGCCGTCGGCCGCTTACGTTCGCGGTCGCAGCGGTGGTTTTGCTCCCCCTGGTATCGCCTCCCGCCGTGGCAGCCGAAACGCCAGCGCCCATCTGGAGCCCCCCCGAGCTCCTCGAGGGTTTCAATGCGGGCGCCGCACGCTACCCTCACATTGCCGTGTATCCCGGAGGCCGGGCGCAGGCCATCTGGAGCCAGTCGAACGGGACCGCCTCAAACCTTTGGTCGAGTGCCTACCTGCCCGGTTCGGGCTGGGCGGGCGCCGAGCTGCTCGCGCAGGGAGCCGGAGGCGTTCATCACGCCGACCTGGCGTTCGATTCGAGCGGAGTCGCGCAGCTGCTTGTCGTCGATTCCGGCAGCCCAGAGAATCTCTGGTGGCGCACGTACAATGGAAGTTCGGGATGGTCTCCCCCCGTGTGGGTCAACAACGGAACGGGCTATTCCATGGACATTGAAGTCGTTGGCGACGCAACTGGGAACATGACGGCGGTCTTCGACACCTGGTATTCGAGGGACATGGCGGTTGAGGCCATGCGCCGGGCGGCCGGGGGAGAGTGGGGGGCATTGAAAAACCTCTCCCGCAGGACCACCGATTATTTCATGGAAAGTTCGGCGGCCGCGGACGCAGGCGGCAACGTGATCGTGTTGGCACAAAATTCGGACAACCGTTCGTTCCGGGTGGTCGCGCATTGGTACGAACCGGTATGGGGTTGGCGGCTTGAGCAGGTCCTGGACGACGGGCATTGGGGCAATGCGACGATGCCCGCCGTCAGCATGGATCCGTACGGAAACGCAACGGCCGTTTGGGCAAGGGGAAACTACCGCGAACAGGCCTCCGTGGTCGCCGCGCGCTTCAACCCCGTCACGACCGGGTGGACGACGCCCGTCGTGATCGAAGCCGCGGTTTCCGGGCTTCACTACCCGAAAGTGGCCTCCGACCCGGCGGGGGGCGCCGTGGCCATATGGAACCGTACCGTGGGCGGTCACAACGACCTAGTTGCAGCTCGTTTCGACCCCGTAACGGGGTGGGCGATGCCGCAATCCATCGAATCGTT
>Ga0247727_10008112_pt1 | contig 19638 bp, 14 predicted proteins | sample WisWelCaveWW1625_FD_202498 | JGI IMG/M metagenome (GOLD analysis project Ga0247727, IMG submission 202498) | Biofilm microbial communities from Wishing Well Cave, Virginia, United States - WW16-25 | ecosystem: Environmental > Aquatic > Deep subsurface > Groundwater > Cave microbial mat | place... | reverse complement strand
CAGCCCCCGGCCGTTGCTGCTGTGGAATTGCAGTGGGAACCCTGCGCAGGATTCTTCAAACTGGGAGTGGTTTCCTCTTGACGGAATAGCTCAGATGTCTCGCTACGCTCGGGATGACAATTGCGGGACCGCAGGCCGGCCTCACGCTCTCAACCCCAGACGCCCCAGCAGCCCGGGGCAACGCCAGATCCCTCGCTACGCTCGGGATGACAATTGCGGGACCGCAGGCCGGCCTCACGCTCTCAACCCCAGGCGCTCCAGCAGCGCGCCCAATTCCGGGTCACGCCCCAGGAAACTGCGATACAGGGCCGCCGGGGCGTCGCTGTCCCCCTTCGAAAGTATGTTCTCTCGAAACTCCAGCCCCACCGAGCGGTCAAAGACGCCCCGGGACCGGAAGCGGGTGAAGGCGTCGGCGTCGAGCACCTCCGCCCACTTGTAGGAGTAGTATCCGGCGGCGTAGCCCACCGGGCTGGCGAACAGGTGGGTGAATGACGCCAGCATGGCGTGGTCGGCGGGAAGCGGCGCCGGCGAGAAACGCCCCAGAATGTCTCGACTGTAGGCGATAGGGTCGCCGCCGTCGCCTGCGAGGTACTCCTGGTGCAGGGCCAGATCCACGAAGCCGAAGCTGAGCTGGCGCATCTGGGCATTGGCGGCCCGGAATGTCCGGGCCCGCTGCATTTTCCCGAAGAGCTCCTCGGGGATCGGCTCGCCGCTCTGGTAGTGGCGGGCGAACAGGTCCAGGGCCTGGCGCTCCCAGCACCAGTTCTCCAGGATCTGGGAGGGCAGCTCCACGAAGTCCCAGGCGACATTGGTTCCGGCCAGGCTCCGGACCTCCACCCGGCTCAGGCAATGATGCAGCAGGTGGCCGAACTCGTGAAAGATGGTCTCGACCTCGCGGTGGGTGAGCAGGGCCGGGCGGCCGCCGGCGGGCGGCGTCAGGTTGCCGCAGATGACGCCGAGGTGGGGCCCCGGAGCGCCGGTGATGAAGGCGTCCATCCAGGCGCCTCCGCGCTTGGACTCGCGGGGATGCCAGTCGGCGTAGAACGATCCCAGCAGGCCGCCGCCGGCTTCTTCGTAAATCGAATAGCCCTTCACGTCAGGATGCCAGGCCGGCAGGTCCGGCTGCGGCTGGATGCGGATGGCGAACAGACGCCGGGCCGTTTCGAAGAGGCCTGCGATGACGCGCTCGACCGGAAAATAGGGCCGCAGGGCCTCCTCGTCGAAGTCGTACTGCTCCCGCCGGAGGTTCTCGGCGTAGTAGGCCACATCCCAGGGCTGGAGCTTCCGGCCGGCGTAGCTTTCCAGCTCCTGGTTTTCCTCTCCGAAACGGTCGGCGGTCTTCCGGCGCAGGTTTTCGAGAAACTCCCGGGCGCGGGCGCCGCTGGCGGCCATGCGATCCTCGAGCGCCAGGTCGGCGAAGTCCCGGAAGCCCAGCAGCTCGGCCTTGCGGCGGCGGAGATCGAGGATGCGGGCGATGAGGCCGCGGTTGTCGAAGGCGCCTTCGGCCGCGCGGGTGAAATAGGCGCGGTAGGCGTGTTCCCGGATGGCGCCGTCGTCCAGGTAGGTCATCAGCGCAAGGTAGCTGGGGGCCTGCAAGGTGAACCGCCACCCGTCACGGCCTTTGGAGGCAGCGCTCTCGCGAGCCGTCGTCCGGGCCGTTTCCGGCAGGCCGGCCAGCCGGCCCTCCTCGGTGAGAAGCAGCTCGAAGGCGTTGGTGGCGTCCAGAACATTCTCGGCAAACTTTGTTGTCAGGGTGGCCAGCTCCACCTCCATCTCGCGGAGCCGGGCCTTGCCGGGCGGGTCCAGTTCCGCGCCGTGGCGGCGAAAATCGGCCAGGGTCTTGGTGAGGAACCGCCGCCGGGCGCCCGCCAGCCGGGAGGCCTCCGGAGTTGCGGCGAAGGCCTGGAGCGCCTTCCAGAGCGCTTCGTCGAGCGGGATGCCGGAGTAGAAGGCGCTCACCGCCGGCTGCACGGCGTTATGGGCCGCCCGCAGTTCGGGGTACGTGAAGACGGCCTCCAGATGCCGCACCACGCTCATAGCCACGTCCAGCGGCTCGGTGAGGGCATCGAGGGCCGCCAGGGGGTCGGGGTCGGAAGCGGCGGAGGCCAGGCGCTGGCCGGCCTCCGCCAGCAGTTGCCCGACGGCCGGCTCCACGTGCTCGGCCCGGACCTGGTCGAAGGGGATCCGAAAAGGTATGTGCAACAGCGGGTTCATGCTGTACCATTGTAAGGTTTATGAGCGACCGACCCACCCCCGACCTGATCTGGGCGACTTTCAACGCCTACCAGCGCACCGCCGCGTTGAAGGGCGCTATCGAGCTGGATCTGTTCACCGCCATCGCGGAGGGCGCCACCACGCCGGCGGCCCTGGCCCCGCGCTGCCAGGCCTCCGAGCGCGGCCTGCGGATTCTGTGCGATTTTCTGGTGGTCAACGGGCTGCTTCTCAAGGACGGCGGCCGCTACTTGCTCACCCCCGAGTCGGCGGCCTTTCTCGATCGTCGATCCGGGTCCTATCTGGGCGGCTGCGTTCAGTTCATGAATTCGCCGATGTTGATGCGCGGCTTCGAGGACCTGGCCGCGGCGGTGCGCCGGGGCGGCACTGTCGCCGAGCCGGGAGGCACTATGGCGCCGGAACATCCCATCTGGGTCGAGTTCGCGCGCGCCATGATCCCGATGATCATGGCGTCGGCCGAGCAGATCGCCGAAATCACCGGCGCCGCTCAGGGCGATCGCTGGAAAGTGCTCGATATCGCCGCCGGCCACGGCATGTTCGGCATCACCCTAGCCCGGCACAACCCCAACGCCGAGATCGTTCCGGTGGACTGGAAACCGGTGCTGGCCCTGGCCCAAGAGAACGCCCGTGCCGCCGGCGTGGACGGTCGCTACCGGCCGCTGGCGGGCAGCGCCTTCGAGGTGGACTTCGGCGAAGGCTACGACCTGGCGCTGGTGACCAATTTTTTACACCACTTCGACGCCGCCACCAACGAACGGCTGCTGGGAAAGGTCTGCCGGGCGCTGAAGCCGGGAGGCCGCGCCGTGACGTTGGAGTTCGTGCCCAACGAAGACCGGGTGTCGCCGGCGCCGGCAGCCACCTTTGCGATGATGATGCTGGGCGGGACCGAGCACGGCGATGCTTATACCTTCAGCGAGTATGACAGGATGTTCCGGAACGCCGGCTTTTCGCGCAACGAGCTGCGGCCGCTGGAGCAGTCGCCCCAAAGCGTGATTGTGAGTGACCGGTCGTAGGGAGGTGGCGATCTTCAGAACTTCAGCGCCCAGGAGAACTGCATCCGGCGGGCCGGCCGCGACGCCACCGGCTGCCCGAAAAACGGGGAGCTGAGGTTGCCCACCAAACCCGTGTAGTTGACCCGATTCAGCACGTTGAAGGCGCTCCAGCCCAGCGTCGCCGTCGGCCCTTTTTCCTTCAGAGCCGGCCGCAGGAAAAACTCCTTCGACCACCGCAATTCCAACACCGCCGATCCCGGTCCCTGCAAGCTGTTCCGCCGGACTCCCGGCGGGCGGTCTGTGGCGAAGGTGTCGCGGTTCTGGTCGCGTCCCGTGGTGAGACTGTAGGGGCGCCCGGATCCCATCCACAGGCTGACGCCGAGCTGGAAGCGCTTGCCGGGCTTGATCGTCCCCAGAAGATTGAAGTGGTGGCGTCCCTCGTATTCGGAACGCGCCCACTCGCCGCTCAGATCGTAATTGTCGACCGGAAAATAGTTGATGCCGTCGGTGTTGTTATGCGCGCGCAGTTGCAGGTATTGAATCTGTCCATTGAAGAAGCGGGTGATGTTGCCGCGCACGGCCGCCTCCATCGCCTTATTGGTGCGATCGGCGGATGACTCGATGTGGCGCAGGATGCCGATCGAAGGATTGGGCCTGAGGTACAGCGGCGCCCGGGGCGCGTTGGCGTCGCGCGAGCGGAACGACTTGATCCCCCGCGCGCTGCGGAAGTTGAGCGTGGCCGTGGTCGACTTCGCCAATTGTCGCTCGACGCCGAAGCTGTACTGCACGGTGTATGGCGAGCGCAGATCGGGGACGAAGCGAACGATGCTGGCGCGCTCGGTGGCCGCGGCGCCGGCGGCAGCGAACGGGTCCGGGTAACCGGGGTTCGAGAGCGCGATCTGGCGCTGGCGGCGGCCGTCGAACCGCAGCGTTTCGCCGACGGGGCCCGGGCCGGTCCGGTCGTAGAAATACCCGGCGCCGCCGCGAAACACCGTTTTGCGGTCCTTGCCCGGCGAGTAGGCGATCGACAGGCGCGGCGAGAAGTTGTTGTGATCGGAGAGGTAATTCTGCCAGTCCCACCGGAGGCCGAAGGCGAGGCTCAGGTTCGGCCGCAGGCGCACATCGTCTTGCGCGAACACGCCGATGTCTTTCTGCCAGAACGCCAGATGGCTTTCTCCCTGCTGCACGAGGAAGGAAAACGGCCTTCCGGCGGCGTAGTCGGCCAGGGAGGAGAAGGAGAAGATGCCGTCGTAGTTGGCGCGGTCGTTGGAGCCCCGGCGGCTGATGTCAGGGACGTTGATGCCAGTCTTGATGAAGTGGCGGCCGCGGGACCAGGCCAGCGTGTCGCTGAACTGCACGTGGTTCTCGGTGTCGCGGCGGTCGGCTTGGGCGCCGCCGCCGGCGAAGGCGTCGAGCACGACGATCTTGCGCACGCCGGGCTGCCGGCTCAGAACGACGGCGTTGTGCCGCCCGCCGCGAAAATACAGCTCGTTGACCAGCCTGGGCGTGATCACGGCCCGGTGGTTGTAGTAGACGTGGTGCTCGCGGTCAGTGAAGTCGGAGGCGACCTCGGGCAGGGCAAAGCCGCCGACTCCGCGGCCGCGCGCCGACTCGTCGATGAACTCGTATCGCAGCGAAAAGGTGTTGCTGCTTCCGAGCTGGCGGTTGACCCGGAAGGTGAGCTCCGTGTCGCGCTGCCGGTTGGGGAAGTTGCGGCGGACGTCGCCCGCGGGCGACCGCGCGTAAACGATCCCTTCCCCGTCGCCTTCCTCGCGCTCGCCGCTCAGCAGGAACGATGTTTTCTTGCTTCTTCCCAGCGGCCCAGTCAAGTGGCCGACGAAAACCCGTCGCTGGTCCACCGGCCGCGCGGCGGCAAAGGCGTTGCGCGCCTCCAAGTGGTGGTCGCGCAGCATGAAGTTGAACGCACCGTGATAGTCGGGTGATCCCGGCGTGGTGATGATCTCGATGCGGCCGTGGCCGGGGCGGGAGTTCTCGGCCGAGTACGGATTTTGGTTGATCCGAACTTCCTGGATCGCCGTCCTGGCCACGCCTCTTTCGGAGGTCTCCAAACCATCCACCACGATGCTGACGCCGCCGGTTCCGACGGCGGAAGGGTCCAGGAACCTGGCGACGGCCGCAACCACGTCCTGGTCCATCACCGGCAGCTCGTCGAGCGCCCGCCGGTCGAGCCGGATGACGTCCAGGTTGTCGGCCGGATCCACGCTCGACCCGGGCGTCTGGTTGGGAATGGTGATCTGCTCCCGCAATTCGGCGATCGCCAGCACGATCCGCCGCGGCGAGGGTGACCGCTGCCCAACGCTCACGCGCGTCGAATACGGCCGGAACCCTTCCTTTTCTACTCGGATTTCGTAACTGCCGGCGGCGACGGCTTCGAATCGGAACGCACCGTCGATGGCAGTGGTGAGGCTTCGCGGCGGTCCGCCGCTCGGGACTAACGTCACCGCGGCCCCCGGAACGGCGGCCTGGCTTGGATCCAGCGCCACACCGGAAACTTCTTGCGCCGCCGCCATCGCCGCGCCAAACAGCAACGCCGCCAGAACCATTCGCCGGGCCATCAGCACTATCTTACCGCTGCCCGCAAAGATACGAGACATTACTACACCCTGCCGCCAATTGGCAGCAGGGTCCGCTAAGCAACTGAAGAGATTGGAGTTATCTCCTTACCGGGGAAACAATAACGGCAGCGCCGGATCGGCCGTGTACATGCACCGGCCGTTGTGCCCGCAGTTCGGCACGATGACCAGGTTGTGCCGGGCCCCGTGCTTCGACTTGAGATAGTTCCAGTAGGTGAGTCCCCGCGCCAGCCGGTTCGGCCCCTGGGCCATGGCGGGACAAGAGCCGTCGAAGCCAAACAACGGAAGCGTGTCGAGGCCCCCCAGCAGGTAGGTGACGTCGCGCGCCGCCAGCTGCGACCGCAGCCCGGCGTCGGGGAGGGCGGCGGCGTAGCCGACCCGCTTCTCCATCCCGTATCGCCACTGGTTGTAGGTGGTGCAGTTCTGCCCTTCCCGGTAAACGCTGAACCCGCCGGTGCAGTCTCCTTTCTCGGTGCAGGCGGCCCCCGGGGTCAGACGCGTCTCGTCCAGGTAGAGGTAGCTGGAGGGGTTCGACACCACGTGACGCACCGGCACTCCCAGGCCGGTTTCCACCCGGTTTGCGGCCGCATACCGGTTCAGGAACTGGCCGCCGGCCGAGTGCCCCGTGATGACGATGACCTTGAGGTTGGGGAACACCTCCCGGCGCGCCAGGATCTTGAGCAGCTCATCGATGAGGTCGTAGCTGTGAACGCCGGCCAGCCCGGGGGCGGCGCCGCCACCCCGCCAGTCGCCCGGGCCGGAGCATCCCCAGCTAATCTCTCCGGCATCCAGTTTGTCGCGGCAGTTGCCGGCGCCGGAGGCGAAGCGCGGCGACGCCACCAGCGTGGTCTCGAGCCCCTCGGCCAGCAGCGCTCCGGCCACGCCCGAAGCGAAGTAGTGGTCGGCGTTCCGCCCGGCGCCGTGGATCACGATCAGCGCCCGCTCGATGGCGGCATTCTGCGTCCCAAGCGGATAGGACCGGTAAACCAAGGAGAACCGTCCCGCCGGTCCCAGCGGCACCTTCTCGGCGCACTCCGGCGCCGCCCTGGTACAGGGCGCGCCCCAGGCGCCGGCGGCAAGGATCAGCAGGAGCGTCCAGCGAATCATGGACCACGGTAACACAGGCATTCTTGTGGCGTTGGCGGTCCCCCGCAATTGTCATCCCGAGCGTAGCGAGGGATCTGCTGTTGCAGCGGGGCGAAAGCAGATCCCTCGCTACGCTCGGGATGACACCGGTTGCGGCTCCGCCGCAACCGAAACCGCCGCTCTCCGTTTACCGCCCGAGCCCACGATCCACAACCGGAGTGGCCGCAGGCCGCTCCTGTGTTACCGTACTTGCATGCGTCGCGCCCTGTTGCTGCTGTTCCCTCTCGCCGCCCTGGCGGCCCAGAAAACCATAACCGTCGACGGCGAGACCGTGACGATTCTGCGGGACAGCTTCGGGGTCCCTCATATCTTCGCGCCCTCGGATCGCTCGCTGTACTACGCCAACGGCTACGCCGTGGCCGAGGACCGTCTCTGGCAGTTGGAGCGCTACCGCCGCGACTCGACCGGCCGCATGGCCGAGATCGAAGGAAAAGGCTCCCTCGAACGCGACCGCGAGACCCGCCGCCGCATGTATACCCGGCCGGAACTCGAGCAGCTCTGGTCCACCGCCGACCCCGCGATCCAGCTGGCGTTTCAGGCCTACGCCGACGGGGTCAACGCCCGGATCCGGGAGGGCAACCTGCCGGCGGAGTTCGCCAAGCGCGGCGTCACCCCTGCCCCCTGGCAGGTGCTCGACTCACTCGCCATCGGGACCATGATGAGCTGGCGGTTCGGCTCCGGCGGGGGAGCCGAGCTCGGCAATCTCAAGATCCTGCGCAAGCTCAAGAAAAAATTCGGCGATGAGAAAGCCAAGGCCATCTTTGACGACCTCTACTGGCGCAACGACCCGCGCTCGCCGACCACCATTACCGCCGAGGACATGCCGGCGCCGGCCTGGACCCAGGCGGTCTCGGGCACGGACAACTGGAGCCTGGCGGATCTGCGGCTCGATGAGCGCGCCCTCGACCGCGCCGAATCCCGTGCCCAGATGCGCGAGCTGCTGGCAACCAACGAGCGCCTCGGCCTGCCGACGCGCTGGGGCAGCTACGCGGTGGTGCTAGGCCCCAACAAGACCGTCTCCGGAAGCCCCCTGCTGATCGGCGGCCCCCAGATGGGCTTCTCGACGCCCCAGATCGCCCACGAGGTGCACCTGTCGGGGCCGGGGATCAATGTCATCGGTATGGGCTTCGCCGGTCTGCCGGGCGTTCTGATCGGACACAACGCCGACCTGGCCTGGACCACCACTTCCGGCATCGACGACCTGGTTGACGTGTTCGCCGAGAAGGTTGACCCCCAAGACAAGCGGCGCTACCAGTTCCGGGGCGAGTGGAAGCCGATGAGCTGCCGGGTGGAGGAAATCGCCGTCCGGGGCGGGGGAGCCGATAAGCTAGAGGTCTGCCGCACCGTTCACGGCCCCGTGATCGAGTGGGACGAGCCGGCCGGCGTGGCCTACACGCTGGGGGCCTCCTTCCGCGGCCAAGAACTGGAGACCACCCGCGCCATCCTGTCCTTCAACCGCGCCAGGAATATCCAGGAGTTCGCCCGCGGGGCCTCCTGGATCTGGCTGTCGCACAATTTTTTCTGCGCCACCCGGACAGGCGACATCGGCTACTGGCACTCGGCCCGCCCGCCGCGCCGTAACCGGCGCTACGACCCGCGCCTGCCGCTGCCGGGAACCGGCGAAGCCGAGTGGCAGGGGTCCATCCCCTTCGAGGAGATGCCCCAGGTCATCAACCCCAAGCGGGGCTACCTGGTCAACTGGAACAACAAGCCGGCCCCCTGGTGGCCCAACTTCGACACCCCGGTGTGGGGCGAGATTTTCCGCATCCACCGCATCGACAAGCTGGTTGCGGCCCGGTCCCGCCTGACCTTCGAGGAGGCCCGCGCCATCCTGCCCGACATCGGGACCAACGATCCTACGGCTGACTACTTGAAGCCGTTCCTTATCAAGTCCATCGAGCCGCTGGCGGGGTCCAACTCGACCGCCCGCCGCGTAGTGGAGGCCTTCTCCGCCTGGGATAACCACGCCGAGGACGATAGCCTTGCCAAAGCCGTCTTCGACAACTGGGTGCGGGCTGTTCGCGAGGTCATCTGGCGGCAGGAGCTGGGTGACGTCCTCTCCGGCCGGGAGTTCGAACAGTTGCTGCAACCGAGCGCCATGCTGCACGTCCTGGCCGGCCCCGATTCCAGCGTCAAGCTGAGCTATGACCACCTGCGCGGCTCCAAACCCGACGAGGCCGTGGTGCAGGCCATGTACGTAACTATCACCGAGATGCAAAAGAAGGAGCCGAATCCGAATCGCTGGGGATGGCGCCAGCCTCAGATCGACTTCCGGCCTCTGCCCGGCATTCCTGCGACCGCCCGAGGCACTTACATCCAGATCGTGGAGTTGACGCGGCCAGGCTTCCGGGCGGTCAGCATCCTGCCGCCCGGCCAGAGCGAGGAGGCGGCCTCGCCACACTACTCCGACCAGCGCGAAATGGCCGGTTACTGGCGCTACAAGCCGATGGTCTTCAGCAGAGAGGAGCTGGAGTCCGCTACAGCGTCAAAACGTACGCAATGACGTCGGTCTTCTCCTCTTCGGTGAGCAACTCTTTGTAGGCCGGCATGCCGCCTCCACCGGCGTTGACGACCTCCAGGATCACCTCGCGAGTGGCGTTCTTGCCGCTGGGCAGCTTGCCGTCCTTGGAACCCTTCAGGCCGGGCCCGATCTTCTTCTCGTTGCTGTCGGTGTTGTGACAGACGATGCACTTGGACTCGAACAGGTCCTTGCCCTTGGCAAGGTCGCCGGCCTTGGCCATCTCCTTCTTGCCCTTCTTGCCGCCCTTCTGGGCGAACGAAACTGAAACGCCCAGGCTTAGCAACAAAGCCAGGGCTGCGATTTTCCACATCTTCATCTAGTCAGTCCCTCCGGGGGTTCAATCCTATTCTACCCTGACAAGGATGAATTCGGCCACTGCTAACGATTCTGGGACCGCTCCCTCCGGTCGCGGCTCGGTAACGGTCTCGAAACACAGCGCCCCGGTTCAGAGCCGCGACCGCAGGGAGCGGATTTCGCGGGCCGAACACACCCACAGACCGGCCATGGCGCTGTTCGCGCGAGCCCCGGCGCCGGGGCGGGTCAAGACCCGGCTGATCGGACGGCTGACGCCGCAGCAAGCCTGCGATCTGCACCGCTCGCTGGTGCGGGATGCCTGGGAGCTGTTGGACGCGTGGCGCGAACGGGCCGAGCTGTTTCTCTACACCGACCAGGAGAACGTCGAGTGGCGGCAGCTGGCCGGGCCGGCGCTGCGGCTCCAGAGCGGGGGCGATCTGGGGGAGCGCATGCTAGCCTGCTTCGACCAGATGCGCGCTGCCGGCTTCGGCCCGTTGTTGATCCTCGGCAGCGACAGCCCGGTTCCGCCGATCGAAGCCTGGCTGGAGCTGCTCGATCAGGCTCCGGCTGGGATCGGTCCGGCCGACGACGGTGGCTACTATGCCATCGGCTGCCGGGCGCCGCGCGCCGGCATGTTCGAAGGGGTGGAGTGGTCTACGCCGCGAACCTTGGAGCAAACCATGGCGTCGCTGGAGCGCTGCGGGATGCCGGTCGCCCTGCTACCCCGGCACTACGACATCGATACGCCGGAAAGCCTGACGCGCCTGGCTGCGGAGCCGCGCCTGGGAGAGCACACCCGAGAATGGCGGAGACGCCATCTGTCATAATCGAGGTGTGAGGATCCTGCTGTTCAGCGGCAAAGGCGGGGTGGGCAAGACCAGCATCGCCGCCGCCACCGGCCTGGAGCTGGCGCGGCGCGGCAGCCGCACGCTGGTGCTCAGCGTCGATCCAGCCCACAGCCTGGCCGACGCCTTTGACCTGGACCAAAGCCTGTTTTCGGCCGCCACCGGGCTGCCTCACACCGTCCAAAAGCGCCTCGCCATCCAGGAAGTCAACATTCAGCAGGAGATCAAGCGGCATTGGAAAGAGATCTGGAGCTACATCGTTTCGGTGCTGCAGGCCACCGGCATCGGCGAGGTGGAGGCCGAGGAGCTGGCCATTTTCCCTGGCATGGAAGAGATCAGCTCGCTGATGTACGTGAACCAGTACCGGCGCAACCGCGAGTATGACGTTGTGGTGGTCGACTGCGCTCCCACCGCCGAATCGCTGCGCTTCGTGTCCATGCCCAACACCCTGGAGTGGTACATGAAAAACATATTCCACCTGGAGCGCACCCTCCTGAAGGCGGTGCGCCCGGTAGCCAACCGGGTGTCGCCCGTGAAGCTGCCGCCCGACAGCTACTTCGGCAACATCAAGGCGCTGTTCGAGCGCCTGGAGGGCATCGGCGAGCTGCTGGAAGACAGCCGCGTCACCACCGTCCGGCTGGTGACCAACCCGGAGAAGATGGTGCTGCGCGAGACCCAGCGGGCCTTCGTCTACTTCGCGCTGCACGGCATGACGGTGGACGGCATCATCGTCAACCGGGTGCTGCCGGCGGCGGTGCAGGACAAGTACTTCCGGGAGTGGCGCCGCACCCACCAGAAGACCCTGCGCCAGATCGAGGAGTACTTCGACCCGGTTCCTGTGATGCAAGTGCCGTTGTTCGAGCACGAGGTGGTGGGGATAGAGCGGTTGGGCGAGCTGGCCCGGGTGCTCTACCAGGATCCGGGCGTCGACCCGGCGGCCCGCTCGCGCGTCGAGGCCCCCTACCGCTTCGAGAAGAACGGCTCCGGCTACCGCATCCACCTGCGGCTGGCCTTCGCCGGGGCCGGCGAAGTGAGCGTATTCAAGAAAGGCGATGAGCTGGTGGTGGAGGTCGGAAATCTGCGGCGGCACATCGGACTGCCGACCACCATGGCGTCGCTGGAGCCGCGCAAGGCCCGCATAGACCAGGGGATATTGACCGTGGACTTGATGGAGAGTCGAAAATGAAACGAGCCAATCGCAACGCCCAAAACCGCGCTGGCGCCGACGCGCCGCGCCCCCCGTCGCCCGGCTTGCAGTGCTACTGCATCGGCGCCGGACCCCGGCTGACAGCCCTTACGGCCGGCCTGTGCCAGGGGCCGGTATTCGACCATTTTCGCACCGCGGGCGTGGAGGTGCTGCTCGGACTGCGCGCCGTGCTGGACGCCCAAATCGACGTCATGACCCGCCAGGGTCGCAAGGGCGTCAAGGTGCCGGTCGAGTAGCCGAGCCACAGCTGTGATCCGCCGCGTCGCCGACACCATCGCCAGGCGCCGGATGCTTCAGGCCGGCGACCGGGTGGGGGTGGCGGTTTCCGGCGGCCCGGACTCGGTGGCGCTGCTCCACGCCCTCCGCCAGCTCCGGTCTGAGCTGGGGATTCTGCTCGGGGTGGTCCACTTCAATCACCGCCTTCGGGGCGCCGAGTCGGACGCCGACCAGGAGTTCACCCGCCGATTGGCCGGATCGCTCGATCTCGACTTTGTGCTGGACAGCGCCGAGGTCAGCCAGGCGCCCGGCAACCTGGAGCAGGCCGGCCGGCTGGCCCGCTACGAGTTCTTTCGGCGGCTGACCGCCGAGATGCGGTTTCACAAGATCGCGGTCGGGCACACCCGAACCGACCAGGCCGAAACCGTCCTGTTCCGCTTTCTCCGTGGGGCCGCCACCGCCGGCCTGGCGGGCATCTATCCGACGATGGAGGGCGGCATCGTCCGGCCCTTGATCGAGGTCGAACGCGCCGAGGTCATTGAATTCCTCCAGGCCGGCGGGTTCGCCTGGCGACAGGACTCCAGCAATCAGAACCTGGCTCTTTCCCGGAACCGGCTCCGACACAGCCTGCTGCCCCAGCTTGAGAAAGATTGGAACCCGCGCCTGGCGTCGAATCTGGCTCATTTAGCGGACTGGGCCCGCGACGAAGAGGAGTATTGGAGAGCCGAAATCCCGCTGCTGGCCGGGCGCTGCCTGCGCCTCAAGGGCCGGGTGGTGTACCTGGATGCCCCAGGGGTGGCGGCCTTGCCCCCGGCCCTGGAGCGGCGGCTCCTCCGCCACGCCGTCGGGCTGGTTCGCGGGGATCTGCGCCAGATCGAGTTCGAGCACATCGAACAGATCCGGGGCCTGACGGCCCAACCGGAAGGCCACGGGCGGGTCCAGATCCCCGGCCTGGACGCTTTCCGCAGCTTTGGCCAGCTACGGCTAGGGCCCGCCGAGGACCGCAAAGGACTGGAAAACCGGAACTTCTCGCTTCGGCTGGAGATCCCGGGGCAGTTGGCCGTCGAACAGACCGAAAGCCGCTTTGTCTTTGCATTAAGGCCTGCCGGAAGCCAGAATCCCGTGTATAATAGAGGCTTGGCGCTTCTGGACTGGGAGCGCACCCCTCGCCCGCTGTGGCTGAGGAACTGGCGCCCGGGTGATCGTTATCGCCCGGCAGGCTCCCTGACTCAGGAGAAGCTGAAGACGCTGTTCCAGTCCCGGCGGGTACCTTTGTGGGAGCGCCGTCACTGGCCGGTCGTGGCCTCCGAAGACCAGGTGGTCTGGTCTCGCGGGTTTGGCCCGGCGGCGAATCTAGTCGCCGGCCCTGAAACCCGGACGGTGCTGGAGATTGACGAGCGCGAAAAAGATAGTGACGGAACGTCGGCCAGCGTCTAATCAGATGGGGGCGCGGAGGAAACTTCGTTGAATTCAACCGTCAAAACCGCAATTTTCTGGGTGGTCATGATCTGCACCGCCTTCCTGATCTGGAACGTGGTGCGAGGCGCCAGCCCGGGGCGTGAGAAACCCTACAACTTTACCCAGTTCCTGGAAGAAGTCCGCAACGGCAACGTTGCCGAGGTCACTATCACCAACGGCACCCAGGTCAGCGGAAAGCTCCGCAACAGCGGCGCGACGCTCCGCTCCGTGATTCCGGCCAGCTATACCGACATCTACAAGCTGCTGGAGGAAAAGAAGGTCGCCATCGAACTCAAGCAGGCGGAGGCGAACACCTGGGTTACGCTGCTGGTCAATGCCTCGCCGTTCATCCTGCTGTTCGCCTTCTGGATCTTCATGATGCGGCAGATGCAGACCGGCGGCAATAAGGCCCTGAGCTTCGGCAAGAGCCGGGCCCGGCTGTTGTCGACGCAGCAGAAGAAGGTCACGTTCAAGGACGTGGCTGGCGTCGAGGAAGCCAAAGAGGAGCTTCAGGAGATCATCGAGTTCCTGCGCGAGCCTCAGAAGTTCCAGAAGCTGGGGGGCCGGATCCCCAAGGGGGTGCTGCTGGTGGGTTCGCCGGGCACCGGCAAGACGCTGCTGGCGCGGGCCATCGCCGGCGAGGCCAACGTGCCGTTCTTCTCCATCTCGGGATCGGATTTCGTGGAGATGTTCGTGGGGGTGGGGGCCAGCCGGGTGCGGGACCTGTTCGATCAGGGCAAGAAGAGCGCCCCCTGCATCATCTTCATCGACGAGATCGACGCCGTGGGCCGCCATCGCGGGGCCGGCCTGGGCGGCGGGCACGACGAGCGCGAGCAAACCCTGAACCAGCTGCTGGTCGAGATGGATGGCTTCGACTCCAACGAAGGCGTCATCCTGATCGCCGCCACCAACCGTCCCGATGTTCTGGACCCGGCGTTGCTGCGGCCGGGTCGTTTTGACCGCCGCGTGGTGGTGACGCGGCCGGACGTGCGGGGACGCGAGGCCATCCTGAAGGTCCACACCAAGAAGGTGCCGCTGGCCGACGATGTCGACCTGACGGTGCTGGCTCGCGGAACGCCCGGCTTCTCAGGCGCCGACCTGGCCAACCTGGTCAACGAAGCGGCCCTGTACGCGGCCCGGCAGAACCGCAAGGTCGTCACCATGTCCGACTTCGAGACCGCCAAGGACAAGGTGATGATGGGCGTCGAGCGACGCTCCATGATCCTGACCGACGAGGAGAAGAAGACCACCGCTTACCATGAGGCCGGCCATGCCCTGGTGGCGGCCCTGATGCCCCAGGCCGACCCGCTGCACAAGGTGACCATCATCCCGCGTGGCATGGCCCTGGGCCTGACCATGCAGCTGCCCGTGGACGACAAGCACACCTACGCGCGCCGCTTCCTGGAGGCGCAACTGGCCATCCTGATGGGCGGCCGGGTGGCCGAAGAGATGTTCCTGAAGCAGATGACCACCGGGGCCGGCAACGATATCGAGCAGGCCACCGAACTGGCGCGCCGCATGGTCTGCGAGTGGGGCATGAGCGACGTAATGGGACCGTTGACCTTCGGCAAGAAGGAGGAGCAGATCTTCCTGGGCCGCGAGATCGCCCAGCACCGCGACTACAGCGAATCCACTGCCGTGCGCATCGACGAGCAGGTCAGCCTCCTCGTGAAGACCGGCTACGAGAAGGCCAGCCAGATCATCCAGGACAACGCCCAGGCCCTGGTGCGGATCGCCGAGGCGCTGCTGGAGCGGGAAGTGCTGGACGGCTCCGACATCAAGCTCCTGATCGAAGGCCAGCCCCTGGATACGACCCCGGCGGCTGGGCCAGCCGATGAAAGCCCCACCCAAAAGGTGCTGCGTCCGGATCCCGGCAAGCGCCTGCCCGGCCTGACGGAGGGCGAACGCCCCCAGCCGGCCTGAACCTCACCGCGGCATGATACACTTGGATCATGAGAAGCCGAAGCGAGAACAAGCGGAACATGCTCGTCCGCAAGCCCGCGCTGAGGCGAGCCTCGGCAGCGGTCGAGGACGCCGCCGACAATGCGGTGTGCGACCGCCGGGAAGCTGAAAAGCGGTACCCGATCAGGAAGCTCTTTCGCAAATTCGGTCATGACCTGGCGGAGGAGTACGCCGCCTCTGTGGAAACCGATGTCGCTCACCTGCCGGAAACAATTACCGCAACAGCTCCACAATCTCCGCCGCCGCCCGGCGGGCCGGCTCGATCTGGCCGGGCTCGAAGCTGATGGCGCCCACCCGGGGATGGCCGCCGCCTCCGTAGCGCTCGCAGATGGTGGCCAGATTGTGCTGCGGTTCCTGCGGCGCCCAGGGGTTGGAGCCTACCGAGACCTTCACCCGGAAGCTCGAAGTGCTTACTGAGACAGAGTAGACGCTCTGGGGAAATAAGTAATAGGGAATAAACTTGTTGTAGCCCTCCTGGCCGGAGCCCACCAGGTCGAAAAAGACCACCCCGCCCAGGCTTCGGGCCCGCTCGCGGATCAGCTCGATGGACTCCAGGTGCCGCCGGTAGAGGGGATCGAACAACGACTGCACCTCCGGCTCCGCGGCGATATCGGCCAAGCCCCGGTGGGGCATCCACTCGATCATCCTGGCGCAGACATTCTGCGGCGAGGCCTCCACCACCAGGGTCAGGCGCATGGCCGGTTCCGCCATCTCGACCGCCGAGCGGGCGTCCGGATACTGGGCCCCGTCGATGATGTCGGCCCAGCGGATCAGCTCCTCCAGGTGGCGGCCCTCGAAGCCGAACTTCTGGCTGGCCACGGTGGCCAGAAACTTGGTGCAGCTGCGATAGGACGGATCGTAGAACTTCTTGCCGCTGGAGTCGCGCCGGAAGTGCTCGGCGTCCTCCTGGCTCAGAAACGCGCTCTGGTGATGGTCAAACCACCAGGTGATCTTGGGCGAGCTGGAGTACTTGAAATCGACGATGGCGTTCTCATCGCCGTCGAACAGGGCCTCGTCGAAGAGCTGGGAAGCCTTGTGGGCCAGCCCGGTGCACACGAATTCCGCCGAGGCGTCGAAGGCTTGGCGATAGAACTCCGTGAAGACCGCCGCCGTCGCCGCCCCGTCAAAGCACCGATCGTGAAAGAACAGCCGGACCCGCATGAGCCCCTGACCCGGGGGAAAACCGTATAGGATGCCGGAAACCAATCCCAAAACGCAAGAGGAGTTTTCGGGGTGTTCCGGGCCAAGTTATAACTAGCTTATTTTTCAATGGTTTACAAATAGTTCTTGTCACTCTCGGGCGGAGTGTGCTAATAAATAAAGTTCCAGCTTGCAGGCGCAGACCGACAGGCCGGGATCCAGTTTCAGATCTGAACTGAACCCATTAGGACAGTTCTCACGGGAGGCAAGACTATGAAGATTCGTCCGCTCTATGACCGGATTGTGGTCCAACGGATCGAAGAGAAGGAGGCCGTGCGAGGGGGCATCATCATCCCCGACACGGCCAAGGAAAAGCCCCAGGAGGGTAAGGTACTGGCGGTAGGCAAGGGCAAGATGCTCGAAGACGGCAAGATCGTCCGGCTGGACGTCACGGTGGGCCAGCGCATCCTGTTCGGCAAGTACTCCGGCAACGACATCCGGCTGGACGGCGAGGAGTATCTGCTGATGAGAGAGGACGAGGTTTTAGGAATTCTGGAGGGTTAATCGGAGGAACAGACTATGGCAAAACAGATCATCTACGGCGAAGACTCGCGACAGGCCATCCTGCGCGGCGTCAACCAGCTCGCCAACGTGGTGAAGGTAACGCTGGGACCCAAGGGCCGCAACGTGGTCCTGGAGAAGAAATTCGGGGGGCCGACCATCACCAAGGACGGCGTGACGGTGGCCAAAGAGATCGAGCTGGAAGGCAAGCTCGAGAACCTGGGGGCCCAGATGGTGCGGGAGGTGGCCTCCAAAACCAGCGATGTGGCGGGCGACGGCACCACCACCGCCACCATCCTGGCGCAGGCCATCTACCGCGAGGGGGTCAAGAGCGTGGCCGCCGGGGCCAACCCCATGGCCTTGAAACGCGGCATCGACAAGGCCGTCGAGGCCGTGGTGGCCAAGATCAAGGACCTGGCCAAACCCGTCAGCGGCGACGGCATCACCCAGGTGGCCAGCGTCTCGGCCAACAACGACCAGACCATCGGCAAGATCATCGCCGAGGCCATGGAGAAGGTCGGCAAGGACGGCGTCATCACGGTCGAGGAATCCAAGACCATGGATACGGCGCTCGACGTTGTGGAGGGCATGCAGTTCGACCGCGGCTACCTGTCGCCCTACTTCATCACCGACCCGGAGCGCATGGAGTGCGTGGTGGAGGATCCCCTGATCCTGATCCATGAGAAGAAGATCAGCAACATGAAGGACCTGCTGCCGCTGTTGGAGCAGATCGCCCGCAGCGGGCGGCCGCTGCTGATCGTATCCGAGGAGGTGGAGGGCGAGGCCCTGGCCACCCTGGTGGTAAACAAGCTGCGCGGCACCCTGAACTGCGTGGCCGTCAAGGCCCCCGGCTTCGGCGATCGCCGCAAGGCTATGCTGGAGGACATCTCCATCCTGACCGGCGGCAAGGCCATCATGGAGGAGACCGGGATCAAGCTGGAGGGCGTTCGGCTGGAGGACCTGGGCAAAGCCAAGCGCGTCACCATCGATAAGGACAACACCACCATCGTGGAGGGCGGCGGCACCAAGAAGGCCATCGAGGGGCGCGTCAAGCAGCTGCGGGCCCAGATCGAGGAGACCACTTCGGACTATGACCGCGAGAAGCTCCAGGAGCGGCTGGCGAAGCTGGTGGGCGGCGTGGCTGTCATCAAGGTCGGGGCCGCCACCGAGACCGAGATGAAGGAGAAGAAGGCCCGGGTGGAGGACGCCATGCACGCCACCCGGGCGGCTGTCGAGGAGGGCATCGTGCCAGGCGGCGGGGTGGCCCTGGTCCGGGCCATGAGCGCCTTCTCGAAGCTCGAAGCCGAGGGCGACGAGCAGATCGGCGTCAGGATCGTCCGCCGGGCTCTGGAGGAGCCGCTGCGCCAGATCGCCTCCAACGCCGGCTACGAGGGTTCCGTGGTGGTGGAGAAGGTAAAGGGCGACAAGAACGTCAACTACGGCTTCAACGCCGAGGAGGGCGAGTTCGGCGACCTGGTCAAGGCCGGGGTCATCGATCCCGCCAAGGTCACCCGGGCGGCCCTGCAGAACGCCGCCTCCATCGCCGGCCTGATGCTCACCACCGAGGCCATGGTCTCCGAGATCCCGGAGAAAAGGAAGGCCGGGCCTCCGGGCGGGGAGCACGGCCCGGACATGGACTAAACCAACCGGGGCCGGGGATCCTGTCTCCGGCCCCTCCCCTCCCTCCCTTCAACCCACTACCTACAACCCACCTCCATGACTATCGCCGAACTGAAAGAAAAAAGCATCGCCGATCTCACCAAGATCGCCCGCGGCCTGGATCTGCCGGGCGCCGCCGGGATGCGCAAGCAGGACCTCATCTTCAAGATCCTGCAAGCGCAGGCCCAGAAGGAGGGCCTGGTTTTCGCCGAAGGGGTGCTCGAGATCCTGCCGGAGGGTTTCGGGTTCCTCCGTTCTCCCGACTACAACTACTTGCCCGGCCCGGACGACATTTACGTCTCGCCCTCCCAGATCCGCCGCTTCGACCTGCGCACCGGCGACACCATCTCCGGGCAGGTCCGCCCACCCAAGGAAGGCGAGAATTACTTCGCCCTCGTCAAGGTCGAGGCCATCAACTTCGAATCGCCCGAGGAGGCCCGCAACAAGATCTTCTTCGACAACCTGACGCCGCTTTACCCCAGCGGCCGGGTTCGCCTGGAGACCGTCAAGGAGAACCTCTCCGGCCGGGTGATGGACCTGCTGACACCGCTCGGCATGGGCCAGCGCGGCCTGATCGTCTCGCCGCCCCGCACCGGCAAGACCATGCTGCTGCAATCCATCGCCAACTCCATCACCACCAACCACCCCGAGATCGCCCTGATCGTGCTGCTGATCGACGAGCGGCCCGAGGAGGTCACCGACATGCAGCGGACCGTCAAGGGCGAGGTCATCAGCTCGACGTTCGACGAGCCGGCCGCCCGGCACGTGCAGGTGGCCGAAATGGTCATCGAGAAGGCCAAGCGCCTCATCG
>Ga0247727_10008111_pt1 | contig 19642 bp, 14 predicted proteins | sample WisWelCaveWW1625_FD_202498 | JGI IMG/M metagenome (GOLD analysis project Ga0247727, IMG submission 202498) | Biofilm microbial communities from Wishing Well Cave, Virginia, United States - WW16-25 | ecosystem: Environmental > Aquatic > Deep subsurface > Groundwater > Cave microbial mat | place... | reverse complement strand
TGCGCTCCCAGGCGATACTTTCGCACGCGACCATATTACCACAAACTTCTCTTCGCCTGAAGGCGAGGGGTTTCGACCATCCCCGCAGGGGACACTAAATGGGCACAAGCGCCTTGGTATACCTATCTGGGCGGAGCATTGGGTGTTTTTATTGTCTTGTCGATTCCCTTTGTGCTCACACGCATCGGCGCGTCCGTTGGGTTCGCGACGATTCTCGCGGCGCAGCTAGCGATGGCGGCGGCGATCGATCAGTGGGGGCTCTTGGGTTTTGCGGCCAATCCAATCACACCCGTGCGCGCACTCGGCTTACTCTTGCTTATTCTTGGTGTAATCATGGCCAGCCGTCAATAACCAGTCAGATAAGATTTGCTGCTTTGTGTATAATAATGCCGCTACGCTGAAAATTTTCACTAAGGGAAGGGATTCCCATGGTCTTGACTGCCAGCGAAGAGGAACCGTTCAGGCATCGCAACCACAGAGAAAAAAAGCCGCACAAGATTGATCTAGCCAATATAGTTTTTAGTCGGCTTATTATTATGGGCTTTCGCCCAAAGGCAGGGTGAGTTTGCATGTTAATGCTCAACATCAAAGAACTGAAAGCTGCCCCGGAGCAGATTATTTCTATTGAGGGAAAGACCGATGTGAAAACCGTCTCGTTTCGGGGAAGGGAACTGCCGACCCAAGGTCCGATTTATTTGAAAACGAACGCGTCTTATCAAAAAGATGGGATTATAGAACTCACCGAGATGGAAGCGCAAGCAACTATCCTAGACGTGTGCAGTCGTTGTCTAAAAGAACTGATTTTGCCCGTCGTCGCCAAATACGAGTTGCTCGCATTTGAGCCGGAGCAGCCCGATCAAACGTTTCTCGAAGAAGCAGCCTTTACCTATCCAGCAGGGGCCGATTCACTCGATTTATTGCCGTACGTGATCGGTCTTATTGTGAGCGAGCTGGAGATCAAGCCCTTGTGCAAGCCCGATTGCAAGGGGCTTTGTCATCATTGTGGGCAGGATTTCAATCAAGGGCCTTGCGCCTGTCCTAAAGAAGACGAGAGCGATCCGCGACTCAATGTGCTCAAGCAACTTCTGAACAAGAACTAGCATTTTCAGTATTATCTATCGTCAATACGATCAGTATGAATAGAGGGACCAAGTCATGCGTGTGCTGGGCATCGACCCAGGCTTGGCAACGGCGGGGTATGCCGTCATTGAATGGAAGCCTGGAAGCTTAACTCAATTCACGATTCTCGAGGCAGGCGTCATCCGCACGCCGGCGGGCCAAGCATTGCCCACTCGACTTAACTTATTGCACACCGAAATGTGCAGCTTGATCAAAGAACTAAAGCCCGACATACTTTCAATTGAAACGTTGATCTTTAGCCAAAACCGAACGACCGCTATGGACGTAGCTCACGCGCGCGGCGTGATCTTATTGGCCGCGCACGAATTGCCCGTGAAAATTTACACGCCTTTGCAAGTCAAGCATCGCATCACCGGATACGGGCGCGCGAACAAACTGCAAATGCAAAAAATGATGCAGCAACGACTCAAGCTCAAAGAACTGCCCAAGCCCGATGATGCCGCTGACGCCCTCGCCATCGCGTGGTGTTATATTCTGGAGGTGGGACTCAATGGTGCAAGAACCACAGCGCTCCCTCGATGAAAAAAGACTCTTGCTGGTCGATGCCGGGTCGATTATCTATCCCGCGTATCATGTGATGAAAGATTTGACCAATAACAAAGGCTTTCCAACGGGGGCGATCTATGGTGTCACGCGCATCTTGATGCGCATCCTAAAAGAATTCCCCTCAAAATACGTGGCGATTTGTTTTGACAGCCGGGGCAAGAATTTGCGTCACGAAAAATTTGAAGCTTACAAAGCGCATCGCCCGGCAATGGACGAAGCGCTTGTCGTCCAAGTCCCGCGCATCAAAGAAGTGATTGAAGCTTTTGGGTTGCCCATGGCCCAGCAGCAGGGCTATGAAGCCGACGACGTTATTGCTGCCCTCACCCATCAAGCCAAAGCACAACGCTTGAGTGTCATTATCGTGACGGGCGACAAAGACCTCATGCAATTGGTTGACGAAAATGTCTTCGTTGCCAGGCCCGGTCGCGACCCGGCCAGAGATTTGAAGCTGGTGGATATCAAGGGCGTTGAAGAGCATATGGGTGTTCCTCCCTCAAAAATTATCGACTTTCTCTCACTCACCGGGGACAGCGTCGACAACGTGCCCGGCGTGCCCGGCATCGGCGAGAAGACAGCCTTACAATTGCTGCAACAATTTGGCTCGCTCGATAGTGTCTTAGCGAACGCCGATCAAGTCAAAGCCAAAAAACTCAGCGAAAACCTCAAAACTTATCGCGAGCAAGCGCTGCTGAGCCGTGACTTAGTAACACTGCACACAGACGGGATCCAAACGCAACTATCCCAGTGTGAGCTGGGCTCGCCGAACAACGACAAACTGAAAGCGCTCCTGGAAGAATTTGGATTCCGATCGCTCTTGCGCGATCTGGGTTTTGTGACAATAGAAGCCCCGCCGCCGCGCCCGAAAATTCAAGCGCATCTTGTGCTCAAAAAAGAAGAGCTCGATGCACTGATAAAACAACTTGAAGCGGCCCCAATGATCTCTCTCGATACCGAGACGACGAGCGCAGACGCCCTGCGTGCTGAGCTGGTCGGTGTCTCTTGTGCGACTAAAGCGGGCGAAGCGTTTTATATTCCCGTAGCGCACTATTATCTGGGCGCACCGAAACAATTATCGCGAAGCTATGTCATCACGCTGCTCAAGCCTATTTTAGAGATTAAGCCGATCATAGGACAAAATCTCAAATACGATGCCAAAGTCTTGAAGCGCTATGGCATTGAACTTAAACATATTGTCTTCGACACGATGCTTGCTTCTTATCTTATCGACCCCGAGAGTCGCAAAGATTTGGATGAACTTGCTAAGCGTTATCTCGGACACGGCGTGATGCACTTTGAAGAACTGGGGCGCGAACGCATGAACGAAGTCGAAGTCGAACGCGCTTGTGAGTACTCGTGTCTGGATGCCGAAGTCGTCGTGCGACTGCGCGAAAAACTTTTGCCCTTATTGCAAGAACGGCAACTCGAAAAACTTTTTTCTGAGATTGAGCTGCCGTTAATAAACGTACTCGCCGAAATGGAACGCAACGGCATATTGATAGACAAGGAAATCTTGCGCGAACAAGCCAAAGAATTGGAAGTTTTATTAAAGCAACTTCAGCAAGACATTTTTCATTTGGCCGGAGAAGAATTTAACCCCAGCTCGCCCAAACAAGTCGCGCATATTTTGTTCGAAAAATTGAAGTTGCCCGTGCAAAAAAAGACGAAGACAGGCCCTTCGACGGACGCTTCTGTTTTGCAAGAGCTGGCCCCCTTGCACCCCTTGCCCGAAAAATTGCTCGCGTCCAGAGAGCTCGAAAAACTCTTGAACACTTATATCTATAAATTGCCCGAACACGTTCACCCTCAAACCGGACGGGTGCACACTAATTTTAATCAGAGCATTGCGACGACGGGGCGCTTGAGCGCAACGGACCCCAATGTGCAAAACATCCCGATTCGCACCGAGCTGGGCGGCCAGATTCGAAAAGCGTTTATCGCGCCGCCGGGAAAGCTTTTGATCGGAGCTGACTATTCGCAAATTGAATTACGCGTACTCGCGCATATTTCGCAAGACCCTGGACTTATCAACACGTTTGGAAAAGACGAAGACGTGCATTCCCGAACCGCCGCTACGATTTTTAATTTACCCGTCGATCAAGTCGGATCCAAAGAGCGACGCATCGCCAAAACCATCAATTTTGGGCTTTCTTACGGCATGACCAGTTTTGGCTTGGCGCAGCGCGTCGGCATCAGTCGGAGCGAGGCCGACCAGTTTGTGAAAAATTACTTTGCCAACTATCCCGGCGTGAAAGCGTATATGGAGCACGTGCTGCGCGAAGCGCGAGAAAAGGGTTTTCTCGAAACGCTCTTTGGGCGCCGTCGCTATTTTGTTGATTTAACGGGAAGAGCCGAACGCGAGGCGATCAACTTCCCGATTCAGGGCACCGCGGCTGACTTGATGAAACTAGCGATGCTCAAGATGCAAGATGCCATCCAGTCGGCTACAATAAGAGCGCGGATGCTTCTGCAGGTTCACGACGAACTCATCTTCGAAGCCGATGCTCAAGATGCCCACGGAGCGGCGGAACACATCAAACAATTGATGGAAAGTGTTTACGTTTTGCGCGTCCCTTTGAAAGTAGATGCGCAGGTCGGAAAACACTGGGGAGCAATCTAGGAGCCACCGGAAAGGGTATTGACCATTCAAAAACTCCGAGGAGGGGTGCAGATGTCTAGTCGCTCGACGCCACGTCAAATAGTCGTAACGGCTTTGCTTTTTGTCAGTGTTTTTTGTTTTAGTTTGGCTGTCTTCGCTCAACAATCCAACAACGCAACGCTCGTCGTCGATTCTGAACCAAATTCGGCCCAAGTATTTTTAGATAATGTACCGCGCGGCACAACCCCGGCCACGATCTCTACTACCGCCGGAACGCATACTTTGTTGGTACGTAAAGACGGCTGTCGCGACTCTTTTTTGTTTATCACATTAAAGAAGGACGAGACGCGCAAAGTCACGATTCGCTTGACCTGCGCTGCCGCAAGGGCCAGCCTTATTGTCGAATCCAACCCTGTCGGCGCTCAAATTTATATCAATGGGCAATTGCGCGGAACAACTCCAGCCGTATTCCAAGCTGACCCTGGCACGTACAATGTGCTCTTGCGCCGTGCCAATTGCCAAGATTTTGCAACGAGCGTGACGCTGGCCGCGGGCGAACAAAAACGAGTCGGCGCCAATCTCATTTGCACGAGCAATCCCTCGCCGCCCCTCTTCCCGCCCACCACGCCAACCCAACCGCAACAAACTCCTGTCGGTCAGGCGGCCGCGCAAGCTCAAGCCATCTTGCCGAGCGATCCCCGTTTTGCCGCGCTGCAAGCTCAATTTTATAACTCTCTTGGAATGGATGCGTCGGGGTTAGCCGCGCGCATGCAGGCTCAAGCCTCGGCCTCGGCTCCCCAGGGGCTCTTGCCTCAACCCTCCCAAGGAGCGCAGGGCGCGAATTATCATGTCTTCCCCGAATATCAGAACGTAGACTTAAATCAATTGGTGTTGCAACAGGGACAGACCCTCTTGATCGGTATGCTGACGATGCCCGCCAATGCCGTGATGAATGGCGCTTCGCTTCCGGCTGGACAATACGGCCTGGCCGTCATGGATGGAGGCACGACGGGCATGATGATGGACAGCAGCGCGTCCGCTGACGCTTTTCACGGCGGCTTTGTCATTGTGCTAATTAATTTTAGCACTGGAAGTTGCTTCGGCTTCTTCTGGTTCCCGACAATCTCTTTCTTCCCCTTCTGGTTCCCGTTCTTCAGCCCGGTCTTTGTTTTTCAGATCGTGATCCAAGTTGTCTTTCCTTTCCCCTTCTTCTTCCCTGTTTTCCCCGTATTTCCCTTCCCCGGGGTAGGAGCCAGCTGCCCGGCGCTCCCAAATGTTGTGCCCTTCAGCGTGACGATTGGAGCACCGTTTGAGACGATCTTATCGACGCCGGCGTTCACCATCACCGAGCTAGGATACAGCGGAACGGGCGGAGCCTTAGTGCAAGTGCAATCGCTGGGATCGGCGCTGAGTGTACAGGCCGTCGGCAATTTTTCATTGCAATTTGTCACGGTCTTTCCTCTGAGCAGTATCACATTCAACGTGATCTCAACCAGCTTCGTGTTGCGCGTGGACGGCGGAGGCAAGACGGGCTGTGTGAGCGCGACCCGAGGAGCAACCTTCATCAGCGGTCAAGCCTCGAATAACTGATAAAATTTGCTTCAACAATGAGTTGTTAAAAATTTCTGATCACTCATCAGAAATTTGAACGCAGGGGCATACTCAGAGAGTGTGCCCCTCTTTTTTTCAAATGCAGGTATAAATTTTTTTAGGTAAGATTCAGTGTTTCAGCCTGTATCGTGAAACCTTTCGCACCCATTGCTTGTATATACGTGCGATCGTGAGACCGTAAGATCGAAAAGATTCCAAACAATCCTGAGGAGGGATTAACTTATGTTCAGCAGTTTCCGCCCAGTACGGGCGATCTTCTTGTTTCTCTTTGTAGCTCTCCTGGTGGCACCACTTGGAGGAGCGCAAAATGCTCCCTTGGGCATCGTCGTCCAGCCCTCGGATTTGACTGTCACCATCGCTGTCGATAAGCAAGCTTATCAGATTGGCGAAAAAGTTAATATCACTGGAACGCTCAATCAAAACGCTTATTTGTATGTCGTAGACGTCGATGCAGCCAACCGCGTTACGTTGATCTTCCCCAATGCGTTCTCGCCGAACAATCAAATCAACGCCGGTCCTTACGCTCTTCCAGACAAGCCTACTTATAATCTCACGGTGACGCCTCCGGCGGGCATTGAATTCGTTTACGCCGTGGCGTCGACCGAGCCCCTAAACTTGCAAGCCGTCTTCAATCAAGCAAATCCATTCGCCACTCTCGGTAACCCCCAGCAGGCCCAAGGCGCTATCCAGGGCGCGATTCAAGGACTCGTCCCCACGGCGAAGAGCTCTGTGGCTTTTACCAACTTCCGCGTCGGCGGTCAGACGCAGCCGCCCACCACGGGTACCGCCTTCTTGTCTGTCAATTCTTCACCGAGCGGCGCTCAGATTTATTTGAATGGTCAGCTCCGTGGCGTGACACCTGCAAGCTTCTTGCTCTCGGCTGGCGTGTACCAGATACTCTTGCGCGCGAACGGCTGCCAGGACTTCTTGGCTAACGTTGTCCTCGCGGCGGGTGAGCAACGCTCTCTCTCATTCAATCTCAACTGTCAATCGCAGCCCCCGGTGACGCCGCCCACAAACCCACAAGACCCAACGGCTCAGTTGGCCGCACAAGCGCAGCCCATCTTGCCGACTGACCCACGCTTTGCATTCTTGGCCGCTCAGTTCTACTCCAGTTTGGGCCAAAATCAGCAGGGCGTCGCCGTGCGCTTGCAGGCTGCTCCAGGCTCGGCTCCGCAGGGTATCGTCCCTCAGCCAAACCCCAGTCAGGGCGCGCAGTTCCAAGTCTTCCCTGAAGTACAGAATATCAATTTAAATCAAGTCGTCTTGCAACAGGGCCAGACCTTGCTCTTGGGCACGATCACGCTGCCGACTACCGCAAGGGTGGGCGGAGTCCCGCTCTCGGCGGGCATTTACGGCGTCGCCGCGATGCCGGCAAATTTGGCTGGCTTGATGACGGACAGTGCTTCCAGCGCTCAGTTTGGCGGCTTCGTCATCGTCTTGTTGAACTTTAGCACCGGCGGCGTTGTGTGCTTCTTCTATTTCCCGACGGTGACCTTCTTCCCAGTCTTCTTCCCGATTTTCAGCCCCATCTTTGTCTTCCAGATCATCATTCAGATCACCGTTGTGACGCCCTTCCCGTTCCCCTTCCCGGTCTTCCCAAGCGTGGGATGTCCCGCAGGGTTGCCCATCATGAACGCGATCAATGTGCCGATCACCGTGGGGAACAATTTGGTCGTCACGCCCGCCTTTACGATTCAGACCGCGGGCTTAAGTTTGAGCGGCGTCTTGATTAGAGTTCAGTCGCTCGGTGCAAGCTTGAGCTTCCAACTCATCTCCGGCTCGGTCTTGCGCTATGGCACGATCTTCCCGACCTCGAGCATTTTGATTGCCTTGCCCGTCGGGGCCAACTTTGTGCTGCGCGTGGACGGCGGAGGCAAGACGGGCTGTGTGAATGCGACGACCAACTTCTTCAGCATCACCGGTATCGCAAGCAACAACTAATCACTGACTATAAAAGACATCGAGGGCAGCTTCTCTAACTTATCTGAGAAGCTGCCCTCTTCTTTTTCACGTTGGCTATGCTCGGATCAGTGAGCAAAAAACGTTATCAGTAACACCTGCCGTATGAGATCCAAAAAATAAAATAGCATCAAAAAGCTTGATCTCTGAATCAATCTCTCTTACAATAGTTTTATTGATTTAGTTAACACAACGAGAATATAAAAATTTAAAGGAGGAGTCCATGAGCGAGCGCATTCCTATGACATCGGAAGGGCACCAGCAAATTCGTGAAGAACTGACTCGGCTGGAGGCAGAGCGCCCCAAGATCGCCGCGATGATCGCCAAAGCCCGCTCCTATGGCGACCTCAAAGAAAATTCCGAGTATCATTCGGCCAAAGAAAAACAAGGCTTATTAGAAGCAACGATTCGCGACCTGGAAGCCAAACTGGCCAAAGCCTTGATCGTCAACCCGGAAACACGCCCTAAGGGGCAAGTGAGTTATGGCTCATTGGTCACGATCGAGGACACCAACTCCAAAGCCCAATTTCGATATAAGCTAGTTGGCCCTGCTGAAGCTGACCCCGAAGCCGACTTGATTTCGACCGCCTCTCCCGTAGGGAAAGCGCTGCTTGGCAGCAAAACAGGGCAGACGGTGCAAGTGCAAACCCCCGGGGGATTGCGCGCTTACACGATCATTTCAATCCAATAAAACCTTTCAATCCAATAAAACCTTCCGTCAAAACAAGCCGTTTTCCCCTGAAACTTTTCTGAAATTGGGTTGTACATCTCTCATCAGCGGTCCGTTTTTTTGACAGAAAACTTTTGTTGGGAGGAAATGTACGATGTTCAAAAAATTCTCCATTCTAGCTTTACTCGGTCTCTTTGTTTTTCAATTTTCCGGCCAACTCATTACCCAAGCACAACAAACGACCGTTTCAGTGCAGTTCGCCGCTCAGCAAGCGCAAACGATCTTGCCGGGCCATGCGCTTTTCACTTCTTACGAAACGCGCTTCTATCAAACGCTGGGAAGCTCCGCTGCCGAACTGGCTCAAAAGCTCTCAGTTATGTCTACAGAGACAGCTTCCGCTCAGTCGCCTCAAGCAAGCCAAGCGATGAAAGTCTCCATCTCGCCTGAGTATAAAAATATTGATTTAAAAAAAGAAGCCATTACCAATGGCAAAACGCTCTTACTTGGGACTGTTGAACTGAGCCGCGCGGGTTCTTTGGCTGGCGCTCCGCTTCCTGCCGGAAGATATGGCTTGGCAGTTATGAAGGGTTCTTTTGTCGTCGTGCTCATCAATTTCACGAATGGCTCCGTGTCGGCATTCATTGTTTTGTCCGACCCGGTCATTCTCAGTTTTGGTTTCTTGCCTCTCTTTTTCCCGTTTGAGATTTTCTTCCAAGTTGCTTTTGTGATCCCCTTTCCGTTCATCTTTCCCGTTTTTTATTTTCCGCCGCTCTTTGTGGCGATTTCGGGCTGCCCCGTGCTGGGCAAATCGATGGCGGTGAGCGCTCCTGTTGGAAGTGGGGGAACGTTGATCACATCGCCAAGCGGCGATCAGCCGACCTTGGCCATCAAAGAAGGCGGCAGGCTGAGTACGCTGATTGTAGAGTCGCTCGAACCGGAGAAGCGTCCTTTGCGTTTCCAATTATTAAGCCAGGGGCGGGTCGGTTTCGGCTTTGTCGGCGAGGGAGCAGCGGGGCGCGTCTCCGTGCCAGTCTATGATCTTCCGTTTGTCTTGGTTGCAAGCGACGACAAAGGACATTCGGCTTGCCTGAGCGCGTTTGTGATTTTCCCGGGCATTGTTTCGGGGTCGGCGACAAGCAACTAATCGTTAATGAATGAGAGAAATGGTACCCGCGGGAGAGGGAATCGGGAGGTGGTTCGTACCATGGAAAGCCGGGGGCAGGGGTCAGATGGTCACGAGCAATTCACCCGCTTTCCACGGCTTTTCCACTTGCAGTCGCTTACACTTAAAACGTTAGAAAATCAATGCGAAACCTAACACTCCAAACAATATCAACCGAGGAGGGCTGATAAATATGTTAAGCCTCAAGAAGTGCGCAGTATGGACAGCCGTTGCGTTGTTGATGGCCGTTGCGGTCGGTCAAGTGGCCTTGGCACAGTCGGGGCAACAGGGCAATACTCCCGTTTTTAACCCAGAATATCTCGAGCGCGCAGCAAAGAACCTCCTGCCCGAAGTGAAGATCGTCGCTTCGAGCAGCGGGGAATTCAGCACGCTGGTCGAGTCCTTTAGCGCCGAGGAGCGAGAAACGCAAATCAAGCGCATTCTCCCTTTCGATCGGGCCAAGCTCAGTCTGAACCCAGTCACCCTGGTTCCTTTTGTTTTTAATAAGGGTGCCGTCAAGGTTTACTTGCCCGAGACGGCCGTCTTGCGCTCCAGCGCTTTGCAACCGCTCATTCGTGGCAATGGCAAGCTGATCGCTCCCGTCGGCGTTATCCAGATTGGTGATAAGTTTATGCCCGTCACGCTCCAAGGCGAGACGTTTGCTGCAGGCAGCAAGACGTATCTCACCATGTATGACGAGAGCAACAAGGTCACCACGATCGTCGCTTTTCCGCAAGAGAATACGATCGGCGTTGTGACGGAAGTCTTGCGCATCCACGGGCCGGATGATCGCTTCTCTCCAGAGTACACGATGTACTTCACAGCCGTCGTGATGATGAACATCGCCGCCTTTTTGATGAACTAAGGGCAGGGCGACGACGTTTCATCTTTATACTTAAAAACTAGATAAAATCAGCGAGCGCTGGGGTTTTGCTAACCCTGGCGCTCTTCTTTTAAGCAGCTCAAAAAATAGAATTACGCAGCTCCCAATTATCTTCTTCATTTTCTTCTTCTCTGATTTGGGCTATAATCAGAAAAATTATCGAATAAAAAGAGGGCTCAGTTGGCTATTTTTATTCTCATTTTAATATTGGGGTTTGCCCCCGGCGTCTTCTGGCTCTGGTATTTTTATCATCGTGACAAGATTGAGCCTGAGCCCCAGCACTTGGTCATTCGGACTTTTTTTATGGGGCTGCTGATGGCTATTCCAGCGGCTATCGCCGAAATTGTGTTAACGGCAATCGCGAGCTTGCTCTTTGCCCGAACAGAAAAATGGATATCGCCCCAAACAATCGGGTTGTTTACGCTTGTGGTGATCGCCCCAGTCGTTGAAGAATATTTTAAATATCTTGCTGCACGCACTTCTGTTTTTCGCCATGCCGAGTTCGATGAGCCCATGGACGGAATTGTCTATGCAGCCGCGGCAGCCCTCGGCTTTGCTTCGATTGAGAATGTGGGTTATCTCTTTTCAGCCCAACGAGAAAATGGATGGGTTGCTTTCGAAATTGTCTTTGTCGCACGAGCTTTGCTCTCTGTGCCCGGCCACGTGCTCTTCTCCAGCATCTGGGGGGCTGCGCTTGGACGAGCCAAATTCATCCAAGATCAAGGCGCGACTCGTCGCTTGCTTTTTAGTGGATTACTCGGTGCCATGGCATTGCACGGCTTGTTCAATTTCTTTGCCAGTTTTAGCGCGACCGAAAATATCGCCTTCGCTTTAGCAGGTGCTATTGGCATTCTGATGCTCAGTGTCATTGGCTGGGTACAGGTGCATCGACGCATGCGCAGCGCACTTCACGACTCTCCGCATTCGCTCGCTCTTGCATTCAAACTCTCTTCTCAAACGTCGTCCGATTCTGAAGAAGAAGAGCGAATAAAATAATACGGAGCGCAAGCTTAGAGAGTTTAGCTATATCTGTCGAGCAGGCGCTCAATCGAATGCCCGATTCACTCTTGCTATGCTAATAGCCAGTTTGTTCAGAGTTGTTGTTGAAGAGTTTAGCCCCGCAAAATTGGCTCGCGCGCGGCGCGCACATCATCCAAGCGCTTCACTGGGGTAATATGAGGAGCACTCTTGAGAATCTGCGGATTTTCGTCCATTTCGCGAGCAATCTGCAAGAGCGAATCGACAAAATAATCCATCTCTTTTTTGCTGACGGTCTCCGTCGGCTCAATCATCATCACTTCGGGAACAATTAAGGGAAAATAAATAGACGAGGGATGCACCCCAAAGTCAATCAAGCGCTTGGCGATATCTAGTGTTCGCAAATGCTCGTTCATGCCCTTGCTGGTGATGACAAACTCGTGCTTGCAGATACGATCAAACGGCGCTTTGTAGACACTCTTCAAGCGATGGAACATATAGTTCGCGTTGAGCACCGCGTTGGCGCTGACGGCTCTTAAACCCTCGTCGCCCATGATGCGAATATATGTATAGGCGCGCACGAGCATCCCAAAATTTCCGTAGAAAGAATGCACTTTGCCGATCGAATCCGGTCGTTCGTAATCAAAATAATACTCGCCCTCTTTTTTGCGTAGGCCAATCATCGGGATGGGCAAGTAGGGCGCGAGCGATTTGACCACAGCAATGGGGCCGGCGCCGGGGCCGCCGCCGCCGTGCGGTGTCGTGAAGGTTTTGTGCAAATTGTAGTGCATAATGTCTACACCCATATCGCCCGGGCGCGCCTGCCCGACGATCGCGTTCATGTTCGCGCCGTCATAGTAAACGAAGCCCCCGGCCTCATGGACCATCTCGGTGATACGCAAAATATCTTCTTCAAACAATCCAAGCGTATTGGGATTGGTGAGCATCATGCCCGCGACGGTCTCGTCCATATGCGGCTTAAGGCTCGCGACGTCGACCATCCCGTGCTCGTTTGACTTGAGCTCGACGATCTCAAAGCCCAAGGCCGCCGCCGAGGCCGGATTGGTGCCGTGCGCCGAATCGGGCAAGAGTATTTTTTTGCGCTTGTGCAGTTCGCCGCGCTTTTCAAAGTATTTCTTAATTAACAGCATTCCGGTCAGTTCGCCGTGCGCGCCAGCCACAGGCTGAAGTGTAATCGCATCCAAGCCTGCAATCTTGCAGAGTATTTGGCTGAGTTCATGCATCAAACGCAAGCAGCCTTGTGAAGGAGCTTCTCCCTGAAACGGATGCGCGGCGGCAAAGGGCGCAAAGCGCGAAGTTTCTTCGTTGATGCGCGGGTTGTATTTCATCGTGCAGCTGCCCAAGGGATAAATACCGTCGTCGACGCCATAGTTCATCTTGGAAAGTTTGGTGTAATGGCGAACGACTTCGATTTGAGACACTTCGGGCAGTTTGGGGTCTTCTTTGCGGATCAGCTCACTGGGGAGCAATTCTTCGATCGGCTTTTCTTCAAAATCCAAATCGGGCAGACGCAAGCCGTGACGGCCGGGCTTGCCTATCTCGAAAATCGTGGGCATATGGAAAACCTCCTGATGGGCGTTGAAGCGAAGCAATTTTCAAATTTATTCGTTTGGTTGCTTACGCTTGCGTCAACACTTTCACGAGACGATCGAGCTCTGCTTTGGTGCGCTTCTCCGTGACGGCAATCAAGAGATGATGGCCATCGAGAAGACCAAAGGGCTCAAGATCGATGCCGGCCAAGAAGCCCTCTTTCTGCGCTTTCTTGAGCAAGCTCGATGCTTTCTTGCTCGTCTCGATCACAAACTCATTAAAGAACGGGCTCCTGAATTTAAGAGTAAACCCCTTGGCGCGCGCGAGTTTTGTGGCCAGATAGTGGGCTTTTTGTAAATTCAGCTCGGCCAACTGTCTCAACCCGTGTCGGCCTAGGAGCGCCATATAAATTGTCGACATCAGCGCACAAAGCGCCTGGTTCGTGCAGATGTTGCTCGTCGCTTTGTCACGACGAATATGTTGCTCTCGCGTTTGTAGCGCCATGACGTATCCCGTCTTGTTATTTATGTCTATTGTGCGCCCGGCCAGGCGCCCCGGCATCTTGCGCACATAGCTCATGCGCGTCGCGAAGAGACCGAGCAAGGGACCACCAAAGCTGATCGGCACGCCGAGCGCTTGTCCCTCGCCGACATAAATATCGGCCCCATACGTGCCGGGCGGGGCCAGCACGCCGAGCGAGATCGGGTTCGCGCTGACTATTAACATCGCATTGCCTATGATAGATTTGAGCTCTCTCAAATCTTCGATGACCCCAAAAAAATTAGGATTTTGAACGATAACCCCAGCAAGGTCAGCGAGATTTTGACGAATAAATTGTTTGTCAATGCGCCCGTCCTCGCCGAAGGGAATTTCTTGGATTTCTAGGCCTGCACCCCAGGCGTAAGTGTCCAAAACTTGTCGGTAGTTGGGGTTGAGATTGCGCGCGACTAGAAATTTTTTCTTATCTGTGACATTTTTGGCCATCAGCATGGCTTCAGCCAAGGCCGAGCCTCCGTCATAGAGAGAAGAGTTGGCGACGTCCATGCCGGTGAGCTCGCAGATCATCGTTTGGAACTCGAACATCCAGGTCAGTGTGCCCTGGCTCAGCTCGGCTTGATAAGGCGTATAGGTTGTAAAAAATTCGGAACGCTGGATCAGATGGCCTACGACGCTCGGAGAATAGTGATCGTAGAGACCGCCGCCGAGAAAATTCACAAACTCTTCGGGGTTGAGATTTTCACGAGCTATGTTATGGAGCAAGTGCTTCGCTTCTTGTTCGCTCATCGGCGCGATGCCGATTTTTTCAAACTTATCCAAAACGCGTCGTGGAATGTCCGAGAAAAGTTCTTCAATCGAAGAGAGGCCTATTTGGGCCAGCATCTCGCGCTGGTCTTCGGGGGTGTTGGGGATATACTCGAACATAGTTGGGCTATTTTCCCCCAATATGTTTTTCGTACTCAGCGGCTGTCATGAGCGTATCGATCTCTTTGGGGTCGTCTATTCGGAGGACGACCATCCAGCCATCGCTGTGGGGTGATTGATTAATAAGTTCAGGTTGTCCATCCAGTTTTTTATTCACTTCGATCACTTCGCCGCTCACGGGAGAATAGACTTCAGAAGCGGCTTTGACCGACTCAACGACCGCAAAAGATTCGTGCTGTTTTACTTTGCGACCCATTTTGGGAAGCTCCACATAAACGACATCGCCCAACTCATGTTGGGCAAAATCGGTGATGCCGACGCGCACGTTAGCTCCTTCGCGTTTGACCCATTCGTGTTCTTTGGAATAGCGATATTCAGATGGATAGGGCATCTTCTAGCTCGCTCGCAGAATCACTCAAGCGAGGTCTCCTTTCCTCTCGAATTGAAGTGTGATAACACTATAGCGAGTGGGCTCAATATGAGCAAATAAAAATTTTCCCTTTGCTGTAACGTTGCTTCTATGCGCTCTCTAAATTGACGCTTATCTTCTGGGTAACACTCCCGCAATAAGCCAGAGCGCACACAGATTTGACAAATGCATCAGACAGAGCAAAGAGAAATTTGGCTCGAAACAAGACGAATTAGAAAAGAGTTGGGTGTTTAGGCCGTATTTTCTCGTATTAGGCTTGATTTTTGATTCATAATCGGATAGAACTATGGCTAGTTGAAAAAATATTCTAAAAAAAAAGGGGTGACCCAACCAATGCAGAAACGTTTATCTGCCGTACTCGCGGTTTTCGTTTTGTTGTTCGGTATCGCTGTCGGAATCACATACTCTCAACTCTCTGTTGGGGGCAAGGCTGATACAGGCGATGTAGTCATGTTCTCTGATATCAGCACGGACGGAAAGGTTGCCGTTTTCTCGGGCCAGTGCTTCACCTGCCCTGAAGATTATTTCCACATGGTCGTCTTCGACACGGCGGCAGGCACGGCTGAAAAGATCGACGATATCGGTCCCAATCCGTGGGGCATCGCCGTTTCCGGCGATGGCAAAAAGGCCTTCGTCGCCGCGTTCGGTGAGGGCGGAGAATGCCCTTGCTCGATCGGCGTCTACAATCTGGAAAAGAAAGAAAAGAGCAGCATCGCGGTCGGCGGCAAGGTTCCCCAGGGTATCCGTGCCAATGCCGATGGCAGCCAGGTCTACTACACCGATGTGAGCCGCGGTGGCGGTTTGCGCGGCATCGATACGGCCAAAGGCGATGAAAACTATGAATTCACCTTCTCCGGCTATGCTCCCATCGCTCTTAATTTAAGCGCCGATGGCAAGACGGGCTACCTGACGGGCGTTGGCGCGGGTAATGCCACCGTCGTCAAGGTAGTCGATTTGGCGGGTAAGAAAGAATTGGCCACCATTGATACCGGCCTTAACACCAAGGGTGAGATTCACGGAGCCGCTGTCAGCAAAGATGGTAAGTTTATGGCCGTCACGGAAAGCTCCAAGAGCGGCACGAGGGTGGCTATTCTTGACCTTACGGCCAACAAAGTGGTCGGAACTGCTGAAGCGGGCGGCTATCCTCAAGAAGTGGCCTTCGCTCCCGACGGGAAAACAGCCTATGTGGCCAGCTTGAACGGGAAGACTGTCGCTATCGTCGATACGGCTTCGGCCAAGACGACCGCGACGATTGACGTCGGCTGCGGCGCGGTTGGAGTTCAAGTCTCTGCCGATGGCAAGAACCTCTATGTCGGCTGCATGAAAGAAAAGCAGATCGTCACTGTAAAGCTCTAGACCCCAACCGTCAGCATTTTAAGCTTATTGAAGAGAGGAGCTAGCTACACGCTGGCTCCTCTCTTTTTTAGAAGTAAACGGCCTTCGCCCATGAGACCCAAACAAGATGATCTTTGTAGGATAATAATTTTTCACAATCCGTTGAACAATTTCTGAAAGCCAGGATTCTCGAACCATGACATCAGCGAAATACTTTTCTTGAGATATCCTCGCGAAGACGCAACTCGGAGCCTAAAATTTGAAAATGCCCACAGAATCTGCTATTGCTGGGTATTCTTTATGGAGGTGTTACTGTGTTCATCCGGCCAAGCTTAAGTTTATCCCTGGGGTTGTCATTAATTGTTTTAATTCTATGCGTGAGTTCATTTGCAATGCTAACTGCTGGGCAAACTCTTACCCGCTCCGGCACGGGAGCCATCGCAGCCGTGGCAGCCTTGATACCTAATGATCCCTCGAACAAAGACCTCCCGAATCTCTTTGTGGGTGATCTGGAAGTCGTCGAGGCTGTGGCGCTCTACACCTACTCCAAAGAAGTCCCCGGAACGGGAGGCCAGTATTTGGACAAAGACGGCACCAAATATCTCATTGCTCATTGGATTTGCGATATGATCATCAACCGCCCCGCGCTCACCTCGTGTACCAACAATGTGAGCGTGCCCGCACGAGCCTTGTCTGAAAAAGCTGTTGCTGCGCCCGCGCTAGAAGTGACTCGATCTGTGTCAGCCATGAAAGTGATCCCTGGCAGTACTTTCAATGTCACCATCACCGTCAAAGCCTATCAAGATACAAAAATAGCCGCCGTGTTGGATTTCATACCCGAGAGCTGGAGCTTGTCCGAGCAATCCGCGAATATCGACTTCTTCACCAATCTGCGAGCGGGCGAATCTCGCACCTTTGTCTACGCAGTCACGGTTCCGACCCAGACAAAGCCCGGCATGTACTCTTTCAGTGGACGCACGCGCAGCGACATGCAAGGCATCGGACGCATTCTTGGCGATACGCGAGTCGAAGTTCTAAGTAAAAAATCGGCGATCATCTTTGGCGCGATTGCGGGAACGGACGGCCTGATTGACGACACTGAGATGCTCGTGGCCATTCAGCGTTGGCAGGAAAGAAAGCCTTTCCCGAAGATAGGGCGAGGCTTGAGCGACGAAGAGCTCGCTGAATTACTCAGTCTATGGGAATCCGAGACCTATCTCGATCCCAAATTATCGTTGACAGCAAACAGTGTTCAAGTTAATCGAAAATTGACTCAGCGCGCACAAATTACAGATATAGCCATTTTTGATCTGAATGGGCGACTGCTGAAAAATCTGAGCGCTCCTTCTTCGGCCTTGGCTTGGAGCTTGGAAGAAATTTCTCATCAACTCCCCAACGGCGTTTATCTCTATGCGCTCGCAACGAGAAGTGCAAGGGGACAAATTCTTCTGAGCGAAGTCAAGAAATTTGTCGTGCTGAATTAAGTCACTTTTAGGCTGAGATGCGAAGGGACAGAATGCATTTACTCTGTCCCTTTTTCTTTCATCACATCAATCGAAACAGAAGAGCTCTTTTCTTGAATCTCTCGGTATTTTCGGCTAAAATTAACTTACCCGTTTGTGTATCTAAATCTAACTTGCTGTCAGCCTGCACAGCGAACCGTGCGGCTCGTGTTGTGACAGAGAAAAGTTCGTGTGAGAGGGGACTTCATGAGTCAATTGCCAGAGCGTGTTGAAACCGCATTTATCGAAGCCGAGATGCGGGAGTCGTATATCAATTATGCGATGAGCGTCATCCGCGGGCGCGCCATCCCCGATGTACGCGACGGGCTCAAGCCCGTGCAACGTCGCATTCTTTATGGCATGTCACAGTTGGGCCTCGCCTCCAATCGTTCGCATAAAAAAGCGGCTCGCATCGTCGGCGAAGTTATGGGTAAATACCACCCGCACGGCGATCAGGCGATCTATGACACGATGGTCAACATGGCTCAGACCTTCTCTTTCCGTTATCCCTTGGTGGACGGACAGGGCAACTTCGGCAGCATCGACGGCGACGAACCCGCCGCGATGCGTTACACCGAAGCCCGGCTCTCGGCGCTGAGCGAAGAGTATTTGGCCGAGATCGACGAAAATACAGTCAATTTTGTCCCCAACTTTGATGACTCCTTGACTGAACCGACTGTCTTGCCCGCCAAGGTCCCGAACCTCTTATTGAATGGGTCCTGGGGCATCTCGGTCGGCATGACGACGCAAATCCCGCCGCACAATCTGGGCGAAGTGGTCGATGCGATCGTCTATATGATTGACCATCCCGAAGCGCTCATCGATGACTTAATTAAGATTGTGAAAGGCCCCGACTTCCCCACCGGCGGCATTATTCTGGGGCGCGAGGGCATCGAGCAGGCCTATCGCTTCGGCGAGGGCAAGATTCGCACGCGCGGCGTAACGAGCGTCGAAGATCAACAAATTATTATCACGGAAATTCCCTTCCAGGTACGCAAGTCAACGCTTGTCGAATCGATCGCCGACAAGGCGCGCGTCGGGACAATAGATGAAATTTCAGATTTAAGAGACGAATCGAATCGCGACGGAATTCGCATTGTCATCGAGCTCAAGCGCGGCACAAATCCGCAATTGGTTTTAAATAAACTTTATAAATATACGCCCTTAGAGTGGACATTCGGGGCCAATTTCTTGGTCGTCGTCGACGGCAATCCGAGAAAACTCTCGATCAAAGAAATGTTGCACTACTTCTTGGCCCATCGTCGGGATGTCGTGCGTCGCCGCACCCAATTCAGACTGCAAGCCGCCGAAGACCGCGCCCATATCTTAGAGGGCTATCGCAAAGCGCTCGAAAATCGCGACGATATTATTGAGCTCATCAGCAAATCCAAAGATGCGACCGATGCGATTGCGTCGTTACAAAAGAAATACAAACTCTCGGACAAGCAAGCCGACGCGATCTTGAAGATGCAGCTCCGGCGCTTTACGGCTCTTGAAACCGATGAGATTCATAACGAGTACCAAGAGAAGCAAAAAGCGATCAAAGAGTTCAAAGAAATCTTGGGCAGTGCCACAAAATTAGACAAGATTATCAAAGACGAGCTGGCCGACATCAAGAAGAATTACAGCGATGATCGCCTCACCAAAATTTCTGCCGATTCTGGAGAAATCTTGGATGAGAACGCTTTCATCCCCGATGTCGATCTCTTAATCAGTGTGAGCGTGAAAGCCTATGCCAGCGCGCCCAAAGAAGAAGCGTATCGAAAACAACAGCGCGGCGGCAAGGGCATTATGGTCATGCGCTTACGCGAGGGCGATGCGATGAAGACCGTCTTCGTCGCGAACGCGCAGGAC
>Ga0247727_10008110_pt1 | contig 19647 bp, 13 predicted proteins | sample WisWelCaveWW1625_FD_202498 | JGI IMG/M metagenome (GOLD analysis project Ga0247727, IMG submission 202498) | Biofilm microbial communities from Wishing Well Cave, Virginia, United States - WW16-25 | ecosystem: Environmental > Aquatic > Deep subsurface > Groundwater > Cave microbial mat | place... | reverse complement strand
CTGTATCCTGCTTCTCGCGCACAGGCTATACTCGCCGGAGAATAGTCGCCATACCCGCCGTATGGATAAGCAAAACTGTTTACCGGACGCCCAATCAGGTCTTCCAAAAAGGATTTGCTTTGCGCAACCTCATTCCTCTGCGCAGCTTCGGATAATCGCGATAACTGCGCATGTGTTTTCGTATGAGAGCCGATTTCAAAGATTCCGCCTTCGGCAAGACGCTGCGCTTCCTTAACGGACAGCGCGCAATGTTCGTGTCTTAACGCCGGAGTGTTCCCGATCCAGGTCCACAGCTGATCGAGTGCGTTGCGTCGTTCCGTGTCCCCCAGTGGACGCAGCCTTTTCCAGAGGTCAAAATACAGCGAATGCCTCAACGTCGGCGGCTCTTCCAGAGCTCTCCAGTTCCGGTTCCTCACAAATGCACCCCCGGTATAGTTCGCAGAATCTCCCAGTTCCCAGTCCATTTCCTGGCCGTTGATTGTAAGATGAAGCTTTCGCGGCAAGGTTCCAGCGCGCAGCAACAGCCCTTCCAGTTCTTCGAACCAGAACTCTTGCTTTCGTAATAGATAATCTGTGACTAGAAAAATAGTTGCCGGGACATGATGTGTTTCCAGAAGGGGTTTGGCTTGATAGAGATTGTCCACAAATCCGTCATCAAAAGTGATGACTATTGAGCTCTTAGTGGAGTCGCGGTTATCGAATCGCTCGATTAGTTGATTCATGTGTACTGGCAATCCAACCCTTTTCACGACTTCGAGCTGCTGCGAAAACTGTTCGGGAGCGACGCACAAAGACCACGGGTCGGATTCCTCTTTCGAAATGCGGTGGTACATTAGAATGAGTGCCATTTGTTGAGAATGTATCAAAACAATGTGATTTATCAACCAGTATTTCGTTGAGAGAGCACGTTTCTCGTGAAGCTGTGATTTCGCGTTATTTCGGCGAGTTACAATCAAAAAAGTAAACAGACAAACATAAAGAAGCAAATTCGCAAATAGCCTCAGACAATGCGGGTCAATGATGGCGCCAAATGAAGAAGAGTTGAGTACTCCTGATCCATTCGGACACCGATTCTACAGAATTGCTCTAGTTTCTGTAATCGTTGTGTCCTTTGTTCTTCGCATATTGCTGGCACTCGTTAATCGGGAAGCCAACGACGATCACATCGAAGTGGCGAGGATGATCTTGAACGAACATCGCTTGCCCGATAAAGAAGAGTGCGCGGAATGCTTCCAGCCTAAACTGTATCATGCAGCGACGGCATTGCTGTTCGCCCTGTTTCCCAATGCCACAGAGGAAAGTCAGATTACAATCGCAAATATTGCCAACTCTGTCCTTGGCATGTTGACCATTCTGGTAATCTGGCGTTTTGCGGAAAGACTACCGGTTCAGCGGCACATCAAATTTCTGGCTGTTTCCCTGACTGCGATGAATCCCAGCTTAATCGGCATAAACGCACAGGCAACAAACGACACCCTGGTTATTTTTTGTGGAGTCTTAACCGCATACAACGCACACTTGTTTCTGATCGATAAGAAAGCATACAGGATTTTTTTGTTTACGCTAAGCGCGCTACTGGCTATTACGACCAAAGGTAATGGACTTGTCGCGGTCGCGGCTGTTGTGATGGCGCTGGGCATTCTTTCGCACCTCCTGGTTCGTAGCCGAACCGGCGCAAATTTGTTTGTGCCGGCATTTGTGTGTTTTTTACTTGTTGTTCCTTTTGCTGCTGTCCTAAATCCACTCACTCAGTATCGACACAACCTTGAGCGCTACGGATCCATTAACGTGCTGGCTCAGACGCGGCCTGAGTTTCCACAGTTTTTCCAAAAAACATATACAGCCATGGCCGGCGTGCGATCCATTGCCGATTCGTTCTTTACCTTTCGCCTGATGAACATGATCGCCTATCCCTGCATCAATGAAAGTGACGATTCATATCCACTTCACCGGACCTCTTTCTGGTCTCAGCTATTTGGTCGGGCTCATTTTATTCACTATGATGCGCATCCTCCGTCATGGGCTACAACAGACCCTGTTGTATTGAACATCGGCCGCATTATTCTCCCGCTTGCCCTGATTCCTACAATCGTATTGTTAATTGGATTAGCCAGCGAGATTCGATTCGTTTTCAGCCATGTGATGAAGACGGCGACGTTCTTTGCGGAGACGCAAGGATGGTTTCTGGTGCTGTTCTTTGCCGGATATCTTGCCTTTGCAATCCTCTATTCGTTGTTTTTCCGGGAAAGTGGAACTATGAAAGCGATAGTACTGTATCCCGCCTTGCTTACGTTTCCGTATTTTTTTGCGAAGGGTTTTGGCCTGATTGAAACTAAGTTGAGAAATCACTATGTCGTTTCCAGGATGCTGGTCGTTGTGATCTTTATTGTAATCAGCTTTTATTTGTTTGATGTGAGCAGCTTAATTATTCATTTGCACAAGCTTCGGTTTGCCACATAGTTTGGTGAGTGATATATAAATAGAACTTATTAAATATAACACTCAATAAGATTTACTAATTGATAGATAAGCAAAGGCGGTAGTCTTCAGTATTGTATCAAAGCGTGAATTTATCTCCGGTGCGGATCTTCAACACGACTGTGGAAATTGTATTCGATGTTGCTGAACGGGTGGAACTCGATGCATCTTGAAGAAAAAATGCCATGTCGTTGGAAATCCAGTTGCCGGTGGTGAAACTTCCGGAACGTTTACCTGAATGAATAACGGGGCCGTCGGGTGAGTCTATGCGCAGCTCGATTGTTTCCGTAAAGAACGTTTTCCATTTGAAGGTAGTAACGCCTGCGTCCGAAACGTCCGAAACGTCAATCGGATTCGGGTTGGCCGTGAGAATGCCAATGCTCTTTGCGAGCGCCAGCCGCTTCAGGCTCAGCATCACATTTCGTGCCAGAGTCTTCCATTTGTTAGTCCAGGAGTTGAAGGCCGGACGAAGCGACGTTCGTAAGGTACGAAGTTTATATCGAATCAAAACCAACATTCCATCGAAAGCCTCCATCCAGCGGCCGGTTGATAGATCGGCGCTAATCTCGTCCGAAACATGGTTGCCGTACGTGTCTTGAAAAGTGATTTTTCCTTCTCCGGAATCCCCTGAGTTTTGATCCGGACTTATCCGCGCTTTTGTGTCATTCAAAAACATTGTTGCGATTTGTGGCGCCAGCGTGCTGAATGGATCTTTCGAGAAATAGTCTTTCCAGCGCACACCTTCCGGTAGTCCGAATCTGAATTCTCCGCCATCATACAGATGCAGGTTCCTGTGGGACGCAATGTAATCCTGCCACCGAGGCGAATAAATCTGAAGCCAGTCCTGTCTTCCGCGAATCCTCCGGGTTTTCTTTTTATTTTCCAGTCGAGTCTTAATTCGTAAATCCATTTGCTCCGGTGTTCGATTGGGATAGTGACGGTTCAGGAATCTTCTTGAGGCCGGCTTTGATGTGCTGAAGATCCGGTCTTCATCTAAAAATTTCAGGAATCTGGGTTCACTCCAATTGATGAGATAGTGTTTTCTTCGATCGTAGATCGGCAGGCTCCGGTCTTCTTTTTCAATCTGGGCCAGATCCAAATCGGTAAACATGAACTCAATCTGGTAGGTTCGCACGCAGCCGGCATTTTCTTTTTCAGCATGCTGGATGAATGTGATTGGATCGTCTACATAAAATTCGTCCGCGTCAATAATTGCGAGCCAGTCGCCCTCTTTGTAAAGCGGTCGATATTGCGCCAGCAGGTCGTACCTGAGTTTTTCGGTATAGGGTTCCTGCAATACCTGAGGCTTGTAAAGCAGATCTTTGAATTTTTGAGCCTTCTCAAAAGTATTGTCGCTGGATCCTAAATCAAAAAAGAAGATTGCTTCATAGGTACCGAGATTCTTGAGAAATTGCAGAAGGTCTTCAATGACGTCTGCCTCGTTTTGAACAACAAGGAGTCCGTATAACTTCAAACGACCTCGCAGATAGTCTTGAACGTCATTGCGGGAAAACTTGTTTGATGCTGTGAATCAAATCGCAAACTTCGGCCTGAAGCGGATCTTCTTGAGTAACCAGTTCTTCTGCTTGCAGTGCATTATTGAGCGCTTCTTCCAGACGATTTTGGTCCAGGCGTAATTTTGCCATGTACAGGAATGCTTCGGGTCGCCGGGCGGAAATCTTCATCGCCTGCTGTAAATCTCGTTCAGCTCCTTCCCAGTCACCCATTTCCCTCTGAATCTCCGCAGAATACGCGACTGCCTGATAGTAAAACGGTTCACCCTTTTTTACCTTTCGAATTTCTTCAAGCGCTTCTTTCTTTTGTCCGCAATTGGCAAGATCCCACGATATCGTCCAGTGATTTCGCTGTTTGTAGTAGTTCCCCATGATCTTTTCAACATGTGGCGCCTGACCTTCCTCGGATTTACCACGCAGCGCGGCGATGGTATTCCGCCAGACGTGATGATTTTTCACAAGCTTGTCTTCAACGATGATCCCTGCATTTTCAATTTCGTCAGCGATTTGAAGCATTGTGTTTGCCGGTAGCGTATAGAGGCTGCAATAAGAAGGGCTGATTACCGTATTGACGAACAGTGCGCAATCGAGTGTTTCGGCCAGCAAAAGCACATCAATAAACTCATGCCAGTTCTGGCGAAGCAGACAGAATGCGATGCTGAAAAACGTTTGCGTTTTCCGGGTGTATTCGTGGAAACGATGAAGGTTTTCGAAGACTTCCTCAAAATTGGAATTCATCCGGATCTTCTCAAAAGTCTCCCGCGTTGTGCCGTCAATTGAAACGGTGAACGAAATCGGAAGTGAATCGAGTACCTGTTTCACTTTGTCGCTGTATTGAGAAGCATTCGTGGTGACATGGCAGGGAATGGCCAGTCCCTGTTCAATCATCATGTCCCAGATGCGAAACGTTTCGCTTGCAAGAAACGGTTCTCCTCCCAGAAACTTTGCGCTTTTCAAGTGAGGCAGAAATTCCCGCAATTCTTCGAAGAACTTATCCGAATAGTACCTGGGTAGCGGGGGCAAACCGTCGCGATGTGCGCGAATCGAAGAGGACAGCTCTCCATAGCACATGATGCATTCAAAATTGCATGTATTACTTCCGGCGAATTCAATCATAGCGGGCCATTCCGGGGCCAGGGAGTCAACAGGAAATTCCTCAAAGAGGGTGGGAAAAGCCGGCCGATAATTTCCTTCTCCAATCTGCCATTCGCAGAACTCACAACCTGCTTCAAATTGATATTCCGCCAATGTCTGGCGAAGCCTCTTGATCTCGCCGCCATTCCAAATGTCTTTCAGGCTTTCGGATCCGACATTTCCCAGCAGGAATGTATCATTCTTGCAGCAGGCAAGTACGTTTCCGACACTGTTAAAATAGAGGGAAACATAAGGGGCATAGCAGCCGGAACGAAAGGCTTTATTCGCAAAGTTACGAACTGAATCGTACTCGGATCGGGTTGTCTTGTTCATGTCTTTCTCGACGTTCAGAACTGAGGCGTTGAAGTACTTTCTGAAATAAGTTCTTCGCGAAGGTTCACCGCTTCCCAATGGTTCGCGTCGATCGATAGCGCAGTCTCCACTTCGAGCATAGCCTGATCCGGCCTTCCGGCCATTCGATGCGCATGACATCTCAGTACATGCGCTTCCGGTTTTTCCGGATTTAGAATCAAGAGTCGGTCAAGAACCGTAAGAGCCTCCGGGACTTTTTCCAATCGGATGTAAGTGGCGGCGAGGGTCCCACAAATCTCGGATTCCAGCAGTTCCTCTTCTTTGATCAGAGTTCGCGCTGTCAGTGCGTTTTCCAGCGCTTCCGTGAGACGATTCTGATCCAGGCGAAGCATCGCCAGGTACAGGAACGCCTCGGGGCGCTTTGATGTTATTTTCAAAGCGCGGCCCAGGTCTTGTTCCGATCCTGCCAGGTCTCCAAGCAACCGGCGGATATTCCCGGAAAGCGCTACGGAACGGTAATAAGAAACGTGCTTCTTATCAACTTTTCCCAGCGCCTCAAGAGATTCCTCAAAATGACCTTCTCTGGCGAGCTTCATCGCAACAGAGAATTGATCTTGAAGGTCCCAGTAGGTATCCAGGATTTTACCGACACTTGCCGCCTGTCCTTCTCTCGATTTGCCTCTCAATCTTCGAATATTCTCTTTCCACACTCCATGATTGATCCTCAGCCTGTTTTCCACCAGGCTGCCCTGCTTCTCGATTTCGTCGGCTATTTGAGAAATTTCCTTGACCGGGAGCGTAAAAAGACTGCAGCGTGAAGGACCGATCACGGTATTTACAAACACGGAGCATTTCAATTCTTCCGCCAGTAGAAGCATGTCGACGAACTCATGCCAGTTTTGTCGCATCAGGCAAAATGCAATGCCGAAGTATTCACGTTTGTAGCGTGTGTATTCTCGCAATCGTCGCACGTTCGCCATGACTTCATCGTAGTTGGAATTCAACCGAATCTTCTGATAAGTCTCTTTTGTGGCTCCATCGATTGAAACTGTTATCGAGACAGGCAGATTCTCCAGGACGTGTTCGACCTGTTGATTGTATTGCGACCCGTTGGTAGTGACATGGCACGGAATCATGAGTCCTTCTTCGATCATCATGCTCCAGATTCGATGGCATTCGGCGGCTAAGAATGGCTCGCCTCCCAGAAACTTTGCCTGACGTAAATGCGCCAGAAACGGGCGAAGGTCTTCAAAAAACCGGTCATCATAAAGTCTCGGAAGTGGAGGGAGTCCGTCACGATGTGCGCGAATGGAGGAAGAAAGTTCGCCGTTACACATGATGCATTCAAAATTGCAGGTATTGCTGCCGGCAAACTCGATCATTGCGGGCCATTCCGGTTCCATTGAATCGACGGGGAATCTTTCGAACAGCCAGGGAAAAGATCCCTGATAGTTTCCTTCGCCGATCTGCCATTCGCAGAACTCGCAACCTGCCTCAAAGCGGTACTGCGCAAGCGCTTCCCGCAATTTTTTGATTTTGCCGCCGTTCCAGATTTCTTTGAGCCTCTGGCCGGTTACATTACCCAGGAGATAAGTGTCGTTTTTACAGCAGGCAAGTACGTTTCCTAAACTGTTAAAAAATAGAGAAACGAAAGGCGCATAACAGGCGGAGTGAAAGGCCTTGTTTTCAAAGGTACGAATTGAATCGTATGTTGTGCGAGTACTTTCTTCCATCTTAGACCGCCCCTCTATATTCTACCTCACGTGACGATACGGCTATTGATTTCATTTTTTTAACAACTTTTGAGTTTCTAAGAATTTGATTATAGTGCCGGGTGCAACCTCATGCGCCCTTTCTAATTTTGTCTCTTTCGCTTTCGGCCCGGCTTCCTCAAACAAGACTCTGCCCATATCCAGAATGGGAATCTGTTTGCCTTCAAGCCCTTTTATCACGGTGTGTGTTAAACGATTCCAGTTTTTGCCATCCTGCGTTGAGCCCTCATAGTCGAGATTATTCCTGAATATGATAACGGCCAGACGTGAACTATTCTGCCGTACCTTTTTGTCGAGCTGGAGAATCTCTTCAACTGATCGTGCAAAGTCCGGCGCCGGACGTCTGTAACGGGAATCCTGAATCTTTGCCCACGTATGAAAGAGAGACTCAAGTCGATCTGGAATTCGGTCCACATATTTGTGCCGGACGGCTTCGACATAGGACATATCATCGTCCGAGTTCATCAAAAGCAGGACCAGATTCGGTCTGTATTTTGTTCCGAAGAGTTCGTAGAAGATTGTTTCTTCCTGTGTGCCAAATCCGAATTCTCCGCAGTTCAGTACTTCATAGGAATGGTTCCCGGACCCCTCGGGGCCGCGTTCGTTTAACAGCCGTTCCAGCCGGCTGCTCAGAGTGTTCTCTTCATAGATACCCGACCCCAGCGTGTATTCGTCTCCAAGAAGAAGAATTCGTTCCGTTTCCGGGGGCTGTGGAATTGCGGAGTCAGGGCCGCGACATCCCATGGAGTTAAATCGGTAATCAACAGTGTATTTCCGGCCCGGGATTACCTGGACAATCAGCGAGCCGTCTATCGGATTGCGCAATTCAACTGAAGAGAATTCAACCGAAATGTCACTATCTCCCAGATCAAAATGAATACGCGCGTTTTCGTCGTTGGACGATACAATAAAGTCCTCGCGAAACGTCTGCCATTTTTCAGTTAGTTGAAATAGTTTATAGAATCCAAGTCCCGTCCAGGGATCATGATCTCTGGCAAAGCCGGCAATAATCCGCCTTGGATGATCGGCTCGAGCCCGGAATTGGATCGTGTATTTGCGCCCGGCCACAACACTGTAAACCGGCAGGTTCAACTGTATATTAGAAGCCATATCCGGACTGATTCTTTTGATAGTGATTCTGACAAGATCCCGGCTGTTTTCCGGCAGGATCAATTGAGCGGAACTTTCTCCCGCCACACGAAGCCGGTATTTTCGATTTCTGGGGTCTACTTCACCATAGTAATCCTCAGGGTCTTCGTTATGCTCAATTCTCACTACCGAACTGGATGGAAACACAAGACCGAGCTTCGGATGAGACTTCATCACTTTGTTCCAGTGCGGAGTATCCAGAGAACGCGGTGTTTGGGCAGGGAAAAGAGCTCCTGCTACTATTTCGGAAATGAAAATCACGAATACCGCGGAAAAAGAACTCAACACTGCCCTGGACCTGGACATGACCCGCGATGCGCTCAATATGAGTGAAAAAACAATTGCGATGTTTAACAAAAGAAGGCCAGTTTGAAAAAGCCTCGGCACCGATGAAGCGCTCTGACTGAAAAGTTGATATATAAAGAGGCCCAGTTGAACGCAATAGATGTCAAAAATAACTATGAGATAACTCACTCTGTTACGTTGTAGAAATTTTACCGACAGCCAGATGGTTGCGATTGCAGCAAACAGTCCGAGCCAACTGGTCAACTTAAGCGGACTGTTAGCGGCAAAAAAAATACAATGAAGGAGAGAGACAAGTATGGCTAAACCGGCGATCCGCCGAAATTGAAGGCTGATTGTTCCCGAAAGCGACTCCTCCCCCTTATCAAGGGGGAGGTTGGGAGGGGGTTGTCCCGGCTGAAGCGTTTCATTCGACGGATCTTTGAGAAATCCAAGCCAGATGCCTGAGCGAACCCACAAGCGTTTCTTGAATTCCGCCAGTATGGATTTACGTTCCGTGGCTATATGCTTCCACTTTGCACTTTCCTTTTCCCGCTTTTCAGCGACCTCTTCCCAATGTATTCGCCACTTTTCCCGTTCATCAGCGATCGTCTGCCATTCTTCGCGTTCCTTTTCTTTTCGCACGGCAACTTCCTGCCAATGAACCCGCCACTTCTCTCTCTCATCGGATACATTCTGCCAATCATCTCGCTCTTTTTCGCGCTTATCAGCTATCTCCTTCCAGTGTGCACGCCATTTTTCCCTATCGTCAGATATTTTTTCCTGCTCCCTGGCAATTTTCTCCCAGTGACCTCTCCACTTCTCGCGGTCTTCTGCAATACCCTGCCAGTGTTTGATGGTTTTCTCATACCGTTCAATCACCGGTTTCCAGAAAGGCGAGTGAAAAAGAATCTTTGCTTTCAATCTGTCAACAGTCTGATCAGCCAGTTCAGGAATCTCTGTTTTCTTTTCAAGCGCCGCGAGAAACTCGTCAGTGCTTTCCAAAATTTCGTGCGCGAGTTTTTCCCATATACCCGGAGGGTGGCAGGTGGAGAGGGGCGCCGCCTCAAAAATACACTGTGCGACAGCGTCCGGATAAAGTTGAGCCGGACCGTCTTTAACGAGTTCAAGAAGCGGACGCGCGTCTTTTCCTGCTCCGAGCAGGAGACCGGCGCACCAGCAGAGCAAATAGAATTCCTGTTCCCGAACGTGCGCGGGTGGGGAACCATTGGCATAATCGGGATGCGGGTTTAAGACTCGCGGATCGGGTGAGTGTCCGCGTCTAATTACGGTTAGCCCATCCTTCAATAACTGCTGTGCATCCAGCGACGCTGCATTGGGGCTCATCCGGTAGAACGCAAGCACATCGCGCACTGCGCCGAAGCGGGCGCCGGTCCGGGCGATGCGTTGCCACAGATCCCAATCAGGAGACTTAATCAGAGAAGGATCAAACTTCCCAACTCTTTCGACAAGAGATCTGCGAACAATGCATGCGTGAACAGGAAAGGCCGCCCGTCGCGCAAGAGTTGGAAAAAGGTCCCCTTCAGGCGGCAAGTATTTTTCAACCACCAGCGTTCCGTCGCCTGCTACGCGCGCGGAACCGCAATGAACGGCTTCCAGTCCAGGATTTGAAGCGAGTTCCCGGGTCATTCGTTCCAGATGCGTGGGAGCAATCCAATCATCTGCGTCCAGGAATAGCAGCCACTCATTTCGTGCCATTGCCAGTCCTGCATTTCTTGCCGAGGCCTCGCCGCCACGGTTTTGCTTAACGAGATGAATGCGCGTGTCTCTTTCTGTAAATCCCTGCACCACTTCTTCGGTTGTATCCGTACAACCATCAATCACTACAATGGCTTCCCAGTCAGCATGTGTTTGAGCAATTACGGACTGAAGCGTTTCTCTAATCGTCTGAGCTGCGTTATATGCCGGTATGATAATGGATACGCCGAGATTCATAATATTTGCTCAAGATTATTCGCTACAATCCGGAATGTTAAAAAAACAACGTAAACATTGACTTACTCATCTTCCCATCTGCGTTTATCTCACTATCCTCCTTCAAAGCGCATCAAATACGTTATGCAACTGCCGTCTGTAAACAGCATAACCCAGGATACCGATAGCCAGACTCACCACAGCGGCTCGTACGAGCCCGGTCCAATCCGGCGGCTGAGAATAAAACAGGATGTCGCGATATCCTTGAATCAGCACTGCCATCGGATTCACATCAAACAGAAATTGATATTCTTGATCAACGGTGTGCGATCTGTAAAAGACCGGGGTAAGCCAGAAAAGAATGGATAGAAGCATACTTGTTATCTGTTGAATATCGCGATAGAAAACATTCCAGGTGGCGATCACAAGACTGAGTCCCACGATCAAAATACTTTCCAATAGCAGAAAAACAGGGAAATACAGAACAGGCCAGCCCAAACGATGTCCGTAAGCCAGCAACATCACAAACATCAGCGGCAAAACGGTTAGATAAAGAAGCAAGTTGGTAAGCGTGTTCACAATGATCAATATGATCGGTGAAAAATTAGGATGCCTGACTAAATCCTTGTTGCCGATAAATCCTGCGCCGGCGCTGTTAAGGCTCTGACTGAACCACGTCCACGGCAAGAGGGCTGTAAAAACGAAAGCAGGATACCCTTCGATGTCTAAAGGAATGACTCGTTTAAATACGAACACGAGCGTTAAGAGCTGCATCAAAGGGACAACCAGAATCCAGAGGATTCCGAACAGGGAACCCTTGTACCGCAGGGTAAAGTCACGCTTTACCAGATTTAAGATCAGGTCAAAGTAGTATCGATAGGACCTCGAGTTTCGGGATGAGGTAAACACGAAAACATTCGGCTCGTCTGTGTGGCCTGACTTATTCTCCGGCAAATCTCCCCCGGTACCTTCCCCGTTTGTAAGAGTATTGCCATTTCGAATCTCGATCTGCTGAGAATTATTATTCATTAGGATCGTAATGACTCTTGTTAAAACAATACCATTCTCAGACCGGAGATGCTACAATTTTCTGCGCTGAATTCTATTGCAACGGTCGTATCAGTCCACAAACTTCAAATCAAACCTAACTAATAGAGTAGAATGACCCTGGTCAGTTTGCGTTTATGAGACGTCTCACCGTTCTTTTACTGTTTGTGACCCTGGTCATGGCAGCCGTACTGTTTCGGCTGCAGTCTGACGTTTTTCGGCGCCCACCGCGTCTGGTTCTACTTTATGCCACATGCACCGTTAATAAAAATTATCTGGCGCCGTATTCGGAAGGCATCCGGTACACGCCGAACATAGCGCAGTTTGCAGCACAATCTATTGTTTTCATGAATCACCAGACAGAGTCGGGAAGCTCCGGAGGAGCCTATGCCGGTCTCTTTACCGGAACTCATATCTTCCGGCATGGTATTTATTATCATCCCGCCCGGCTTGCAGACGATCGCTATCTGATTGCAGAAGCGTTTCGCGAGAATGGTTACGAAACTTTCTTTTGGAATGTACACGATATGGCATCGAGCGAATTGAACTATTCGCAGGGAGTAGCGCCTGGAAACGTCATCCGTAAACCGTATGCTGATGCAAAAATGCTGACCCTGAAAGATGATCGTCTGATGTCAATCTTGCGCCGTTTGAAGTCCGATAAAAATTACAAGGCGTACATACAGGTAAACTTTTCTCTCACCCATGGCCCTTACGTGAATAGCTCTTCTGTCCAGAAGACGGTGGCTTTCTGCCGTGAATTCCCTGAGGAGTGCAAAGGAGTCAAGGAAAATGATCTGATTCGGTACAACGAATTGGATAAAACAAATCACGCACAACTCAGCACTAATTTTCAAAAAACAATCCGTCCGCTGGGACTGGAATCTGATGAGGTCGAGAAGCTCATTCGCGTATTGGAAGTCACATATAAGTCTTCTATTCACCTTTTAGATCGCGCTTTCGGTGAAACATTGAAAGCCATAAACGACCAGGGCCTGTTTGACGAAAGTAACATTGTTTTCACCGCCGATCATGGTGAGGTTCTTTACAGGGAAAATGCGCCTATCCAGTGGGGGCACAGCTTTGCTGAGCCTGAAGTGCTGAGTATTCCGCTTATCATTCGGATTCCAAAACTATCTCGCGCACCGGTCATTTATTCAAAAGTTACACGTTCTATTGACGTTTTTCCAACGATCGCCGCGTTTAGCGGGATTACATTATCTTCCAATCATCCGGTAGATGGTATGAACTTAAGTACAGTAATATCCGGTCCACAAACTCCTCCTGATCTGATTGCCTTTTCCTGTAGCCCGATGAATCACCCTTCCATAGGACCGGCCAATCCGGAAAACATTGTGGCACAGGCCAGAGTGTTAGATACTTCTTACAGCCTAACCTCAGACTCTCGAATTGCGGCCGTTGAATATGCTACCGGGAAGCCGGTTCCGTTTGATTTGAGCACTAAAACAAATTCTCTGATTGCGGAAAAGCTGCGATCGTACAGGAAACGGCTGATTCGAGCTTACAGGCCGGCGAAAGAAGAATCCAACTGGGACGAAGTCAGGGAGAATCTCAAAAGCCTTGGATATGTCAATTAATTCTCTGCTAAATAAATCAGGCTGCAATGCTGAATTGCCGATTTTACCGCCTCAGCGTTTGGGGACAACTGACCGGAGCGCATTTCTATGGATACCCATCCCTGGTAGTTAAACTCTTTCAGGATCTTTGCCAGACTGGCATGGTCGGTTCCTCCCCGGCCAATCATGACGAGGTGTGGTTCACTGATGTGAAAATGCCCCATCCATTCGAAAGCCAGATCCAGCACCCAACGCGGATCTTCATGGTTGAGTGTGATTGCTGAGCCGTCCACGTTTAACTTGAATGCCGGGTGGCCGACGCGACGAACCAGATCCACGGCTTCGCTCGTGTTTCGCACAAAATCGCATCCATATTCTATCGGGTTGGGTTCGATGCACAGGCAAGTTCCATGTTCCAATGCTGTGATCGAAGCCTCACGGAAAAAATCTATGGCAATATCAAGTGCTTCCACATCGCTCAAATGCCCGCGTTTGCGATTCGCGGGTGAACCGAAAACAAGAGCTTCTGCACCCATGTGCGCACATAGTTTAATGATCCCTTTTAAATAGGAAAGTGTGCGCTCGCGTATCTCGTGAGCGTCGAAGATCGTTAGCTCCGGATGGCCGTATAAAAGTGCCTGGGCAGCGATGATCCGTAGTCCTTTTCCGGTGAGTTCTTCTTTTTTTTCTTCAATTTGCTGCGATCCGACCTGGAGAGGATCTTTCCAATACCGTGTGGGCGCAAATTCAATGCCCGATACCTTAAGTTGTTTGAGCACATCCAACACTTCGTTTTCGTCGGCTTCATTCCAGGCGATGTTAGAGATGGCCAGTTTCATGCGATTTGATTCTCGCTCTCTTTTCTGACGAACTTCCGGATAGACTCGAGTTCTTGCTCAAGCGTCCAGATATAGTCCCCGTCCTGTCCGAAAAGAGAGCCATACCTGGTGCGCATGTCATAGAATACCAGGGAGTTGGAGCTTTCATTCTTGAAATCAATGTCGAAGCATTCCCTTGCAACCGTTTCCGCTGAAATTGGCGGTGTTGCGAAGTTGATCAACGATATTCCAGCGGGAATCAGTTTCTGAATATCCTTCCAGAGCTCGCCGGCATCGTAAAACTGGTACCGGCTCTTTGGATGTGTCATGTGCAAAGCGTTGGAGTGCAACAGGTCAAAAATGAAATTCTTTTTCAGTCCGGAACCAAACATCCCGGGCAAACGAATAGTCAGGCTGTTTTTGAAGTTCTTGCGTACGAATTCCTCCAGAAAATATCGGTGGGTGCCGTAAGGATGAAGTTGATGTGTTAAGACCGGTGTGTCTTCATAAACACCATTGGGAGCTGCGTAAACGTCGATGGTCGAAATGAGGACAAAGAAGTCCGCATAAACCTTTGCGAGTGATTCCGTCAAAATCCTGATGTCGTTGAGATCCTTTTCCGGCTCGTTGTTAATTCTCCATTTTTCAGCTCGAGCACCGGCGCAAACCACCAGATCGAAGTGCCGGTCTGCAATTTCAGCGATATTTTGCGAATTGTACACGGAATCAAATCGTTCCTGTTGAATCAGATTCGAACCGATGAACCCGGTGTGACCGATCAATGCTTTACTCATTAGCCTATTCAGCGTGGTCTTCGGGGCTTGGGTCGTACCGGTGAAACAGTGTCTTGAGCAGTATGCTTAAGATCGAGAGATTTCCCGAGACAGGTCGGATCTTCGTTGGAGTTCGTCCGTTTGCCGGATACGTGCGCGTCACAGGTATTTCTTTAACTTTGAAGCCCAGTTCTCCAGCGCGGACAGCGAGATAATAATGCAATTCGTAAGTCTGAAAACAGCTTCGAAAAGGAGCCACTCGAGGATCCAGTAAAAAGCGACGGCTGTATCCGCGAAAACCGTTTGTAGTGTCCGTGTAAGGATATCCCGACACAGCTCTGATGAGGGGAGCATGTATTGCGCGGATACCAATCCATCGTGTTAACGGGGTGCGGGTCGCCTTTCCTCCGGGTACAAAACGCGAACCCTGTAAATGGTCGTAACCCTCCTGAAACGCCTGCACAAACAATGGGATGCCCTGAGTGTCATCTTTGTGATTCCCATCAATCGTTATGATTCCCTCGTAGTCTTCCTGAAGACAATAGGACAGAGCCATTCGCATCTGTGCGCTCAGTTTTCCTTCCCCTGTTTTTACCAACAGCGTGCGGATTCCGAAACTGGCGAGTTGAGCCAGATCTGTAGAGCCGTCCGAACTTCCTCCGTCCGCAACGATGATATCGACTGACTCAGTTAGAGGTTGCATCTCACTCAACTGAGCCAGAAACTTCTTGCCCTCATTCAAGACAAAAACGCAGACCGCGTAGGGTTTACTGCGAAGCGAAAACTGGTGAAGTTGATACTCCGGGACATCCCACACCGGTTCGCGCAACATGTGATCAGGTCCTTTCTTCTTCGTCAGAATAAGCAACTACATTTCGGGCAGTTGTGGGAAACATCACGGAACTCTGTTTTTCCTCCAGGACATAATACAGTGGACGGCGCCGGACCTCGTTTAGAATGCGTCCAACATATTCACTCAAAACAGTAAGGATTGTGAAAACAAGGAAAAACATGACCGCGCTCTGGAAGTTTGTGGTGGCCCAGCCTTCCATAACTTTCTCTTTGAAAATGTAGATCAGGACAATGTACAAAACGTAACAAAGATTGAGAATGCTCGCCACAAGACCAATGATTGTTACCATACGTAGCGGATGCGTGGAATTCGATATGACAATATCCAAAGCCAGATCGATGGATTCGCGAAACTTCCTGAACTGTTTTTTCCCCGATCGATTGATCGGCTGGTAGGGATATTCGCTCTGGGAATATCCAACATAATTGCTGATAAGAGCAATGTAGCGATGCTGATCTCGAACCTGGCTGATGGCATTTACTACCTGACGGCTCAGCACATGAAAGCGTGAAAAATTTTCAGGAATGTTCAACCGCAAAACAGTCCGGGCATACCAGTAAAAGATGCCGGAACCGATCCGTGACCATAAAGGCTCTCTCCCCCTTTGTGTGCGAACTCCAGCAACAATGCCGGTCCCGGCTCTGCAGCGCTCAACCATTTCCGGAATGAGAGCCGGGGGATCAGTGTCGGGATTCAACATCACCACAAAGTCTCCAATCGCGGAGTCTAATCCTGCGGAAAGAGCAACTCCCTCCCCAAACCTGCGTGAAAGACGCGTAACGCGTATGCCCTGGTGAATGTTCAGCAGCTCCAGCATTTTCTGATACGAATCATCCGTCGAACCGTCATCTACCAGTATGACTTCATAGTGATTGTAGTGATGGCTCAATACTTCAATCGTTTCTTCGATAAACGCTCTGATGACCTTCCCGTCATTGGATATCGACGCAACCACGGAAATGAAAAGATCATGCGATGGCATTCAGTTCTCCGCCGGCAGGCAATTCTCCAAGCACATCATAGATGTTATCGATTTTTGCTCCCATAATGCAGGTAAAGTTAGGGATTCCATAATCTTTTTTCATAAGGATGGGGCGGCTGTCATCGATCTCGGATTTAGGTAAAACCGTTTTGATTTCCCAGATTGAGTCGACATAACGGGACTCGCGAATAGCCGGGATGTACCTTTCCGCGTCTCTGAGCATTCTGGAATAGTTGCTGTTTCTCTGAGCCGACTTGTGATGTGCGTAAGCATCAGTGTAACTTCCGTTCACTTTGTCCTGCCACTCATGATGTGGCGTGTACCGGACGTGACTGAGAGTATGCAAGCCGGCCCTGGGCGGAAAAGGCATGAAAGAAAAGAACGGGCCGCACAACACTGTGATTCCAACAGTTCGCAGAAATGACGGCAATTCCAATATTGCCAGCTCGGTAAATTCGTGTTTCAGTGGAATCAGGGGAAATCCTGAATTGCGACAAATCTCATTGGTCTGAGAATAAGTGCAGTTATAGATAAACCTGGCAGTGAAATCCAAACTGTTTGATTCACCTTGTGAGCTTTTGCAAAATACCCGTATTTCACGATCGGCTGCCTGAATCTTCATTGCCTGAACACCAAGCTTTACCTCTACTCCTGATTTTTCCAAATCTTTCTGCATTCGTTCCTTGAGCCTGATTGCGTCAAACGCATACTCCCGAACAGCGAAAACCTCTTCAATCATTCCCGGTTGAAATAGCGCCACGATTGAATCCGGCGCGCCGGCAATTTCCAGTCCGACCCGTTCAGCAAAAACCTTGAATTGTCTGGCAGATACTTTTGAAAAGTGTTTGCTGATGGCGTAGTACTGGTCGAATCGATCGTTAATGCATTCCGGGTATTCTTCTACAAAGCGAGGGAAATTCGCATGCGATCGTAAAGCTGTCAGTATGCTGCGAGGGTAATGGTAACCGTTGTGAACCCTCGCCTGATTGACATAAGAGGCGCGTTGCAAGACCCCGGTTTCCATCTCCAGCAGTAGCGTCTTCATGCCGAAATTCTGGAGATGAACCGCGAGCCGGCAGCCGAAGAACCCGCCTCCGATGACGATAGCACCGTATCGATTTTCGATGTCCATTACCAAGAATTACGATTATACGCTTTCTTCACTTTGGTTCATTTACCTCAACTTGGCTCGATTCCGACAGGATTTGATCACAATAGATCTCGTTGTAAAGCGATTTGTTTTTTTCGTACTGTTGAAGATTGTATGGTCTTTGGATGCCGATCAACAGCATTCGGCAAGCGTCCTTGTTACGCTTTTCGGCTATGTATGCTTGCGTTAGAGCCTGTATTGCATGACTATGGTCCGGTACTAGTTGTAGCATCTTCTCCATAAGAGGTATTCTCGGAAAATTTCCACGGCCACTGCAAAGAGCCATGTGGTACCAGGGGGCAGCAGTATTCGGTTCCAACTCAGTAAGCGAATCATATATTCTATAAGCTTCTTTAAACCTTTGAAGATAAAAGTAAAGAGCACCCAGTTGGTTTGCGACCCATGCGTTTTCTGGAAGGATTTCTCTTAATCTACCGAAAAACTTGGCCTGTTCCAGGAGGTTTGTATTATAAAGAAGCCACTTTTTTTCTGCCTGCATTCGAAGAATGTTTTCCTGCTGCCATCGATCGTCGGCGGGCTTGATCACGGCTTCAGAACAACGCATCATCCCTTCTTGAAACAAAAAATCCGGAACTTCCTGCGCGGTAAACCGGTGAACGTAGGAATTAGAATCCCGAAAAACATCCGAAGAGAGGAGATAATGGTCCACAGCTTTCTCCCTTGAGATCTCAAGGAAGTCCAAAACAGGGAAGCCTCGGTCCCTGATTTCTGCAACAAAATTTCTGTAGGATGCGAAAACCGGAGCGGCAGGCAAGGATTCTGGGGCATAATGATTGAAGTTCCTGCCTGTTCTCCTGTTGTCTAAAGGTGGAATCACGATAAAACCGACAGGAACTCCGCTTGATTTCGACCATTTCTGGATGACATCCAGTGATTCAGTGTACGTTTTCCAATCAGTGGAGTCTTTCTGGAATACTTCCTCTTGCTTCGCAAGATATGCCGATCCTTGATTAGGAACGCCCAGCAATTGAAACATATAAGCATAGTTATATAGTTCCATATCGAATGGATAGAATTGAAATAAAACCGCATCGGGGTCCAAGTGCTGGCCGTAGCTGAGCAGTTTGATCAAATTATCAGGTATTCCATGTCCGCGGACAGCAAGAGAAATCACTTCAGTCTTGAAATCTGTGCACTTCTTATCCAAAAGTCCGTCCAGCAAAAAGGGAAATGTTTCCTCTACAGGCAAGTACGCAGGATTGGTAAAACTGCCTCCCAGGACCAGGATTCGAAATGTCCGGGGAGGATGAGCGATTGTGTACTCGTGGAATGGAAACCCGTGTGAATTTCGTTGTTCGAACGATCCCAAAACTTTTGTAAAAGCAAACGGCATATTACGAAGATTCCTGGCGCCGGCTTTGAACGGATAATAGAAAGGCGCTTCATGGACCAAAAACGGAATCGGCTGAAGACGAGTGTCTCCAACGTTAACGTCGAATGACCGCTGATCTCCGCGCTGGCGACCAGTTTGCACAAAGGCTATGACCGCCAGAGCGATACTCAGGCTGAAGAATATTATGACAACGCGAACCATAAACCTCTTGTAGTTTTGCATTCGTTACCATTATGACGCAGTCAACTGTCATTTGTGCAGTATTTCAGTGAAACTCTTGCGCAAGAGATAGATTTAAGCTCCGAGTTCAAGTATGCTCGGGCGAGACACTTCAATGAGTTTGGATGCGGGCACCGCTGAAGCCGTTAGATACAGAAAATCTCTAGTCCTGTTAGACAACTACCCAGAGACAATGTGAATAAAACATCATACAGATATCCAATCCGAATTTGAAGTGGAAGACAATTTTAGTGCTGAGCAATGAGCAAAGAGTGCTGAGGCGGTGCTGCGGTAATCT
>Ga0247727_10008109_pt1 | contig 19647 bp, 18 predicted proteins | sample WisWelCaveWW1625_FD_202498 | JGI IMG/M metagenome (GOLD analysis project Ga0247727, IMG submission 202498) | Biofilm microbial communities from Wishing Well Cave, Virginia, United States - WW16-25 | ecosystem: Environmental > Aquatic > Deep subsurface > Groundwater > Cave microbial mat | place... | reverse complement strand
CCTTGCCTGCCACCTAAAAAGGGGCTTTACTTGACAATCCGCCGGCGCTGCCCTTGAGCCGCGCCTGCCACGAGGGCGGCCCCGGCGACCCCGAGGATCACGAAGGTCGCGTCGAACCCTGGGGTGGAGAAGCCCACCGTGCGCACGAAGATCGGCAGCGAGTCCGTGAAGGTTTGGCCGTGCTCGACCGCGCCGCCCGAGGTCACGGTGAGCTGGATGACGGTGACTTTGTTGTCGGCGAACAGCTGCCAGGTCTTCGGCAGAGCCACGGTCATCTGGATGTCCTGGAAAAGCGTCGGCTCGATCGTGAACGAGGTCCTCGACATCACGATGACCCACTGAGCGGTGGTGAGCTCCTCGAGGTTGGCGATGCCGACCCTGATGATGTCCTTGACGTTGCCCTCGTTCCAAATCTTGTAGATGACGACCACCTGCGTCGAGTACGCGCTCTCAAGGAAGGGTGTCGTCGACGAGGCGATCGTGCGGAAGTACGGCAGGGGCGTGACGATGCCCTGCGCCTGCGCCTGCGACTGCAGCCCGCCCGCGGTCACGCGCCCGGTGACGGTGAGTTGCCCGATTTCCGTCGCGAGCGTCGCCGCGGGGACGACGACCGTGATCGTGATGGTGCCCTGCCGCTGGTTGGTGACCGTGATCGAGGCCGGAGAGACGACCGCGACCCACCCGGTCGACATCACGGCGGTGAAGGTCACCGACGCTCGCTCGAAGCTCAGCTTGTCGACCGTGTAGTTGCCAACGAATTGGACCGCGTCGGGGTTGGAGGCCGTGATCTCAGCCTGCCGTTCGCCGGGCGTCATGATGAGGGAGATGACCGGGACGGGGTTCTGGGCCAGGGCCGAGGGCGCTACCGCCGAAAGGGCGGCACCCACGAGAATGAAGGCGATCGATGCTCTTGCAATCTGTTTGCTGGCTTGCATGGGAAATAGTCTCCTGGCAGTCGGCCGATTGTGCGTACGATATTTAACCCTTGAGTAGTCGTCGGCGTCGCTTTTCGAGCGGGTTTTCGGACGACCGAGGGAGTTCCGTGCGCATGGGTGCGGCTCCTGCGAGGCTGTGCTTGGGGGGCGCTATATTAAGAAAAGTGGTGGGCGGCTTTGACGGGAGGGCCGCTTAGAGGGGCGCCAGATCCGAGGGCGTCGGCCCAGCTGCGAGGTCATCGTCCTCCGAGGCCGACACGACGGCCGTCCCCTGGGGGGAGGGGCGCAAGGTGACGTCGCGTCCCCGGCGTTCGGCCGTTAGCAGCCCTGCGTCGCGAAGGACGCCGACATTGTAGGACACGACTTGTTTCGACTCGCCAAGTGCCGCCGCGATGTCGCGCTGGGAGGTGCCCGGGGCCTTTTCGACGGCCTCGAGGATGTCGACCTGGAGGCGCGTGAGCAGCGTGCGCCGTTTCGGGATCTTGTAGTCTCGCGGGTAGAACCGTTTGAACACGCCCTCGTTGCGCGCGACGATGTAGTCCTCGCGGAGCAGCACGCGCAAGTGGTAGGCGAGCACGCCGTTCTCCACATCGAGCACGTGGTGGATGGCCGAGTAGTGGGCGCCCGGGTTCGCCTGGATGTAGCCGAAGATTTGGCCGCGCGTGAAATTATCAAGCACCTTCTCGCGGCGTATGCGTGTAAAGAGCGGGACGAGGACCGAAAACGCAAGCGCGAGGTACCCCACCTCGGTGAGCGAGATGTACGCGACAAAACCCACCGCGACAAGCCCGGCGGTGATCGGCAGCCAATAAAGGGCGACGAAATCCGGATTTGTGCCGGGCGGCGCAGGCGCGATGCGCTGCACATCAAAGGGCGCGGTGAGCGTGGCGGACACGGAGGAGTCGGTGTTGGAGGTTACCGTTACCGACCACTCGAAACGCCCGGCGGTCGCGGTCGGGGGCGGTGTGATCGCGAACTCGACCGTCGCGTCCTGTCCCGGGGCCACGGTCTGCACAGGGGGGAATGTGGCGCGGACGGCAAATCCGGCCGGCACCGCAAAGTCCGCGACGAAGTCGAGTTCGGTGCCGCCGAGGTTGCGCAGCGTGAGCGTCCACGTCGCCGTTTCGCCGGGGAAGGGAGCCGGGGTGTCGAGCTTTGCAAAAAGCGCGAGGCGGCCCGCGAACACCGACACGGTGAAGGCGGCCTGCGTGTCGATCGGGAAAAGCGAATTGCCGTCTCGCGCGCGCACAAGGAGTGCGTAGGTGCCCTCCGACGCGGAGCGGGGCACCTCCACCCATGCGGTGAACGGGAAGTCCGCGTCGGTTTGGGCGCGGATCGACGCCGGGCTGATGTCGCTTTGCCACGCCGCGCCCTCGATGGACAGGCCGAGGTTGACGGTGTGCCCGCGGTCGCTCGCGATGTGGACCGTGCCCGTGAGGACGACCCGCACATCCCCTTGCGCGCCGTAGAGGGTGGCGGTGAGGGCGCTCTGGTCGAGGGAGATCGTCGCGCCGATCGCGCCCTGCTCTTCGGCCGTGGCGTTTGGGCCTGCGGCCGTTGCGATCATCAAGGCCGCAAGGGCAACGACCATGCCGGTGGCCAATCCCCGCGCGCGCGCGCTGCGAGACACAGGTCTGTCTCTCGTCGTTCGTTATTATATCAAATTGGTGGGATGCTTTGACAAAACGTGACGGGGGGCCGCGCGCGTCAGGCCTTGCCGAGGAGCTCCGGGAGGAGCTTTACGAAGGCGGAGCGCGCCAGCACGCGGTCGCAGCCAGCGGCCTGCGCCTCGGCCTTTCGCTCGCCCATCACATGCGGCAGGTAGCCCACCGTCCACGCGGCGCTCGTGCGCGGGTCGGCCTTGAGGGCGCGCACCGTGTCGATGCGCGAATAGCCCGCGCCGTCGAGGTCGAGGATCACCAAACGCGCGTGCAGCGCTGCGGCCTTCGCGACGGTCTCTGCGGTCGAAGAGGCGAAGGCGAGCTCGACCCCCGCCGCCTTCGCCGCCTCCTTCAGTTTGGAGGCGAAGAAGAAGTCGTCCACCGCAGCCACCGCACGCGCGACCATGTGCTCCACCTACAGGGGACCGTCCACTTCGATCCGGTCGCGGCCCCGGACATAGAGCACCGTCACGCCTGCCTTGCGGAGGGCCGCTCGCAGTGCGCGGTCGTTCGTGAGCACCGCGCGGCCTGCACCGGAGAGGGCGGTTTCAAGCAGCGCCGCATCGCCCGACCCGCCGGCGGAAGGCACGGCCGGGAAGCGGAGGGCAAGGGCGCGCGCTTCGCGCGCGTTGCGCCGCCCCTTCAGCCCCTCGAGCTCGTCGAGCACGCACTTCGGCACGGCGAGCGACCACCCGGGCGCGGCGCGCCGAAGCTCGGCCGCAAGGTCGAGGTTCAGCCGAACGGCGGTCATCAGCGCATTCGTGTCGAGGAGCACGCGCCGCGTTGCGGCGCCGGCGGTGCCCATGGGCTGGGGCGCCTCCTCATTTGAGGATCACGCCGTGGCCGATGAGCCGCCAGCGTGCCCCGAAGCGCCGGGAGAGCGCGACCCGGTCGCCGACCTCCGCGCACACGGGCATCTTGAGGTCGAGGTCGATCTTGGCGCCAGACATCCCCTTCACCGTGCCCACATCGGTGGCGGCGCCGATGGAGAGCATCAACAGCTCGCCGGTGCGCACCTTTTCGACCTTGATGTCCTCGCCGGCCCCCACCACATACTCGAGGAGGTGCGTCTCGACCGTCACGCGGTGGATCTGTTTTGGGAGCGTCCCCGGGCGGCCGAGCATGCGCCCGACGAGGGAGTCCGCTTTCGTGTAGGCAGGGTCGATCGCGGTGCCCACGGCAATGAGGCCGCCCGAGTGCGTCTCGTCCACGGACTGTCCGCCGACCATAAGCGCAACGACCTTGGTGTGGAGGTTTTCCCATCGCGTGCGGCCCTCTTCCTCCACCTTTCGGCCCGGCACGATCTCGATGTCATCGCCGACCTTGAGCGACCCCTGGAGCAGCGACCCGCCGAACACGCCGCCGCGCAGGTCCTGGGGGCGCGCACCGGGTTTGTTCACATCGAACGAGCGCGAGACATACATGCGCGCCGGCTGGCGCTCATCGTTGATGCGCGTGGGGATCGTGCGGTCGATCGCTTCGAGCAGCGCGTCGACATTCACGTCGTGGTGCGCGGACACCGGGATGATCGGCGCCTTCTCGGCCGCCGTCCCCTTCAGGAACTCCTTGATCTCGTTGAAGGACTCCTTGGCGCGCTCCACGGTCACGAGGTCGACCTTGTTTTGCACGACGACGATCTTGTCGATCCCCGCGATCTGCAGCGCGACGAGGTGCTCCTTCGTCTGCGGCTGGGGGCAGCGCTCGTTCGCGGCCACAAGCAGCAGCGCGCCGTCCATGATCGAGGCGCCCGTGAGCATCGTCGCCATGAGCGTCTCGTGGCCCGGCGCGTCCACGAACGACACCGTCCGCAGGAGCTTCGTGGCCTTCCCGCAGTGCGCGCAGGTCTCCTTGACCGTGTAGGCCTTGGTCCCTTCCTCGTGCTCGCACTTGTAGAACGCGGCGTCCGCGTACCCGAGCTTGATCGAAATGCCGCGCTTGACCTCCTCGCTGTGGCGGTCGGTCCACTCGCCCGTGAGGGCCTTCGTGAGCGTGGTCTTGCCGTGGTCGACGTGCCCGACCATGCCGATGTTGATCTCGGGGGCCTGGGGGACTTTCACCATGCGCGCTCACCTCGGGAATGGCCCGATGAGGCAAGGGGTATTTCCCCGTTTTCCCGCGAGGCGGGCGCAAGGCCCTGACCGTGGCGGCGCCCCCTTGTAGCAAGCGCAAACCGTTTTTGGGCCGATCGCGCGTGTGAGCCGTGCCGGCCCCTTTGCCACGCGCGCCGGCGGGAGGCCGCCGGCCATGTCGCTGCTCGATGGGGGCGAAGGAGATTCCGCGCCCGCCCCGCCCCCGACGCTTGCGCGCGCGCGCCGCCGGATCGGACTCACGTGCGCCGCCAGCCTCGCGGTGTTCGCCTGGGGGTTCGCGGCGCTCGGCGCGCTCCACGGGTGGAGCGCGATCGAAAGCCCCTACCTCGCCCTCTCGGTCGCGGCGTTTTGGGCGGCCGCCTACTGCGTGGTGTACCTGTACGAGCTCTCGGGGATCGAGCGCACCCTGCGCCGTGCGGGCGCGCTCGACGTCACGGGCGTGCGAGTTTTTTGGCTGCGCGACCCGCGCACCGGGGGCCTCGGCGCGACGATGGAGGTCCGCGCGCGCTTCCCCCCTGGCGACTTTCCGGAGGAGGTCGCGGTGTTCCTCAACGTGGACGTGTTCTGGTATGTGCATGTCGTCGGCTTGCGCGCATCCTGGTCCTGCAAGGAAAGCGGCGTGCTGCTGCTCACCCCCCTCCGCCCGCGTTTCCTTGGCGGCGCGACGGCCGAATCGGTGGGGCTCCCGTCCCAGGAGGGAGCCGCGCTCCGCGGCCTCTTGCGGGAGCCCGGCGAGCCGGAAGGGCTCCCGGACTGGGGGGCGCCCGTGGGCGAGCGGGGGAAGCTCGCGATCGAGGCCTCGGGTGTCGGCGCGTGGCTCTACGGCCCCGAGCAGCCGTTCGTGGCATTCGCGGCGTTCGAGGGTGTCATCGAGAAGTTCTGGTCGCCCCTCTCCACGAGGATCGTCGACCTCGATGTGCCGGGGACGCTCGACCTCCTGCGGGTCGTGCGGGCGTTCGACCTCGACGCGCTTGCCGCGCGCGGCGGGCCGCTCACTTCTTCTCGGTCTTCTCCGCCTTCTTCTCGTCGGCCTTGACGAGGTCTTCGATGGGCTTCGCGCCCCTCGTGGTTATTTTCAGGTTGACTTGCGCCGTCTCCGGCGAAATCGTGTTGCCGCGCACGGGCTTCTTCTTGCGCAGGCCTGCTTCCGTCGTCGGCTTGTCGCGCTTTTTCTTGTGCCGCGTGCGCGCGTGGAACCCCGTCCCTTGCGTGGCGAGAAGGCGCCGGTAGCGCGTGCCCGGCAGGTCCTTGATCATCGGGAACCCCGCGCGGTCGGTGCCGCCGGTGATCCGCAGCTTGTAGCCCGGCAACTGGACGAAGATTCCGTCAATCTCGTCGCCGATCTTCTTTCCCACGAGCGAGTTTGCAAGGTGCCCTGCGACCTTGGATTGGAACGACTTCCCGCCTTTGGGGTCGGATACCACCGCGACGAATTCGACCATCGTGCGCCTTCCATGGATCCTTGTGGGAAAGCGGGCAGACAAGCCGCGCGATATAAGCGTTCTGGGGCGCTGCGGCGAGAGGGTTGGGGGCGCGTCGTTCAAACGCGCCTACATCTCGCCGCCGCCGACGGGGCCGCCGCCGGTCGCCGCTACCCCGGCTCCATCATCCATGCCGCCCTCTCCGGGACCGCCCGGGCGCACCTTGCGTGGCGACAGCCGCCGCTCCACGACCGCGATGAGGTCGCGTTTGAAGTCTTTCGAGATGCTCGTGGCGACCTGCAGGTCGGAGAGCTTCATCCCTTCGAGCCGCCCGAACAGCTCCTCCGAGAGATTCCACACCGACGCGACGACCTCGAGGTCTCGCCGCGTGACCACGGCGTTCGGGTTCACGGTGAGCACGGGCGGCGGCGGAGGGGCGGGCGGCTTCGGCGCGGCGGCGGGCGCGGCGAGGTTCGGCAGGATTCGCGGTTTGAGGGGGGCCCCCGCGGGGCGGCGGGCGCGCTTCAGCACCTCGTCTCCGACCGTTGCCGAACCCCCGTCACGCGATACCTTGAAGCCTGGACTTTAAAAGGCGCGCGTCCCGCATGGGGTATATGCGTCCAGTTAGATAAAACCCGCCAAAAGCAAGGGGGAAGAGCCGATGAAATTCGTCTACCACGCAGGGTGCCTCGACCATGTCCAATGGCCGGGGCACCCGGAGCGCCCGGAGCGCGTGAAGGCAATTGTCGATCGGCTGGAGGGGGAAACTCCCGCGCGCACGTTTCAAACGCCCCGGCGCGCAAGGCTTCGCGACCTTACGCGCGTGCACGAGGACACGTTCGTCGAGAGGATGAGGGGCGCCGCGGAGGGGCCCTACGACGCGGACACCTTCGTCCATAAGGAGACGTTCGGGCTTGCGCTGCTCTCGGCCGGGGCGGCGCTCGAAGCCGCGCGCGTGGCGCTGGGCACGGGGGAAGAAGCGTTCGCGCTCGCGCGGCCGCCGGGGCACCACGCCGGCTCGTCCTTTGCGGGCGGATTTTGCTACTTCAACAATGTGGCGATCGCCGCGGACTTCCTCGCGCGCGACAAGAAGCGCGCGCCGGTCGCGATTGTCGACATCGACGTGCACCACGGCAACGGCACGCAGCAGATTTTCGAGGAGCGCGACGACATCGTGTACCTCTCCACGCACCAATGGGGAATCTTCCCGGGCACGGGGAAGGCCGGAGAGGTCGGCAAAGGCGCCGGCCGCGGGCGGGTCGTGAACGTGCCGCTGCCGCCGGGCTCGGGGGACGCCACCTTCAAACTCGCGTGGGAGCGCCTCCTGCTCCCGGTGCTGCGGGCCGCGCGCCCGCGGGCCGTGGTCGTGTCGCTCGGCCTTGACGCCCACTACGACGACCCGCTTGCGGGCCTTACGCTCTCGTCTTCGGCGTACATCGACGTGTGTGCGCGCATCGCGGCCTTTGCGCGCGAGGAAGCGGGCGCGCCGGCGGTTTTCGTGCTGGAGGGGGGGTACAGCCTTGCGGCGCTCTCCGAGACCGTCGCGGGCATCGCGGCGGCGGTCGAGGGGCGGCCATTTTCGACCGGGCTGAACACCGTCCACGACGCCTCAGGAGTCGGCCGCGCGGCGGTTGAACGCGCCGTGGGCGCGCAGCGCGCTTTCTGGGACCTCGGGCCCGCCCCGCGCGGCCGCGGCCGCAGGCGCGCGGTCAAGTGAGCTTGGAGGGGCCGAGCGGGGGCGCGCCCGAGCGCGCCTTGCGCGGAGAAGGCCGCTTGCGGTCGTTGTCGCGCTGGATCTGCGTTTCCAGGCGGTCGAGAACTCCATCCACCGCGCGCATCAGGTCGTCGTCTTCGGCGGTCGCGGTAAAGAGCCCGCGGTCGGTAAGCAGCCGCGCGCGCACCTCGGCGCGGTGGCCGTAGGCCCGGTGGTGCTCGCTCACGTGGAGGTTGAACGTGAAAGGGCGCACGAACGTGGCGAGTTTCTTCATCGCCGGCTCGACCTGCGCGAACACGTCCTCGAGCAGGAACGGGTCGTGGCCCTCGAGGCCCGTGACCTGCAGGAACACGCCCTCGCGCGGCGCGAGCGAGGCGATCATTTCGATGAGGTCGCCCTTCGTCACGATACCCTTGGGCTTCCCGCCCTCCGTGATCACCACGGACGACGCGCGCGACGCCATCATCAGGTCCACGATGCGGGCGACGGTCGTGTCGCGCGGCGCCTCCACGACCGGTGCGGTCATGACGCCTTCGACCGTGATGCGCGTCCGCGCCTCGCGCTTCGGCGAGCCTTTCGGCACCCTGACCTGCCCGGCCGAGCCCGCGTAGTGGCGCAGGATGTCGCGCGCGCTCACGACGCCCACGAGGTCTCCAGCCTTATCGACGACGGGCACCGTCGGCTCGTCAAGCCGCCTCATCTCGTCGAGGGCGTGGTCGATCGTGTCGGAGGTGGCGACGACGACCGGGTCGGGCGTCATCACCGCGTGGGAAGGGAGCGCGCAAATCTCCTTGTCCCGCTTGAGGAGCTCGAGGAGGCCCCATCGGGTCACCTGACCGGCAATCGCCTTTCCCGAATCGCGAAACACCGGAAGCTCGCGGAACCCGTTCGAGAGCAGCGCCTCGGCGCCGCGCGCGACCGGGTCGGTGAGCGTGAGCCGGGGCGGGACGACGAGGAGGTTTGACACGTGGGTTTGGAGGGGGAGGCGGCGCCGTTTGAGGAGCGTCTCATCGGAGACGAGGCCCATCAGCTCCCCCCGCCGCCCGATGACCGCGATCTCGTGCAGCCCATTTTCTTTCATCTTGCCGAGGGCTTCTGCAAGCGTGGCGTCCTCGGGGAGCGAGCCAGGGAGCGGCTCGATCGCTTCCGCGAGGGTAAGTTCCTCGAGCGGCGTCGTTTTCAGCATGCGATCGGTATTCCACAGGCGGCTGGCGAAAGTTAAAACCTTTGACACTGCGGTTCTGCAGGACGTGAGAGTGGCGCTCACGGGGACACCGGGCACGGGAAAGAGCGCCGTGGGCCGCGCGCTGTCGCGCGGGGGGTTCAACGTCATTTCGCTGAACGAGGAAGCCGCGCGCGCGGGGCTCATGGGCGCGCGCGACCGCCGCCGCGGTTCCTTCGAGGTGGACGTGGGGGCGCTCGACCGCGCGGTGCGCGCGCGTGCGGCGGGCCTTTCGAAGCGCGACCCGGTCATCCTCGAGGGCCACCTCGCGCACCTCCTCACCGTCGACCGGGCCGTCGTGCTCCGATGCCCGCCCGCCCTCCTCGCGAGGCGCCTGCGGCGGCGGGGGTGGGCGGAAAGGAAGGTGCGCGAGAATGTGTGCGCGGAGGCCGTCGGTGTGATTGTCACCGAGGCCGTGTCGCGCCTTGGCCGCGCGTGCGTCTTCGAGCTTTCCACTGCGGGGGCCGCCCCCTCCCGCGGCGCCTTTGCCGTAGAGAGAATTGCGGGCGGCGACGGCGCGCGCCACCGCGCGGGGCGGATCGATTATCTCGAGGAGGCCCCCCGATGGTGCTAGACGGCTTCCGCGCAACGGGCGAGCGCCTGCTGGGGCCGCTTGCCGGACGGCTGGAGAAAGGCGGGGCCGACCGGCTGACGTTTGCATCGTTCGTGGCAGCCGCCTGCGCCGGGCTCGCGTTTTCGAACGCGGGGCCGGCCTCGGCCTACCTGCTCGTGCTTGGGGCGTTCGCCGTCTTCGCGAGCGCCGTGCTCGATGCCCTCGACGGGATGGTCGCACGCCGGACGAAGAGCGCGTCGCCTGCGGGCGACTTCCTCGACCACGCGCTCGACCGCTACGCCGACCTCTTCATCATCGGCGGCCTCGCGGCGTCCGCCTTCGGCGACTTCCGATGGGGGTTCTTCGCCCTCACGGGCGTCCTGCTTACAAGCTACATGGCGACGCAGGCCGCGGCCGTCGGGCTGCACCGCGACTACGGGGGCCTGCTCGGCCGCGCCGACCGCCTCGTCCTCCTCACCGCCGTGCCCCTCCTGCAGGCCCTGCTTGTGCTTGCAAACGTCAATTACACAGCGACCTTCGAACTTCCATGGCGCGGGGCGGGCTCTCCCCCCGAGGTCGTCAACCCGGTCCTCGCTCTCCTCATGGCGTTCGCGGTCCTCGGCCACCTGACGGCCCTGCAGCGGTTTGTCCGCGCCCGCCGCGCGCTCGTGTCACGCGAATCCGAACTTCCCGAAAACCCGGCGCCGCGGCCGCCCCCCGGCCGCTGACGCCCGCCCCGTCGCGTCCAAAACTTCGCCCGAAATTCCGAAGCGATTACACGTTGTTGAGCGGACGGTGGCGCCGCTCGAAGCCTTCATATATGGATGCCTTGATCCTGGGGTACTCCGCCCGGATGCTGGCGGTGTATCTATCGCATTGGTGATGAACAGAAGTTTGTCACGGGTAGTGCGGGACGGGAATCGCCTTGGCAACGCCGGCCGTATCCGAGGGGTCAAAGGCCCCCGCCGAGGGCGCCGGGATGAGCTTCCCCAAGCTCAACCTCGAAATCGTGCTCGTCAGCGTGCTCGTGGCCGCCTCCCTCCTCATGATTGGAGCCGCCGCGTTCCTCTCCTCTCAGAATCCGCACCCCTACGCGCCCGCGGCTCAAGTCGCGCTCACGGAGCTCGGCCCAAGTTCCCAGATCCCCGGGATCGACACCGACGGCGACGGGCTGTTTGACATCGACGAGAACTACATCTACGGCACGGACACGACCAAGGTTGACACCGACGGCGACGGCATGCCGGACCTATGGGAAGTCCAGTACAAGGACACCCGCAACCCCGAGACGCGCGAGCTTGTCATCGACCCGGTTGACCCCACGGACGCCTACGAAGACCCCGACAACGACGGCTACGACTTCAACAACAACGGGCGGGTCGACTCGTTCCAGGACTCGGTCGTCCGGTCAAACCTTTCGATCCCCCCGAAGTCGCAGTACACGACGCTCTCCGTGTGCGCCCTCTCCCAGAACCAACTTCAGTACGACGGGGAGCTCGTCCGGTTCGACCGCGTGGCCGTGATGGACAACGGCACCTACGGCGACCCGGATACGAGCCCCACCTCGGCGCTCAACATCCACGTCACCGATGTGTCGACGCGCCAGGAGGGGCAGGCGACCCTCTACACGCCGAAAGAAGACTGCGACCTGCGCATGGACCTCACCCCGAGCTCGAGCCGCCCGGCGCAGCTTTCCGCCTGGAAGCAGCGGACGGGAGGGTGGCTGGAGGGCGACTTGATCAACGTCGAGGGGCTCTTCCACGTCGACCCGGCGAATGTCAACAACTGGTGGCTCGAACTGCGCGGCGGCGAAACCTTCGCGAACATTCAGGAGTACCAGACCTGGCACGACTATTCGGGCACGGGGCGGCTCACCGGCGCGTCCCCCCTCATCCGCGACACCGACGGTGACGGGATGTGGGACGGGTTCGAGGCCCACTACGGCAGGGGCCATGCGCAGGCCGGCAACGGGACGCTCCTCTGGGTTTGGGACTTCTTCCTGTCCACCGTCAACAACACCGACGCGGCGTGTGACCCGGGGTGTGACCCCGACAACGACGGCATCCGCATCACCTGGGCGGACTACGTGGCCGCGCGCCTCTACCGCGACGCCAACGGCACCGTCCTCATCGACGTCCCCGACGACGTCTCGCCGAGCGACTTCGTCCTCGCGGGGACGAACCTCAACGAGTTCTACTTCCACACGCGGCCCGACCAGCCGGACTCCGACAACGACACCTACCCGCCGCCCGAGCCCGGCGTGCCGGTGACCGACTGGAACACGGCGGACTGGCAGGAACTTTTGGTGCTCGGCACCAACCCGATCGCGGCGGACAGCGACGGCGACGAGATGGACGACGGCTGGGAGGTGTTCTACAGCCTCCTGCCGATGAACGCCTCGGACAAGTTCGAGGACCCCGACATCGACGGCCTGCCGAACATCAACGAATACAAGAACCCCGGCTGCAGGCTGTCGCCGCGCGAGAGGGACACGGACACTGACCTTTTGCCGGACGGCTGGGAAGTCCAATATGTCCTCGACGCGTGCCGCAACGACGCCCTGGAGGACGTTGACCTCACGCGCGGCGTGGTTACGCCGGACGGGCTCACCAACCTGCAGGAGTTCTACGCGGGCACGAACCCCCGCCGCATCGACACGGACGGCGACTACCTCACCGACTTCGACGAAGTCACGAAGACCTGGACCGTGTCCGTGGAGGGCAAGGTCACCTCGTACCGCACGGATGCGACCTCGGCCGACACCGACCTCGACGACCGGGAAGACGACGAGGACGGCGACGGCAGCACGCTTCCCTGCGAGGAGGCCCTCGACGGCATCGACAACGACGGCGACGCGAAGTTCCTGCAGAATGACAACCAGGACAACGACGGCGACCAGGTCATCGACGACGGCCCCTTCGGCAAGGTGCCGACGGCGGGGCTCCCGGGCACCGAGCCCTCGACCTGGCTCCCCGAGGGCGTCGACGAGGAGCACGACCTGTGCGATTGGAACGAGGTCACGATCTTCAAGACGAACGCGACGAACGCGGACACCGACCTCGAAGGGCTTTCCGACTGGATCGAGCTCTTTACGGACCGCAACGGCACGAAGGTCGGCACGCAAGGCACGAACCCGAACCTCCAGGACTCCGACGGCGACAAGCTCGATGACTTCTCGGAAGTCCCCCACATCGTCGCCGGCGGCCTCGAGGAGTGCCTGCGCCTGTACCTGCCCGGCTTTACCGACAATGTCACCCGCTGCACCGACCCGCTCAACCCCGACACGGATGGCGACGGCCTCGAGGACGGGTTCGAGGTGGACACCGACTGGATCCCGGGCAATTTCATCCCGGGCTCGGTCACCAAGGAGCAGGTGGACTGCAGCGACCCCACGAACCCGGACACCGACGGCGACGGCCTCAACGACGGGTTTGAATTCGACAACAGCGACATTGACGGCGACGGCCTGCCGACCGCGTGGGAACTCGAGTACCTCGGGGTCTACCCGCTCTCCTACAAGGAAATCGACGCCAACGGCAACGGCGTCGACGATGTGAATGACGACTTCGACGGCGACGGCCTCAACAACATGGGCGAGTACATCAAGCGCACCCAGCCCTTCGACCCCGACACCGACGACAACGGCATCCTCGACTCGAACGAGGAGGCGGGCAAGTTCTACGTCGCGAGGCTTCCGGTCTACGCGGACACGGACGCCGACCTCATGCCGGACTGGTGGGAGAAGCTGTACGGCTTCGACCCCTACACGCGCGTCGACGGGTGCGTGGTGGACGCCGACGGCGACGGGTTCTACGACCTCGACGAGTACTTGTACAACACCCACCCGCGCGGGCACGTCGACGACCAGCTGCTCGACCGGTACAACCACGTGTTCATCGCGAACCCCTTCTCGTGCGACGCCGACCACGACGGGATGGCCGACTGGTGGGAGACCTACTACGGCCTCAACCCGCAGGACCCCGCCGACTACGGGACGAACCTCGACAAGGAGCTCAATGCCACGCGCGAGGTCGACCCCGAGACCGGCATCATGATCCTCGCGGACAACTGGACGAATTGGGAGGAATACATCTTCGCCCGCGACCCCTACGGGCACATCTCGACGAACCCGCGCATGGGCGACTCGGACTACGACGCGTACGACAACCCCGGAAGGCCCGTGATCCGCCCCGACGGCAGCTTCAACTTCACGGCCACGAAGACGGACTTTACCAAGTTCTACACGGACGACAAGGACCTCGACCCCGTGATCCTGTGGCACTCCAAGCGGCCCACGAACCCTTCGGTGAACGCCACGGCGCTCTCGCCGGTGCGCAAGGGCGACGCAGTGGGCGACATCGACCGCGACGGGATCAACAACACGGTGGAGGCGCAGAAGCGCACCTCCGCGTTTGACCCCGACTCGGACGGCGACGGCATGCCGGACGGCTGGGAGGTGCAGTATGCGGTCGGCAACGCGACGACCGGCAAGCCGATCCTCGACCCGCTCTATGCCGGCGACGGGAACGAAGACCCCGACAACGACGGGTGGAACTACAGCCGCGTCATCGACTCGAGCCAGCCCGCGGACATCTGTTCGGGCAGCCCGCCGCCGACGCTCACGCGCAGGGACTTCAACGGCGACGGCGTGACGGACGACTTCCTCGACAACGAGCAGTTCACGAATATCGAGGAGTACTACTTCGGCGACGATGTGGACGGCGACGGCATCAACGATGTGACGACGCACCCGGGCAAGAAGATCACGAACGCGGCGCAGAACTGCCAGGGGCCGGTGGACGGGTTCCTGCAGTACTTCCGCGACCGGGACTTTGACCAGCTCGCGCGGTGGTACGAGGTGATGTTCGACTTCGACGACTCCGACCGAACGGGCGTGAACGGGCGCGAAGCCGACCCGGACCTTGACGGCTGGAAGACGGTGATCGAGGCGCGCTCGCAGCCTTGGTTCAACCCGCGCGACCCGGCGAACCACCCCGAGTGGTGCAATGTGCCGCGCGAGTTCCTGCCCGATCCGCTGAACCCGCCGCCGCCGTGCTGACGGCGCGCCGCTTCCGGCCAGGCGGTCGATTCGACCCCTGTAGGGCAACCCTTTTGTAGCGCGCGGGGGGCTTTTCTCGCCGCCCCGCCACGAAGGAGGGCGAATTGTGCAAGGGCAACCTGATGCGGCGCGCGGGGCGGCGTGCGCGCTGGCGTCGCTTGCAGTCCTCGCGGCAAGCGCCGGGGGCGCCTTCGCCGACCCGTCCGCAAACATCCTCGGCGCCGAGTACGCGGCCGTGGACGTGAACGGCAACGGGCTTGCGGACTACCTCAACATCACGCTGACCCTCAGCCCTCCGCAGGCCGGCAGCTACCTCGTGTCGGCCACGCTGCGCTGGCCGGCGACGGGCACGTCGGTGGCGGCGGCCTCGTCGATCGCATCGCTGCCTTCTGGAGTTGCGCAGCTCACGCTGCGCATTGACGGCGCCACAGTGAGCGAGAAGCAGCTGGACGGCCCGTACAACCTCTCGGTGGAGCTCGTCTCTTCCCCTTCGGGCCCCGTGCGCGACCGCGCGTGGTTTGCAACCCCCGCCTACCGCGCGGCCGACTTCGAGCGCGCCGCGCTCGAGGACAAGCCTCGCCTGCACGTCGGCGAGCAGTCCGTCCAGCTCTCCTCCCCCGCGATCAACGCGAGCGTGAACCTCACGCGTCCGGCGGTGCGATGGGGGCCGGCCTCGTCGGAGGGCGGGGCGTCGTTTGAGGCGACCTTCCCGCGGGTCGTCGCCTTCCTCGACGACGGCGACCACGCCTTCGAGGAAGCCGAGCTTGCGTGCGAGGCGGACCTGGAGGCCGCGACCTGGTCCATCGCCGCGCTCGAGGTGGGCCCCTCCGCGGAGCTTGGCAGCACCATCCGCTTCTCGATTCAGGCGGACGTGGTGTTTGCGGGGGCCTTGTGTGCGCCGCCCGTCGAGGGCACGCTCGCGCTGCGGTTCCTGATCACGCAGCGGAGCGGCACGGTGGAAGGGCCGACACCGGTCGCGATCCTCGGCGGCCTCGAAGTGAAGGTCGACCTCGTGCTGCAGCTTGCCGCTCCCCTGCCCGCCTCCGACATTGCGTTTGAAGTGAACCTGCGCGGCCTTGCTCCCGGCCTCGACTTCCTCGTGCGCGGCGGGCGAGGGTACACGCAGATCGCAGAAGGCGAGGGGCCCCTGCCGGTCGAGCCGCTCGTGCCGGTGCCGCCCGCGGATGTGGAGCGCGTCTCGTTCGTGGACCAGAAAGGCGCGGCGGTCGGTCACTTCGCGTGGCTTTCGCTTGCCGCCGAGAACCTGTCGGGCGGGCAGGAGCGCTTCGCGCAGGTCACGGCCTCGCGCGGGCTTTCGAATGGCACCCTGCGCGTGTTCCTCGCCGCGCCAAACGACCCCGCGCTCGAGGGCCTCACGCTCGACCCCGTGGTCGGCGTGACGCTTGGGGCCGCGCCGCCAAGCGGGGGAGTGCCCCCGCCGCCTCCGCCGCCGGCGCGCCCGTCGTTGATCGTGTTCGTGGCGGCCGTCGCCGCGGCCTCGGCGATGTTCTTCTTCTCGGTGTACGCGCGCGCAAAGAAGTACTGAAGGCGCCCGCCCGCAGCGGGCGCCGCCAGGGCCTCTTTTAGCGCGCGGGAAGGGTGGGACTGAGAGAGGAAGGAGGACGAACCCATGACGGGCGTAATCGACGTGGTGCTGGCCGCAGGCGTGATCGTGTTGTCCATCGGGCTGACGGGGACGACGTGGCTTTCGCTCCACCGGACCGGCAACCGAAGGCTGCTCTTTGTGACCGCCGCCTTTGCCGCGTTCGCGCTGAAGGGGCTGCTCACCGCCGTGTCGATCTTCGGCCCGGCGGTGATCGTGCCGGTCGACACGGTGCTGCTCCTTGCGGACCTCGTGATCCTGCTGCTGCTCTACCTGTCGTTGATCATGAAGTGACAAGGCCGGGGGAGGTGAGAGCACGGAAAACGGTCGAGGGGCGGCGCGGTGCGGGACGCGCGGCCTTTCCCTCGACCCGTTCGGATAACGAGGGGGTGAGCGTGGTGGACGAGGACAGCGAAAAGGCAAACGCCGGCAAGCCGGGCGCCACGCCGGGCGCGCCGCCGCCCACGCAGGGCACCCTGCCGCCCGTGGAGCCGCCGACGCCGCCCGCGCCAGCCGCGCTTCCCCTCGCCGCACGCGCGCCCCCGAAGCGCGGCCTTCCCCCCACGCGCTCCACAAGGCAAGTGATCTTCGAATTTGTGCGCGACGCGCCGGGCACGCACCTGCGCGGCGTCCAGCAGGCCCTCGGCATCCCGCTTGGCACGGTCGAGTACCACCTGCGCGAACTCGTGCGCCTCGAGCTTGTGACCGAACGCGAGGACGGCATCTACCGCCGGTACTACGTCGCGGGGCAGCTTGGAGGCGTCGACCGCGAACTCGTGGGAGCGCTGCGCCAGGAGATCCCGCGCCGCATCGTGATGCACCTGCTCCTCAACCCCGGCCTCAATTTCGGCCAAGTCCGGGAGGCCTTCGAAATCTCGGGTTCGACGCTGCACTACCACCTCAAGAAGCTCGAGAAGCGCGGCATCCTCGCGCGCCGCCGCGAAGGCCGCGAGACCTACTTCACCGTCCTCAACGAACGCGAGGTCGCAAAGGTGCTCCTCGCGCACAAGAAGTCCTTCGGCGACGACCTCCTCGACGCGTGGGCGGCCACGTGGGATCAAATCCGCCCATGATCTCCGCGAGCAAAGGATCAAGTGCGCGCGCGCCGTCAGCGCGGAACGTGGCCCGCAAGATCGTCACCTGCCAGGAGTCGCGGCAGGAGGTCGCGGCGTCCGGGTGCCACTGCGGAGCGGCCGCCCAGTACGAGCAGTCGCTGAAGCTCGGTCTCATCGTCCTTTCCGACACCGACACCGTCCCCGGCCTCCACGGGTGGTTCGACGCGGACGCGGCGATGGACCGGCTGTCCGCCTTCAAGGAGCGCCCCCGCGACCAGTTCATCTACCTCTTCCCCGACCTGCCGTCGGTCGAGATGCTCGCCGACCTCGACGCCGTGTCCATCCGCGGGCTCGGGCGCCTGCTGGACAGCCTGAAGGCGCCGATGACGCTCGTGTTCCCGAGCCACGATGAGGACAGCACGACGACGGTCGCGGTGCGGGTCGTCACGCACCCGTTCCTGCGGCCAATCCTGCGCACGTGCCACCCCGTGGCCTCGTCGAGCGCCAACAAGCACGGCTCGCCGCCGCCCGAGAACCTGCGCGACGTTTCGACCGCCGCGCGCGACGCCGCCGACGTCGAAGTCCGCACGACGCTGCCGTCGGCCGGCATCCCGTCGGCCGTCGTGGACTTCTCCGTGCGCCCGGTGACCGTCCGCAGGCCGGGGCAGCTCAACGAGCCGGAGTTCCGCGCGTCCCTGCGGGCCTTCGAAGTGCTGCGCTGACGGCAAGCCCCGGTGCGGCCGGCGCCCGCGTACCCAAAGGGCTTTTCCCCGCCTTTGGGTTGGCCCTCCCCCCCATGCCCGAAACCGAGCCCCTCACCGACGAGGCGATCGAGAAGTGGCGCAGGGCCGGCCGCATCACCGCCAGAGCACGAGACCTCGCGGTTTCCCTCGCGCAGCCGGGCGCAAAGCTCGAGGACGTCGCGGAAAAGGTTGAGGGGTACATCCGCGGCGAGGGCGCCTCGCCCGCGTTCCCGCTCAACCTTTCGGCCGACCACTGGGCCGCCCACTACACGCCGGAGATCGGCGATACCCGCGCGTTCGAGGCCGGCCAAGTCGTGAAGGTCGACATCGGCGCCCATGTGGACGGGTACCCCGCCGACTCGGCCGCGACCGTGGAGGTCGGGGGGAAGCGGCGGTTCGGAGACCTCGTGCGGGCTTCGCGCGAGGCGCTTGCGGCGGGCATCGAGACGATCGGGCCCGACGTGCGCCTGTCGAAAGTGGGCGAGGCCATCGAACGCACGGTGGCCTCCTACGGGCTTCGGCCCGTGCACAACCTGACGGGGCACCTCATCGCGCGAAACCTGCTGCACGCGGGCAAGTCGGTGCCGAATGTCGGCACGCGCGGGACCGAGACCGCGCGCGCCGGCGAGGTGTTCGCGATCGAGCCTTTCGCCACCAACGGGGAGGGCGAAGTCGTGAACGGCGACCCCGGGAACATCTACCGGTTCCAAGGTCGGCGCAAGGTGAAGGACGCGGACGCCCTGAGTTTGATGAATGCCATCGAGGAAAGGCACCCGTCGCTGCCGTTTGCCGCGCGTTGGTGCCGGGACCTCTGCACCTCCCCGAAGAAAAGCGTGCGCTTGCTCCGAAGCGCGGGCGTGCTTTACGCGTACCCGGTGCTCGTGGAGAAGGCGAAGGGCACCGTGTCGCAAGCCGAGCACACGGTGCTCATCACGCCTTCGGGCGCACAGCTGCTGACGTGACCGTGGTTGAGGGCGCGTCCTCGGCGCCCTGCGCCTTCGCTGGCGCCGTTGCGGGTGTTGGGGGGGCCGCGAGCCGAGGCGGCTTGGGGCCGCGGAGCGCGCCGATCGCCATCCAGACCGACCCCACGGCGAGCAGGAAAAACAGCGCGATAAGCACGAATGACTGCTGCCACATCCGCGTGAGCACCTGCATGGAATCGAGCTCCAGCACGAGGTCGACCGGCGGATTCATCTTCCACGGCTGCAGGCCGGAAAGAGCAAGCGCGATCCTGAAGCTGAAGTCCCGGTGCTCCCCGTTGAAGGCGGACTGGGAGGCGTTGATCGTGATCTTCACCGCGACCTCCGAGTACGGCTGGAGCACGAGCCGGCCCGGCAGCTCGGTGCCGTCCGAACGCATGAGCGTGACCGTCCACGAGGTGTCGGCCACCTCGCCCTTGAGGACGCTTGCGTCGAGGTCGACCGAAACGGGGTAGTTGGAGCGGCTTACAAGCGCTCCGTCGACCGTCACGGTGCCGCCCTTGAGGCGGAGCTGAGACGGCGAGTCCTGCAGGCGCAGCCAATAGGAGGTGACCTGCCCCACATGGATCGTGAAGTTCAGCTGGGCGACCTTTCCATCATCGTTGTCGTAG
>Ga0247727_10008108_pt1 | contig 19650 bp, 15 predicted proteins | sample WisWelCaveWW1625_FD_202498 | JGI IMG/M metagenome (GOLD analysis project Ga0247727, IMG submission 202498) | Biofilm microbial communities from Wishing Well Cave, Virginia, United States - WW16-25 | ecosystem: Environmental > Aquatic > Deep subsurface > Groundwater > Cave microbial mat | place... | reverse complement strand
GCCGAGGCGAAGTGGTTTCTGTCTCCGCCGCTGAATATGCTTACGAAACCCCGCGACCTCTTTGGAGCGAACAACATCCCGATTTATGGTGGCATGGCGCTGTCCAGAGCACCCGTAGTGCGCTAAAAGAATCGGGCGTCAGCGCGGATGAAGTGGTTGCGATTGGGCTGACTGGCCAGATGCACGGCCTTGTCCTGCTTGATGAACACGGCCAGGTCCTCCGCCCTGCTATTCTCTGGAACGATCAGCGTACGGGCGCGCAATGCGATGAAATCCGCGCGCGGTTGGGCAAATCCCGCTTGATTCAAATTACCGGTAATGACGCCCTTACTGGGTTTACCGCCCCAAAAATTCTTTGGGTGCTGCAAAACGAACCTGATATTTGGGCGCGTACTCGACATATTCTGCTCCCGAAAGACTATGTCCGTTATAAACTGACAGATGTATTTGCGATGGATAAAGCAGACGGTTCAGGCACGATCCTATTTGACCTGCGCGCCCGGACTTGGTCTGCTGAAATGCTGACCGCACTGGATATTCCCCCGGCGTATCTGCCGCCTACCTATGAAGGACCCGAAGTGAGCGCGTTTCTTTCCCCTTCTGCGGCAGCGGAGATTGGACTTCGGACCGGTCTCCCCATCGTTGGAGGCGGCGGAGATCAGGCCGCGCAGGCGGTTGGTGTGGGCGCAGTCAAGCCGGGGATCATCGCCATTACTTTGGGCACTTCCGGCGTCATCTTTGCAACCACCGAAACCCCGCTCGTTGAACCCGAAGGTCGCTTGCACGCCTTTTGCCATGCCCTCCCCGAACGCTGGCATTTTATGGGTGTAATGTTAAGTGCAGCAGGCAGTTTGCAATGGTATCGTGACACCCTTGCTCCAGGCGTAAGCTTCGACGATCTCCTGGCCGCGGCGCCGGATGTCGCCCCTGCCAGCGAAGGACTGTTTTTTCTTCCTTATTTGACAGGAGAACGTACGCCCCACGCCGATCCTTTTGCACGCGGCGGGTTCATTGGCCTGACCGTGCGTCATGGAAAAGCCCATCTAACCCGTGCTGTCCTTGAAGGAGTAGCGTTCGGTCTCAAAGACAGTTTCACGCTGATCCAAAACGCCGGGCTGGGTGTGATCAAGCAGGTACGTGCCTCTGGTGGAGGAACCAAAAGCGCACTTTGGCGGCAGATCATGGCAGATGTGTTGGGTATTGAACTTGTCACCGTCAATACAACCGAGGGGGCAGCGTATGGAGCTGCGTTGCTGGCTGGAGTTGGCGCAGGTATGTGGCCGAATGCGCTTACGGCTTGTGAGGAGACCATCCGCATTACAAACAGCACATCACCCAGCCCCGACAGCGAGGTATATGAAAAGGTCTATCCACATTATCAGGCTTTGTATCCAGCGTTGAAAGATGAATTCAAAAAAGTATCCATCATGAATGGTGAGTAGATAATTGTGAACAATATTAACTTTTCCAAACGAACCACTCCCAAGAAATCATTATGACTCTCCTTTTTCCCTCCGAAATGATCCGCAGCGAACTCGAAGAGATCGTTGGCGAACACTTTATCTCCGTCAAAGATACCGATAAGCTCGTCTACTCTACCGATTGGTCGTGGATGCCGCAGATGTGGCTTGATCGCGGCGAACGCTTGCCAACTCCTGATTACATTGTCCACCCGGGCTCGGCAGAAGAGATTGCTGAGATCCTGTTGATTGCCAATAAGCATCACATCCCAGTTGTCCCGTGGGGAGGAGGGTCGGGGACGCAGGGCGGCGCATTGCCTCTCTTCGGCGGAATTTTGGTGGACACGAAGCGGATGGATAAGATCATCGAGATTGATGAAAAATCGCTCACGGTCACCGCTCAGGCTGGGATCAACGGCCAACAGTTGGAATGGGCATTAAATGAAAAGGGCCTGACCCTTCCGCATTATGCCGCCTCGTCGAATTGCGCGACTTTAGGTGGGTACCTCGCCCCGCGCGGCACCGGCACGATCAGCACCAAGTATGGTAAAGCGGAAGACATGTTTCTACGCATGCAAGTCGTCCTCCCCACTGGCGAAATCATTCGCACCGCCTACGTCCCCAAACACGCCGCCGGGCCAGATTGGGCGCGCCTTTGGCTTGGGGCCGAGGGTACCTTCGGCATTATCACCGAAGCGACTATGCAGGTAGATTATCTTCCCGAATCTCGGTTACTCTATGCTATTCTATTTGATAACCTAAGCAACGCCATCGAAGCCGGCCGCCTGATGATGACCCGTCGTCTCGAACCGTTCGTCATTCGCCTGTACGATCCCGAATCCACACGTTCTCAGGTCAAAAAAGTATTGGGCTACGAGTATGAAGGAGCGTACATGGTGATCGGGTTCGATGGTGACGCGGATATCGCCGCCTTGCAGGAGAAGAAAGCCCTTGAAATCTGCAAGGGTCTGGGCGCGCGCGACCTCGGCCGCGAACCCGGCGAAAAGTGGTGGGAACATCGCTATGATTTTTATTATCCGCCCAAAAGCCTGCACCTGCCCTGGATGTACGGCACAACCGAAACCGTTACCACTTACGACAAGATCGAAAGACTTTATTGGGCGGAAAAGAAAGCCGTCGAAGATGGGTTTGCCGATTGGAACGTGAAATTCATCGGTCATTTTTCGCACTGGTTTCATTGGGGAGTGATGGTCTACTCCCGCTTCATTATCGAAGAACCCCCAGCCGATGCCCAGGAAGCGCTACAACTGCACAACCGTGTCTGGAATGCCGCCATGACTGCCGTGCTTGAGAACGGCGGGATGATCAATGAACATCACGGCGTCGGACTCAAACTAGGACGTTTTATGCGGCGTCAATATACCGATGCCTGGCCCTTTTTAGTGCGACTCAAAAAGATGATTGATCCAAATGGGATTATGAATCCGGGAAAAACAGGATTTTAGATGGATACTGTCCCCACCACTGAAAACTGCCGCTATTGCCTGATGTGCCGACACGTCTGCCCGGTTGGTCATATCACCCTGCTTGAAACGCTCACTCCCCACGGTTGGGGACTGACCATTGAGTCTGTTAAACGCGGCCTCCTGCAATGGAATGATGAAACCGTTAATGTCCTGTACTCCTGCGCCGATTGTGGTGCATGCCGCGCAAACTGCGTCACCGACCAACCCCTGCCTGATGCCATCGCCGCCGCCCGTGCGGAAGTGACCGCCGGACAACTTGCGCCTGCCATCGTTTACGAAATTGGTGAAATGCTCAATCAGTATGAAAATCCTTACGTAAAACAAACTCCTGAAAAAGTAACAGGCACAGCCATAGTCGCGTTGTTTGTCGGGGATGAAGCGCATCATCTCCAGCCCGAGGCTGTGCAGGCCGCCCGGACTTTGATCCAGGCAACGGGCGTGAGTCCCATAGAAATCGGTATCGGTCGCAACAATGGTTATATCGCAAGTTCCCTGGGCTTCCCCGATACGGCGCGGGCGTTGGCACAAACTACATTGGATGAATTACGGGCGTCAGGCGCGCGCAAACTGCTTGTTCTTTCGCCCGGAGATTATTTTGCCTTCAACCAACATTTGATCGAGCGGCTGGGACTTGCCTGGCCGGAGGAGGTCGAACTTGTCGAATTAACCACCTATATGAATGATCAATTAAAAGCTGGCAGACTCGCTCTTACGCCCCTTGATGATATAGCCTCTTGCGCGTACGTGGACCCAGCCCACGCCACGCGTGTTCCCGCTGGCCGCTCCGCCGCGCGGGCAATCCTGAAGACCGTTCTCCCGATCCCGGCACGCGAGTTGTTTTGGCGGGGCGAGCGCGCCCATCCCGTTGGGAGCACTGCGCTTCAATTTACCCAGCCTCATCTCGCCGATCAGCTTACATTTGCAAGATTGGATGACGTGGTGAAATCAGGCGCACAGGTTGCCATCACTGAAGATGCAGGCACGCTCTACCAACTCAACCGTCATGCGGCGCGTTTTGGCGTGCGCGTTCAGGGATTGTACGAACTGCTGGCAGAGCAAATCAGCAACTAACAAACTAAGAATCAACAACCAATCAACCAATTCGGAGGTACCCAAATGCACCTGTCAATGCACAACTGGATGCGGGCAGAACCCATCGAAGTAACCGTTGCCCGCCTTGCAAAATACGGTTACGAGAGTATCGAAATCGGCGGGGAGCCAAAAAGATACAACACGAAGGATGTCAAAAAAATTCTGGACGAGCATGGCATTCGCTGCTGGGGCGCAGTCACCTTGATGTTCGAAGGACTGCACCTGCCCTCGCCAAATGAAAAGGTTCGCGCCCACACCGTGCAGTACGTCAAAGACTGCCTGACCATGATCAAAGAATTGGATGGTGAGGTTCTCACCATTGTTCCGGGCACGGTCGGAAAAGTGAATGCGGATGCCACACCGGAAGAAGAGTGGAAAAATGCCGTCGCTGGTATGAAAGAAATTGACGCCTGGTCCAAGCAGGAAGGCGTGCGAATCGCTGTTGAGCCGATTAACCGCTTCGAGACGTACTTCGTTAGCCGCGCGAACCAGGCTCTGGCGCTCGCCGAAGCCACCAGCCCCGAGTGCGGAGTCTGCCTGGATGCTTTTCATATTAACTTTGAGGAAGCCGATCCCTACGAGTCCATCCGCAAAGTTGGTAAACGCATGTATGACTTCCATGTGGCGGATACCAACCGCTTTGCGTGCGGCTTGGGTCATTGGGATTGGGCGAAAGTGGTTGGAACGCTCAAATCAATCGGTTACGATGGCGCGCTGACCGTCGAGTTTGTCGCTCCCGTAGACCGCACGCCCGCCAATCCCTACCCCACCATGGTCGAAACCGACTTGAGCAGATTGGAAATCTCCGAAGAACAGAAGAAATTCATCGTTGATCATGGTTCCAGTTTCCTCACTGAAGAATTCTACAGTGGACAGGTCAAAACCTGTGCAGATACCCTGTTGCCATTGATTAAGTAACTCACCTTACGCAGAACGTCCCGAAGGTTTTCTTGAAAAATCTCGTTGAGCCGTTCAAATCTTCGGGACGGTGCGTAACATCAGTAAGTAACTCACCTTATGTACTTTAAGCACTCTTAGGCATGTCACCCTGAGCGGTAGCGAAGGGTCTCTACGATAATCTCAGAGATTCTTCGCATCGCTCAGAATGATATTGCATAAGATAAATAATGAAGTAAAAGTGAGCAGTGAACATTGAGCGTCCTGCTTACTGCTCACTAGACGAGGAGTTCGTTGATGGACAAGACTGTCCTGATCATCGGCACACTCGATACCAAAGGCGCAGAGATCGGGTATTTGCGCGATCGACTCCAGGCGTTGGGGTTGCAAACGATCGTGGTGGATGATGGCATCCTGGGCGAGCCGCTAGGGATTACACTCGGCAAAGACGACATCACCCGCGACCAGGCGGCAGCCTATATTGGTGCGACAATTGACGCGCTCCGCAACGCGGGCAGTCGCGGCAAGGCTGTCGCGGGGATGCGCGAGGCGCTAAAAAAATTGACGCTGGAATTTTACAGACAAGGAAAAATTCATGCGGTTGTCAGCATGGGCGGCGCGGAGGGCGCGGTGATGGGCGCGGCGGCGATGATGCAGTTGCCTGTTGGCGTGCCAAAAATTCTTGTCTCTCCAATCGCTTCGGGTAAACATTACTTCGACCCGATGGTCGGCACAAGCGACATCATGGTCGTCCACTCCATCGTGGATATTCTCGGTCTGAATCCCATCGCAACCACCGTGTTCGATAACGTCGCCGCCGCCCTGAAAGGCATGGTCGAACATGGTCATGTTCTGCCCCCGCCTCAACCCGGTGACCGCTATGTCGCTGTCACGATGCTGGGCAACACAACCAAGGCTGTGATGGCGCTCAAAAAACGATTGGCTGATGCGGGCTATGAATCCGTTATCTTCCACTCGAACGGTGTTGGCGGCACCGCCATGGAAGAACTAACCGAAGCAGGGCAGTTTGTCGGCGTGATTGACTTCACCACAAATGAAATTTTCGATCCGATGCACGGCGGCATTCACGATGCTGGACCGGATCGACTCAAACGAGTCGGGTTGGCTGGTGTGCCGCAGGTCGTCGTCCCCGGCTGTGTGGATTTTTGTGTCTTCCATGCCGGGCATATTCCAGCACATTTGCAGGGGCGTCCGGTCTATGACCACAACCCCGAATACACCCTCGTCCGCGCTACGCATGAGGAAATGATTGAGTTAGGCAAAATCTTTTCCGAAAGATTGAATCTTGCGAAAGCCCCGGTTGTCGTTGCGGTTCCCACGCAGGGGTTGTCCATCCCCAATGTCCCGGGCGGCGTATTCTGGGATCCGGAAGCAGATGCGGATTTTTTGAAAACATTAAGAAGCCAAATCCGGGAAGACATTCCCGTTTACACCTATGAGCGCCACGTCAATTCCCCCGAGTTTGGGATGGAAGTGGCGGAGTTGTTTATTAGATTAATGGAGGCTCCTCAATGATCGCAGATAACGGACGAAATTACAAAACCCTTCCGCACCTCACTGAAGGCGACGAAGACTTTCGCGCGAAATTCCTCTCGTGGGACTTAGGCGAGTTGACGTATGTGGATATCCGCGAATATCTCAAAGCGAAAGATACCATTCTCGTGCCGATGGCTTCGCTTGAGCAACACGGTCCACACTTGCCGCTTTACACGGATACCATCACCGCCGTTGAAGTTTCCAAACGGGTCGCGGAAATGATCGGGGTACTGCACTCCCCCCCGATCTGGATGGGCTACTCGCCTCAGCACATGTACGCGCCCGGCTCGGGGCGCGGCACGATCACGGTTCGCAGTTCCACACTGCTCAACGTAATCCATGATGTCGCACGGAGTCTGATTCATCATGGCTTCAATCGCATCATCTTCATCAACGGACACGGCTCAAATGTCAAGGTGATTGATCCCGTTCTCCGCAAATTGCGCTATGAAACCGGGGCGTTGATCGGCTTCGTCAAGCCGTATATGGAAAATTATGTGGGCATCTTGAAAGGGCTGATGGAAAACCCGCCCGATGAAACCCCCGGCTGGCATTCCAGCGAATTGGAAACTTCCCAGGACCTGGCATGGAACGCCAAACTGGTGCGGATGGAACGCGCCGATTTTACGCGCGCGCACATTCCCGATTTCCTACCCAAGACCTTCGCAAAAAAAGATGGGATGCCGGACGTGGAATTTGATGATTATAAATATTTCACTTTCCCGATGGATCATCACGAATTCATCGAAAGCGGGACGATTGGCAATCCAATGCGCGCCACTGCCGAAAAGGGTGAAGAAGCTTTCCGGCGCCTGTCCGAACACGTTGCGCGCGGAGTGTTGGAATTGATGAAGGTCTCCGTCGAAGTCCACACGCGCGAATTTGTGGATCGGGTGATGTAAACGTATGAACCGTAAAGAGTGTGTACAGGTTTTTAAATTCATTGGGACTTACGCAAAACACGCTCAAGCAGGGTCTGTGACCCTGTGGTGTGCCTTGCAAAACACGGCGGTCACAGACCGCCGTTGAGCCTAAAGAATTATTTTGCATAAGCCTTATTCATGCTTTACGATTCATGGTATTTTTTCACTTGAATATTAACCCGGTTACCTTCTACGCGATGGCGGCCCTCGTCGCGCTCATTATTGGCTTTTCAAAAGGCGGGCTGGGCGGGACGCTCGGCGGGCTGGCAACTCCCATGATGGCGCTGGTGATGCCCGCCGATCAAGCCATCGGATTGTTGTTGCCTATTCTGATGGTCGCAGATGTCTTTGCGGTCGCGTCTCACTGGAAACGCTGGGATTGGCGGCTGATCATCCTGATGTTGCCTGGCGCAGTCGCGGGCGTAACGATTGGCACGTTCTTCATTACGAACGCTCCAACGGGGGCGCTGAAAATGGCGCTGGGCATCATTGTTTTATTATTTGCGTTGTACAAAATCCTTGAAGCGCGCCTGTTTAATGCGCTGACCTATGAGGCTAAAGATTGGCATGGTGTCTTTGTCGGGACGGTTGCCGGATTCTCATCCGCCCTTGCACATACCGGCGGTCCGCCCGTCAGCATTTATTTGCTCATGCGGCGCGTACCCACATATGCTTTCAACGCCACCTCAGCCTTGTTTTTTGCCATCATCAATCTGGTCAAAGTCCCTTACTACATTTATGCCCGGTTATTTGACTTTCAACAAATGTGGAAATTAATTTGGTTACTGCCTTTGCTTCCGCTGGGGGTCTGGGGCGGCAAATGGATGGCGGACAAAATCAGTCGTGAGGTTTTTGAGCGCGTGATCGTCACGCTGTTGGCATTGACTGCGTTGTTGTTGATCTTCTCGTAAGGAGATTTTATGCCTAACCCCATTGTCATCGTCGGTGCGTTAGATACCAAAGGTGTTGAGTTTCAATTTGTCCGCGACCTAATTCGGTCAAACGGACTTGAAACCATCGTTGTGGACTTTGGTGTAATGGGCGATCCGCCATTCGTGCCGGATGTGACCGCCGACGAAGTAGCCCGCGCGGGCGGCAGTTCCCTTACTGAATTGCGCGCGAAAGCAGATAAAACATTTGCGATGCGCACGATGTCTAATGGGCTGGCAAATGTGGTTGCCGATCTCCATGCGGCTGGCAGATTGGGGGGAATTCTGGGGATGGGCGGCGGAGGCGGCACATCCATTGCTACCGCCGCGATGCGCGGCTTGCCCACCGGTATCCCGAAAATGATGGTCTCCACCCTCGCGTCAGGTGACATCGCCCAGTACGTCGGCTCGCGGGATATTACGATGATGCCCTCCGTTGTGGACGTAGCCGGGCTGAACTCCATTAGCCGCCGGATTTATACCAATGCAGCGGCGGCGATTGTGGGAATGGTGCGCCAGGAAATCCCGAAGGCAACTGAAGAAAAGCCGCTCATCACCGCCAGCATGTTTGGCAACACGACTCCGTGCGTCAATCACGCGCGCGAAATTTTGGAAAGCAAAAACTATGAAGTATTGGTCTTCCATGCCACAGGCACGGGCGGGCGCACGCTGGAAGAATTGATTGCTGATGGATACATCACTGCCAACCTCGACCTCACAACCACCGAACTCGCCGACGAAGTATGCGGCGGCGTACTCAGCGCAGGACCCGACCGGTTGATGGCGGCCGCGCGTTCGGGAGTCCCGACCGTTCTCTCGCCCGGGTGTGTGGATATCGCAAATTTCGGCGCGCACGCCGCCATGCCGCAGGAATATCAATCCCGTCTGTTGTATGAATGGAATCCAAACGTCACGTTGATGCGAACAAATGTAGATGAAAACCGCGTCATTGGCGGGATGATCGCCCGCGCCGCGAACGCCTCCACAGGTCCGGTTGCGATTCTGATTCCTTTACGCGGGGTGTCCCAACTCGATAGTCCAGGCGGAGCGTTCTGGGATCCGGAAGCGGACGGGGCGTGTTTTAATGCCATCAAAGAAAATCTCCGCCCCGACATTCCATTCATCGAAATGGACAACAATATCAACGATCCCGAGTTTGCAGAAAAAGCCGTGGATTTGTTGCTGGCGATGCTCCAATCTCCAATCTCCAGTCTCTAATCTCTAGTTACCAATTACCAGGAGTCCATGTCCCCGATCCCCCGTTCCGAAATCCTCAAACGTCTCCATGCCCAAAGAGATGCCGGGCGCCCCATCGTCGGCTGTGGCGCGGGGACTGGCATCTCGGCAAAATTCGCCGAAGCCGGGGGCGCGGACTTAATCATCATCTATAACTCCGGGCGCTACCGGATGGCTGGACGCGGTTCACTCGCCGGGATGCTGCCCTATGGCGACGCGAACGGCATTGTCGTCGAAATGGCTGCGGAAGTTTTACCGGTGGTGAAAAACGTCCCGGTCATGGCTGGGGTCTGCGGCACCGACCCTTTTCGGCTGATGCCTGTTTTCCTGAAACAAATTCAGGACATGGGTTTTTCAGGCGTGCAAAACTTTCCCACCGTGGGCTTGTTTGATGGAAAATTCCGCGCCAACCTCGAAGCGACAGATATGGGCTACGACAAAGAGGTTGAAATGATCAGCCTCGCGCACAAGATGGATTTGTTTACCACGCCCTATGCCTTCACTACCGAAGAAGCGACCGCCATGACAAAGGCAGGCGCAGACCTTCTCGTTGGTCATGTTGGGTTGACCACCGCCGGAAGCATCGGCGCAGGGGAAGCGTTTACTTTGGATGAAGCCATTGACCGCGTCATGCAAATGGCGGAGGCTGGCTGGAAGGTCCGTAAAGATTTGATGGTCATCTGTCACGGCGGACCATTTGATGAGCCGGATAATGTGGGAGTCGCCCTCAAGAAAATGCCCGGCATTGTCGGCTTTTACGGTGCCTCCAGCATTGAAAGATTACCCACCGAGCGTGCCATTCGCGGGCAAGTGGAGGCCTTTAAGGAATTGGTGTCTCGTCCCAGGCGCGGAGATTCACCTTAAGGTTCCCGCCGATATCGCATTCTTCTCGAAATATTCAGTCGCTTTTGATCCCGCTGGGAAGTACTTATCTTTGTGTGCCGAATGTAATCACGTGCCATATGAATTGATATATGGACGATGGATCCCATGAACTATACTACTGATCTAAGCATGAAAAAAGCGACCTTGGAAATTCAGCGCGTCACGCAGTTCATTCACCCATCCCGCGTCCTTACCTCTTATCTGCATCGCATCGCGTACGCCAACGACGCGTCCTACTTTCGACTCGTGCCACAGGCAGTAGTTCAACCCATTTCGATCGCAGAAATTCAAGCGCTCTTCAAATTCACGCAACAAAATAAAATTGCCATGACCTTCCGCGCGGCAGGGACAAGTCTTTCCGGTCAGGCCGTGACCGACGGAATCCTTGTGGATATTTCCAAGCATTGGGGCAATTACAACGTGGAAGAGAACGGCAAGTTGATCCGCTTCCAGCCTGGCATCGTTGGTGGATTCATCAACAACGTACTCAAATCCTTCGGTCGCCGCATTGGACCCGACCCCGCCTCCATTGATGCCTGCATGATGGGTGGAATTCTAGCCAACAACTCCAGCGGCATGTGTTGCGGTGTGACGGAGAATTCTTATCGTACGATTCATTCCATGACCTTCGTATTACCGAATGGATATGTTCTCAATACTGCCGATCCAAACGCAAATGAAATTTTCCGAAATGAACAACCGCGTATTGCGAATGGATTGCTTGAACTCAAACAGAGAACATTGAACTCAACAACCGTACATAAGGGTGAGACGTTAGCCGAGCGTGTCCGCCGCCGATATCAGATGAAAAACACAAACGGCTATCTGCTCAACGCTTTCCTTGATTTCGACACGCCGCTCGATATCTTGACTCACATCACGATCGGCTCTGAAGGCACATTGGGATTTATCGCCGAAGCCGTACTTCATACATTGCCCGATTATTCACGCCGTTATACGGGTCAACTTTATTTCAAGAACATTCAAGACGCCGCATCTGCCATTGCGCCGCTCAAAGACTCAGGCGTGCGCGCAGCGGAAATTATGGATAGGGCTTCGCTTCGTTCTGTTCAAACTCATCCAGGTGTCCCCGCAATATTGCGTCAACTCCCAGAGGGCGCGGCGGCGATTTTAGTGGAATATCAGGCCCAGGATGTCGAATCAATTAACAGACTCAAAAAAGAGGCGGAGCGCGTCATCAAGAAGCTTCGTCTGTTGCACGATCCCGAATTCACTGATGATCCAGTCGCGCAAGCCGCGCTTTGGAAAACGCGCAAAGGCATCATCCCATCCATCGGCGCGATGCGTTCGCCGGGAAGTGTTTGTATCAACGAAGATGTTGCCTTTCCCGTTCATCGTCTTGCCGACGCGGTGACAGACCTGCAACAGCTCTTCACAGATTTTGGTTATCGGGATGGCGTCGTGTTCGGTCACGCAAACGACGGCAACCTGCACTTCCTCATCAATCAGGCTTTCAATACTGACACTGACACGCATCACTTCGACGGCTTCATCCGCGCGATGGTAAAACTTGTCAGCGGCAAATATGACGGCGCACTCAAAGCCGAGCATGGCACGGGGCGCAACATGTCGCCGTTCGTCGAAACCGAATGGGGCACGGATGCCTACGCTGTTATGCGCGACCTCAAGTCGTTGTTCGATCCCGACCACATGCTCAACCCTGGTGTGATGATAAACGCGAATCCACAAACACATGTCACGAATCTCAAATCCATGTCGCTCGTTTCACCTGAAGTGGACAAATGCATCGAATGTGGATTCTGTGAATCGAAATGTCCATCGCGCCGCCTGACTTTGACGCCGCGTCAACGGATCGTCGTCCAACGCGAGATTTCGCGCTTGAAGAAGCTCGGCTCAGACTCACCCGAGCTTGATTCCGTTATGGACGATTTTTCCTACGCTGGAATTGACACCTGCGCCGTGGACGGACTCTGCGCGACCGCCTGTCCCGTGAACATCAACACAGGCGACCTGACCAGACGCCTGCGTGCTGAATCAATAAAAAATGAGAAGCCCGCGTTGTGGATTGCGAATCATTTCGCGCTTGCAGAAAACGTAATTGGCTGGGGTGTAAGGCTCGGACATGTTGCAGAAAAAATCATTAGCGCCAACGGTGTCAAATCAATATCCGTGGCTGCAGAAAAAATATCTCACACAACTTTACCCAAATGGAATCAACACATTCCATCCCCCTCTCCTTTTAGGAGAAGGGTTAGAGGTGAAGCCGAAAAAGATTTTATCTGCTTCCCCTCTTGCATCTCGCGGCAATTGGGTCAACCCAGAAGTGACAGTCACTTGTCACTATCTGAAACCCTTGTCACCATTTCCAAGCGCGCAAATATCAATTTATCAATTGCTGATAATGTGATAGGACATTGTTGTGGAATGCCATTCTCGTCGAAAGGATATGTCGCCGCCTATAAGGCGACGCTGCACAGAACCCTGCTTGAATTTTGGGAATGGTCCGAGCACGGACAATACCCCATCGTCATGGATACCACTTCATGTACGCATACCCTCCGCACATGCAGAGATGACCTCAACAAGGAAGATAAAGAACTCCTGGACAGACTGACCGTATTGGACAGCGTTGAATTCCTGCATGACGTTGTCTTGCCGAAACTCAAAACCCAGATCCTTGATGAAGATATTGTCCTGCATCCCAATTGTTCTGCACGCAAACTTGGATTGGACGCAAAGATGTTGGGTATTGCAAGACAATGCGCCCAGTCCGCGACTGTACCATTAAACCTGGGTTGTTGTGCCTTCGCGGGTGACCGCGGCTTGCTCTTCCCTGAATTAACACAATCCGCAACTGAAAAAGAAACTGCCGAAGTCAATGCGCACGATTATGACGGTTACTATTCTTCCAATATCCCCTGTGAAATCGGCATGTCCGAAGCAACGGGAAAGGATTACAAATCAATTGTATATTTGGTGGAGATAGCATCGAGAATCTAATATGACCAAAGCCCAATTATTTATCACCTGTCATGGCGATCAGTTTTATACATCCACGCTCCGGAACATGTCCCATCTATTAGAACGTCTTGGTGTGGAATTGACATTTCATCCCGAGCAAACCTGTTGCGGACAGCCACTCTTCAATAACGGCTTTGAAGATACGACGCGCCCCGTGGCTTTGAACTTCATGCAAGCCTTTGGCAGAGTGACTCGCCCATCATTGCGCCATCGGGTTCGTGTGTGAGCATGGTCAAACATCATTATCCATCGTTGTATAAAGAGGGGACACCCGAACATCGGCTGGCGGTCGATATTGCTTCACGCACTTTTGAATTCACCGCGTTCTTGGTAAACCAGCTCAAGGTTACCGATGTGGGCGCAGTGTATCCACATAAAGTGACGTATCATCCCGCCTGCCACTATCTGCGCGAAATGGGACTCAAGACCGAAGCCAAAGCCCTGCTGAATGCCGTCCAGGGTTTGGAATTAATTCCACTTAACGAACTGGACATTGGCGAATCTGAACATTGACAGCTAAAGCATCAATATCTTGGAAGGCAATCGCAGGCACGCAAAGCTCACTGGGCATGAATACGCCAGCCCGGAGGAGGCTTGTCGCCAGTTAACCGATTACATCCGCTTCTACAACTTTGAACGTCCACATCAGGCGCTGGACTACCTGACGCCCACACAAGTGCATGGGACGTGCACGTCCCATGCACTTGTGATAGACTCGCCTTCAACCTTAACAAATCGTACCACCTTAATCTGACCTTTTTTCAACTCTAAAGAGTCTTATCCACCTCAAAGTAACTATTGAGCAGTACACCTCACGCCCCACGTTGCTTCAATCTCAGCTTCTGTGGCTTTGACCTCCACTAGAAAATACCCCACGCGTTATTCTTTCTACGGGATGTTGATTCAGAACCAAACTTTTCCGAACTATTTTGGCAGTACGAGGAATACCCATTATCTTCCAGGTTTATAGTATGAATGTTGAGAATAAAAAGGGAAGAAACAAGAGCGATGCAAACAGTTGGAAATATAAGACAGCCTGTGCTAAATAGATGCAAAGGCTGTCTATTTTTTCTCCTGCATAAGCAGTAGTCAAGCAGTAGTAACCTGGAAACGCTCTCCACATTTGGGCGTAATGCCTTGAAAACTCCTATGTTTCGCCATATTTAGGCGCCCCCGGCGCGACTCGAACGCGCAACCACCAGATTCGAAGTCTGTTACTCTATCCATTGAGCTACGGGGGCGGGCATGCAAAATTATACTCGAAAAGAATCGTCATCGCGATTCGTCATTGTGAGGAGCCCCAACACCCGCTCAGGGCTACTCGACCAGCAGGGTTCGCAATGACGATAATTCTGATACCCCTCCACAGAGGGGTTTGAAGCACTTGCTCATGACATTGAACTCTCGTACAATCAGGGCGGTAAAATAGAACTCGCATCATATAAAAACAGGAAAGGGAATGTCTTTTATGACTGACCTCAAAAAATTCGGCGAAAGTATTATCCATAATCTCGAGCAGGTGATCGTGGGGAAGAGCCAGTCTCTGGAACTGGTTGTGATTGGTTTATTGTGTCAGGGACACGTATTGATCGAGGATGTACCCGGTGTGGGGAAGACCATGCTGGCGCGCAGTCTTGCCAAATCACTGGATTGCACATTCCGCCGCATTCAATTCACGCCCGACATGCTCCCCAGCGATGTGACGGGCGTTTCGATTTTTAATCAGCAGAAGCGAAAATTTGAATTCCGCGCGGGACCGATCATCGGGCAGATCGTCCTTGCCGACGAAGTGAACCGCGCCACCCCGAAGACTCAAGCCGCGCTGCTCGAAGCGATGGAGGAACGCCAGGTCACGGTGGATGGGGTGACGCATCTACTCCCAAAGCCGTTCATGGTTCTCGCCACGCAAAACCCCATCGAATACGAAGGGACGTTTCCACTGCCTGAGGCGCAACTGGATCGCTTCCTGTTGCGCGTGCGCATGGGCTATCCCAGCGCGTCAGAGGAGATGAGAGTCCTTGATGGGCAACAGCTTCGGCACCCGATTGAGGCGTTGAAGTCCGTGGTCAAGGTCAAAGAGTTGTTGAATGCCATTGTAGGCATCCGCAAAATTTACGTATCGCCTGCCATACAAAAATATATTATTGATCTGGTCGGGCGTACGCGCCAAAACAGTGACGTGTATCTCGGGGCAAGCCCGCGTGGGAGTCTGGCGCTGTTCCGGGCAGGGCAGGCGCGCGCCGCGTTGCAAGGGCGTGATCATGTTTTGCCTGATGATGTCAAGTCGCTTGCGGTTGCCGTGCTTGGGCATCGCATCATCGTCTCGCCCGCGGCGCGCTTGCGCGAGTTGAGCGCGGATCGACTCGTGCAGGAGATCGTTCACAACGCGGCTGTGCCGGGCGGAGATTATCGGGTAACGGCGGCGAAGGAAAAAGGCAAGGCAAAATGACGCCGGGCCGCGCGTTCGTTTTATTGATCCTCTGTGTTGGCGGCATTGGTTCCATGGTGAACGGAGCCGTGTTTTACGTCCGCATGTTTTATCTCGGATTGTTGCTCCTCGTGCTCGCGTGGATGCTCACCGTTTTATCTGTGCGCGGCATAAGAGTGGAACGGCGTGCGCGTTTCCTGCGCGCGGCGGTGGGTGATATCTTTGAAGAACATTACGAGCTGACCAACACGAGCAAAATCCCCAAGTTGTGGCTGGAAGTGACAAACGAAACGACGATTCCTTTTGCGACGGGTTCGCGCGTGCTCACATTCATTCGCGGCAAACAAAAACGCTCCTACACGGCCCGAACCTGGCTCACCAGCCGCGGCGGATTCCTGCTCGGACCTACTCGCATCACGTCGGGCGACCCCTTTGGGATTTTTCGCATCTCGAAAAAATTTCCCGCGAAAGATTCGCTGGTCGTTTTGCCGATGCTCGCGAATGTTTCTGAATTTCTTTCACCGCCTGGTTTGCTCCCGGGCGGGCAGGTGATCCGGCGCAAGTCGCATGATGTGACGCCCCACGCCTCAGGCGTGCGCGAATATGTGCATGGTGATTCCATGAAACGCATTCACTGGCCCACGAGTGTTCGCCGCAACCAACTGATGGTGAAGGAATTTGAACAGGACCCGCAAGCCGAGGTATGGCTCTTTCTCGATACGCATCGAAGCGCGCACATTTCGAAGCCCGTTGAAAAAATTGAAGCGCCTCCTTCGGATGATTTGTTTTTGCTTCGGCGTCGTAAAATGAAACTGCCTCCCTCCACGCTGGAATATTCGATCAGCATCACCGCGTCGCTGGCGCATTATTTTCTCGACCAGCGCCGTTCGGTGGGCATGGTCACTGCATCGGGGCGCGCCTACAAAGTGATCACTGCCGAAAGGAGTGAAAGGCAGGAAGCAAAAATTTTGGAAGAGCTTGCCTTTATCAAAGCAGAGAGTTTATACACGCTTCCCACGCTTGTCACCGCGCAAATGGGGCAGCTGCCGCAGGGAAGCAGCGCGATCCTTGTGACGCCGTTGATCTACCCTGAGTTGTTGATTGCAGTGGACAGCCTCCAACGCCGCAACTTGCGTCCCGTTGTTGTTTTGTTGATGACATTATCTTTTGGGTCGCGTGCAAACAATGAAGATCTCGCCAAGTCCCTCGAAGAACGCAAGGTTCCCGTTTGCCGTGTATACTGTGATGAAGACCTTTCCGTTACGCTCTCGGCGTTCTATTCCAAAACCAACTCACAAGATATGTCATGGCGCAAACCCGTGTTGTCACACTTGACTTGAATTTTCAAGGACGCCCGCACGCGATTGCCGCCTACCTGATTCGACAAGCGGACGCCGTTGTCTTGATTGAAAGCGGACCCGGCTCGACTCTTTCTTCGCTGAAGGCTGGTCTTGCGAAAGAATCGTTATCTCCCCTAAACGTTACCCACGTCCTGCTCACCCACATTCACCTTGACCATGCGGGCGCGGCGGGCTGGCTCGCGCGGCGGGGCGCGGAGGTCTACGTGCATCCCGTCGGCGCGCCGCACATACTGAACCCGGAAAAGTTGATTGCGAGCGCAGCGCGAATCTATGGAGATCGGATGGAGTCGCTTTGGGGCGAGTTCCTGCCTGTTCCGGAGAATCAACTCAAAGTCGCGAAGGATGCGGAGGAAATCGGTATCGGCAATTTGAGATTTGTTCCGATCAACACACCGGGACATGCTGAGCATCATTATTCCTATTTATTTGAAGACATCGTTTTTTGCGGCGATGTGGGCGGAGTGCGCATCCCCGGTTATCAATATTTGCGAGTCCCCATGCCGCCGCCTGAGTTGCACATCGGGCGTTGGAAGGAAAGCCTGAACCGTTTGCGAAAGGAAAAGTTCGCGCGCATTGCGCCCACTCACTTCGGAATCTATGATGATGTGGAGTGGCAGTTGAACGAAGTTGAAAAGGGATTGGACTCCGCCGCGCGCTGGCTGGAGAAAGTGATGCCGTCTGAACCATCCATCGAAGAGTTGCGCGCGAGTTTCACGGAGCGGGTGATAGAGGAAGGCAAATCGTTTGGTTTAAGTGAAGAAGTGGTGAAAGCCTACGAGTTGGCGAACCCGCCCGGTATGAGCGCGGACGGGTTGTTGAGATATTGGAAGAAGGTGAAAAACGCGGGGTAACGATGTGCGGTAGTGGTTTGCCGGCAGGATGGGAAAATGCCTGAGAGCAGGAAAACCCGAAGCCAGAAAAATGCTTGTAAACCTCGCAGACTCAAGAACTCCCTGCCTCGTTGCTACGGCGCCATGGCGGCGAGGATTGGAGGGAGGGCAGATGTTGGTGTGACGGTAGGGGTTAATGTCGGAGTACGCGTCGGTCTTGGAGTGAACGTTGGTGTGACAGTGGGCGTTCGTGTTGATGTCGGTAATACCTGTTCTGTCTCAGAAACGCCACAAGAAGCCAAATTATTGCAAATAATCAAGAACAACGATGCGTTGGCGACAATCTTGGGCATCTTTATTCTCCTTTCGACATCAAGTACTACAACCCGGATATCAGCCCGGGCACGTGAAAGGTCACATTGCCAAGTGGCAGGTTGAGAGAAGCGTGGAGCCTGTTGTTAATCTGCATTCAGCCACTGTAAACGGCAAGAGGATTTCGAGCCATCTGTTGTTGGGCAGTGCTCAACTGATGTTTTTACGGCACTTTCCATTCTGCGCTCCAAGTGTTATCCGTTACAGTGACCGGGAGGGGACCGCAGGAAATGCTTGAGCTAATCAAACCACTAACCGCAGTATCGTTCTCAAACTTCCCATGAATTGTATTTCTTCCGGCCTGGATGGGCTGGAGAGGATCACTGAATGTGAAAGTGAAAGTTCCATTTGCCCCAATCAGAATATTGTCTCTTGTAACATTGCATACACCTAGTGTGATTGGTATTGCAATTTTGAAATTGTGTATGATTCCATCTGTTTCAACATCAAATGACACAGATGGTTCTCCTTCCCAGTGGCCAGCTTTGGCTATGGAGACGGAAGTTAGAAGGGTTGAAGTTGAGGTCGTTGTTGGCGGAAAAGGTGTTGCTGTTGATGGAACAAGCGATGTTGATAGAGCTGGCACTAGAGATTGTATGAACCACAAGAGCACAGTTCCGTCCCCCGGTCCCAATAACGTTCGGGCATATGGTGTCGATTCAGATCCTGAAACCAGAGTCTGCCCATCTGGCGAGAACGTCACAATATTCACCAGTCCCGTCTGCCAAAGTGTGAGCACCGGCGTGCCATCGGAAACTTGCCACAGGCGCACCGACCCATCATCCGACCCTGAAACCAGGGTCTGCCCATCTGGGGAAAATGCTACGCTATTCACCGTGCCAGCGTGCCCCTGTAACGTAAGCAACACGGAACCATCCGATACCCGCCACAACCGCACTGTCCCATCCGACGACCCCGATGCCAAGGTCTGCCCGTCTGGGGAGAAAGCCACGCTGCCTACCGGGCGTCGCGTGGGCACTTTCAGCGTGAGCAACAAAGAACCATCGGAGACCCTCCACAGGCGCACGGTCTCATCCCTCGACCCCGACGCCAGGGTCTGCCCGTCTGGGGAGAAAGCCACGCTGAACACCATATCCTTGTGCCCCTCCAAAACGCGCAACAGGGTCCCATCCGAGACGTACCACAAGCGCACAGTCTCGTCCCTCGACCCCGACGCCAAGATCTGACCG
>Ga0247727_10008107_pt1 | contig 19651 bp, 23 predicted proteins | sample WisWelCaveWW1625_FD_202498 | JGI IMG/M metagenome (GOLD analysis project Ga0247727, IMG submission 202498) | Biofilm microbial communities from Wishing Well Cave, Virginia, United States - WW16-25 | ecosystem: Environmental > Aquatic > Deep subsurface > Groundwater > Cave microbial mat | place... | reverse complement strand
TCACCACGAACTCGTTCAATTGTTGAACTTGAAAGGAGCCTTCCCGGATCAAATGCAGAAAGTGTTCCCGTTTTTCCATCTCCAAACGAAACTTTGGCCTGGCTAACGCGCGTTCCAGCTCGGCAAGCATTTCGTCGGTGTAGAAGTTGAAGAATTGCTGCTCGAGCACTCGCTCGAATATCGCCGCAGCACCACCTGTCTTTGACAAGAGAGCAGCGACATACGCACTGGCATCAAAGACAACTTTAACTGGCGTTCTTAATCTCTCCAACTATCTCAGCCTCGCTCAGTTTTGTCACGGACGCCCTCAGGCCACGAAAATCTCCGAGAAGCTTTCGCTTGTCGACTCGCCGCATCACAAGGGTATCCTTGTCAACAAGGACAACGCTGAAAAGCGTTCCTTTGGGCGCGGGCATCTGCTCCCGGATAGACTTCGGGATAACTGCCTGGCCCCGTTCGCCGAGTGTCGTTAGTTCAACTTCCATATGCGCAACCTCCTTAATTCATACAAATATGATTATCATACTTATAAACGTTGCGTTTCCGTGGACGTCAAATCTCCCGGAATGCCAACAGGGGTCCAAATCAAGAAAAACGGGCTTGTCAGGAGCGTTCGCCCGTTATTAACCTTTCTTCAACGACCGTGCATGACGTTTGCAGTACGTCCCATAATTTGCAGAAACTCTGCATATTCTGAACCCCATTATTTGAAGGTACACGTCCAGCGATACGTAGAGGGTGATGCCAATGCGGGGTCCTAAACCCAGATTCAATGTGTTTGAGCAGATCGAATCCGTAAAGAGAATCCTGGAATCGGTTGTTCCAGATAAGGACAGTTTCCGAGTGCGAGGACTGGTCCTCCGGTGCACCAAGTACAAAGTGGGACTCATTAAGAACCTCAATAGTACCGAACGTGCGGTGTATGATTTGTTGTTGAAGCACAAGCTCAACCCGAAAACCGCGTATGAGCGGCTGCTTCTCGAGTTCGTTCCGAGCCATATCAAGGAGAAGTTGGTGCAGCGGCAGATTGGAGTGCGGGCTGCCCGCTCACAGTACGTTCAGTGGAAGCGCATGTGCGGCACACGCGCTGGTGCTTCGATTATGGATGAGATGAAAACTACAATGGGGAGGTTACGATGGAAAAGCCAGGAAGATACGCCCAAGATCCAGCAATAGAGAACCTTAGCAAAACCCAGCAGAAGAAACGGCGACGGCGCAAGTATCCCAATGTCTTCTTCAAAAAGGAACTTGTTTCCCTGTTTTCGGCGATTGACAACCCGAGAACAATGGCCGCATCGTTTTTGACGTTCTTTTGCGCGTTGCGCATCGCGGAAGTCTGCAAGCTCGAATGGAAAGACATCGATATTCAGGAAGCCAGGCTCAAGGTCGTTGACGGTAAAAACCACAAGGATGGATTTATTCCCATCTCGCCGCTCGCAATTCCCATCCTCAAACGATGGCGGGAAATGAACCTGGATGAAAAGTATTTCCTTCCTTCAGACAACTATACGACCGGTCACTATCAGGCGTGCTCGCTCTTGAAAGACTACAAACGTGCATTACGCAAAGCAGGTCTTGAGATTCCGACAGAAAAGAATGCTGGCGGAGCGCAACAGCACCAGTACAAATACCACACCCTGCGCCACAGCAGATGCACTCATCTCCTCAGCAACGGCGTTCCCATTGAGAAAGTGCAAAAATTCATGCGGCACGACGACCTCGAAACCACCATGACCTACACGTGGATCCTCGACAAGGAAATGAACAAAATGGTGGAAAAAGTGGACACGGGCTACGATGAGCTCACGCCACTAAGCAACCCAGTGGCCTTCGGGCAGCCAACAGAAAGCCCGCTCGCCATAGCACAAAAAAGACTCGCGTATGGAGAAATAAGCCTGAAAGAGTATCAGAAGGTGGCACGAGCATTATTGGTGGCCGCAGTTTAAGGCAGAAAAGATTAAATAGTTAGTATACGAAACGTATACAGATGGTATACAAAGGGAGCACCACAACGGCGCGGATACTCCGGCGAACAAAGCCGCTCATAGAGCAGGTCGTCACTTTGATGAGTAAAAAGTCGAAGGGCAGAATATCTGAAGCCATCGCGATAGATGAGTCAGTTAAATTATATCTTGCAAAAAAAGGTACGAAGAATGGAACAAAGCCTGCTGCCCCCGTGGAAACATAGTCAGAGAAACATGGGGAGACACATTTACCGGCTGTGCGGCTACATGGCAATGTTTCCCCCAAATGTTCCTAACCATTTTATCAAGAAATATTCAAAGCCCGGAGATGTTGTTTTTGACCCGTTCTCTGGACGTGGAACAACTGCAGTCGAAGCCTGCTTTGAAGGCAGAATAGGAATAGGCAACGACAAGAACCCACTCGCATATGTTCTAACAAAGGCACAAACATCCGTGCCATCACGCGGCAGATTACTAAAGCGCATTGCTGAATTGGAAAATGAATATTACTCAGTGTCTGCTACAGCAGAGGATTTCCCTTGGCAGATTGAGATGATATTCCATCCGAATACTCTTAGACAGATCGCATTTCTCAGACGCAAGCTGGCATGGAAAGTGCATAGCGTTGACTCATTTATTATGGCGATGCTTTTAGGAATACTGCACGGGCATTCAGAACAATACTTATCGCTGCCTATGCCCAACACGTTCTCATACAGCCCAAATTATATACGAAAGTACGTTCAAGAGCACAACCTCAAGAGACCGCAGCGAGACGCATTTGCACTACTCCGAAAAAAGCTCGAGAGATGCCACGAAGCGCCTCAACGCAGGGGAAAGGCATACTTAGGAGATGCACGATGCACCAGCAGAATCCCTGACAAATCTGTCGATCTGATTATCACAAGCCCGCCATATACTCGTCTTATCACATATGCTAAATTCAACTGGATACGACTCTGGGCACTGGGACGTGACGCAGTAATCGAAGAAAAGAAATTGTTCAGAACGGAATCCAAAGTAAAATACTATGATTTCATGAAACAAGTTTTAATGAACTGCACAAGAGTGCTCGCTCCAGATGGCAAACTCGTGCTTGTCATTGGAGATGTACGGGAAAGAGATAAGTCCAGTACTCTGAACCTTGCCGAAGCTGTTTGGAAGAATTGCGCGGAGCCCTTGGGCTTTAAGAAAATTGAAGACACCATTGCCGATCCAATAAGCGATGACAGAAAAGTCACAAAAATGTGGGGAAAAACAAGAGGCAACGCGACGAAGATAGACCGAGTTCTTGTCTTGGCAAAGCACGCCTAGTCGGTTGCAAGGGTATCTATGTCGAGTGCTACAGCACGAATTATGGCACGGCTGGCTCGTTGCAACTCTGCTTGACGGTAGCCCTCAGGTAATGGAGTTTCTGCAGAAAGATTCTCTTCATGTTTCTTTTGAAGCATAGTGACGAACGCCATATGTGCTCCGTAGCGTGTTGCAAATAGATTCCGTGTTCCTTCGTTCACTCTCGCCCCTTCAATCATGGGTTTCACATACTCGTTTTCCATATTGATGTAAACAACATCATCCTTGAATTCTGAAACATCCTTTTCGCTCCAGCCCAATTCTGTGTATGCCGTGTGATCTTTTTTCACGTATATGATTCGGGGGGGTTCGGGCTTCTTATTTTTTGCCGTGCCGCCTTTTAGCCGCCATCTTCGTTTTGGCTGAGTAACCTCGACCTGGCGGGTAACTGAAAATGGACCTTTTATTGGTCCTGATACTGTAACTGTAAGTGTGAACTTTGACCCTGCACGAACGTCCGGTCCGGGTTCCAACCTCACAGTAAGTCTTCCGTTCCTAAGATCGGTTCGTCCTCGTTCTAATACTCCGCCAGTCGGGTCGACAGCGATAGAAAGAACACCTGGCGCATCCTTCCTCGTAAAACAATTGTCAACTGCATCAATAAACAATCTCATAGGCAGCCCGTATCCCTTCTCACAAGGTAATGGGTTTTCCGTATTCAGAATTTCTACTTTCGTGGGGTCTGTCTGAAGTACTGGTTTGGCAGGAGATGGTTTTTGAGGTGTCTCTGGCGCCTCCTGGTGGTCATCTTCAGGAGGCTCTTCCTGTTTCGTTCTCGTTCTGGGTGCCAAGGGAAGTTCTATGTTCTTGGACAAAATTCTGCTTATGCGAGCCTGAACTTGTTCATCCTGTTGAAGCAGTTCTGCAAGTAATTCTTTTGCTTTCTTCTCCTGTTCACTTGTTTCTTCCGCGAGGGTTTTCTCTTTCAGTTCCCGGTCAATCTTCGCAAGGTCTTCATCGCTCGCTAGACTGCGCTGAAGTTGTTGTAGAAGGTCAACATATGTTTCATTTTTTCTTGCTCGGTCACGTGTCGAGCTAAAAATGCGTTGACCCTTCGGCGAGAGTTGGTCACCGCTAATCTGAATAATAAGGCGGTCTTTGACAAAATCACGACCTTTAAGGTGAAGGTCTGCTTTAGCAATTGGAATTTGCCTTTGACCATTGAAAGTGATAACTGCGGGATAGGTTCTTTCAACGTAATTTTGGACGGTGTTCTTGTCTTCAGCAATCCAGTACATTACTTTTATCCTTCCGGGTTCTCCGAGGTTCAGTTCCCAAAACCGAGGGCCGTAAAGAATCTTTGCGCTCTTTTTCTCAGAAAGACTTGTGAGTCTGAAATAGTTTCCACAGACGATTCGCCCTCCGGCGCCATCTGCAGAGGATAGCGAGTCAAACCGCACAGATCGCTGGTCGCGAATATTGAATGGGTATACGGTATCAAAAAGTGCTTGGTGTGTCAGCCACCACAAACTGCTTGAAGGAGCAGTGTAAACAGTGTAGTGGTTTGGTAGTTCAAATTGTATGAGATTGATAATGGTTCCTTCAAGAGGTTCTTCCAGCAGAGCGGGGTTAAACCTGTTGATTTTGAATCCGTCCTCCTGGCGTTGACCAATAGCCTCGTCGGAAGTGCAATATTCGTATATCACTTTTCTGAATTGTTCATAGTTACGCTCATTGCAGCGTATAATTGTCCAACCAACTTCATCAGCCTGCCCAGCTTCAAGTGTGACTGGCGGCCTGCGGGAGATTATAACAGTATATCTGCTAAACGCGTATACTGTAGAGCCCCCTTGACCATACGCCCCAATTAAAAAATGAAAGTTGACCTTGTTTTTTTCACCGATGCTTAGAAATGTCTGTTTAAACCGGTCTGGGGGTTGCCCAATTCCGCGATCTTGGATAGTGACGGTGGGTGAATGTTTGACCTGTTCCCATTGCTTCTTGTCATTTGCAGGATCGTTGCCACTTTCTTGCAGAGTAATGGTCAACTTCTCGGCGAGTTTACGCCTCTCGTTTTCATTGAGTTTTGTAAGGTCTCCATCAGGAACGCCGAACCATGTGCTCACTGCTTCTTTTGGAGAACGCGGATGATTTTTTGGTTTTCCAAGCTCGAAATATTTACGTTCTAGAATTGCATCAATGCCGTTAGTGATTCTCTCTGCAAGTGCATCGCCTGGCTCCGAACCCATCTCAATCGTTCCAGCGTTCTCTCTGTCACCAATGGGTTCCCATTTCCAAGTCTGCCCATACTTTGCAATAAACGCTTCAACCTGTTTGACTGTACGCAGATTCAGCAGTTCTTTTACCAGAGATCTATCTGCCATTTGCCTTATTCTCCCAATCTGAACTTTTTCTTTCCGTTGATTGCTGAGAATTTGCTTTTGGTGGTCTTCAACGCCTCGTCGAGTGTCTTGAAGATTCTCCGGATGTCTTCCTCGGTGTACTCGTACAAGTACGGATTAGCACAATTTCCCAGAATCCTGCATTTGTCCAATACCGTCTGTGTTCGCTGACTTGCGAGGCGTATGAACCGGTCTCGCGACGTTTCGTTCAATATTTTATCCTTTACCATTCTGTCCACCCCCGATTAATAGAAAAGTAATAGGTTGTTTATAAAGCTTCGTAATGAACTGCCTGAAAACAGTAGACTCGTGGGTAGCCAGCTTTAAAAGGAAGGATTACCCTGCAGGATTATGCGACCGAGTGGGATCGTGTTTTGGGCATTTGTTATCGACATTGTGTTGCTGGTGGGAGTTGCAGTCTTTGCTCCCAGTGCAAATGGAGTGGCGCTCCAGACACTCTCTGATGCTGCCAAAGCGCTGGTAGGCGCCCTCGCGGCCACACTAGTCACGGAGCATTCGGCGCGGAAGAAAAAATGAATGACGCTCTCGACTTCATCAAAGCAGGATTCGTTTTGCTTGTCGGAGCTCTGCTATTGGCAGGCATGGTTGGCATAGGAATCGCTTCACAGATGGCACCACTCCTGAAAAATCTGGGTATATTCTTGGTTGTATTAGGCATAATTATGTTGATATTAATTGCCATCAAGCACACCCTTGAGTGAAATACAATGACCGAACTGATTTTGCTGGGTGGGGTTGTGGGAACTGGTAAGACGACCATTGCCGAAAGTCTGTCGAGACGGGCCGGGTTCGTTCACCTTGACTGGGACGTAATCGTGCCCGCCGAAGAACTCCTGCGTCGTGCCAGGTCGCTTCTACAACAAGGACAAGACGTAGTGATTTCCGAATGGTTTCACCCTTCTCACGGCAATGTGGAGAAGGTGCGGGATGCGATCAGAGGCATTGACGTGCGCGTATATTTCCTGCGGTTGACGGCGAGCTTACGCATTTGCTTATCACGGAAACCGGACGTTGCTCATCATGTTTCGTGTAATCACGCACTCGAACAGACCGCTTCATATCCCGTGCCTTGGAAGATGATGGTGAATGATGGCGAGAAAGACCCCGAAAGCATCGCAGAAGACATACTCAAGATGTTGCGCGGTCAGATCCGCGTTCCCTGATATCAGTCACAGTCCCACTTTTTGCCGGTTTTCTGCATTTTCTGAACCCCATTATAAAAATGTCAAAGTGCACGGTGTTTGATATGACGATGACTGTGCACAACGGCGGGCGGGTAGTAATGGTGTCAGGCTGACCCATTTCTGCCTGAGCCCGCCTTCACAATCCGCATCTACGTAGATGTCAGGCTCGAAAAAATGGCGCGCCAGGAGCTTGCCAAATGTCCAAGAAAAAGAACAGGAAACCAAAATGGAAGTATGCAGCACATGCAGACAAACCACGCCGTTGCGAACGGTGCATGAAGAGATTGAGGAAGAGCGAATCCGGCATCTGTCACGGATGCTACCTCGAGCTTATCGGCGGAAACACCGACGAGGGGGGCCTATGAACATCATCAAGATGATGGCGTGGACGTTCGCTTACTGGGCGCTTTACCTGCCCGCGAGCTTCGTGCTCAAACAGCGATCCGATAGCGGCTCGTGGCTCGGCATCGTCATCGTCGGTCTCGTCTTCACCGCCATCCTGCTCGCATACCTGACAGTCAGATTTCGTGAAGAACCAACGGAGGTACCCAACCATGCAAAAGAAACCGAAGAATCCACCGACCCCGCCCGAAGCGGGGCGGCTTATGAGGTGCGGACTGATGTCGATCTTGGCCGCCTTGATGCTGCTGACGACGATCTCAGCAGCTAGCGCGCTCAGCGCCATCCCACCCTCAAGCACGACGGATGCCAGCACGTTCGACAAAATCCTCGAACCCGTCTGGAAAATCTACAACTTCGTCAAATACATCGCAACGGCGGTGGCCGCTGTCGTGCTCGTTTTCGCTGGCATCACGGTCATGATGAGCGGCAGCGAAGTCGGCAAACGGGACTCGGCGAAACACACCATCGGATACGTCGTCCTCGGTTTGATCGTGATATGGGCAACACCCTTCATCGTGTCACTCTTCGCAGTCTAACTGCGATAGCACTAATGCTGGCAGCCACACCGTTCGTTACGGGCTTTCCGTGCGAACGCACAACATACGTGAACGACTGCACGATAGTGATGCAAAGCGCACTCCCAGACGCCGAGAAACTGGACGTCGTTGCCGGAATGATCGATGACACGTACGCGTGGAACACGCAGTTCATCGTGCACGACCTGCCGGAAGGAACACGCATCGTGAACGATGGCGTCGTTCGCAACGCGTGGATTCGCATCTTCGCCGTTATGCCAAGCGCATACCAGAACGAGACGTTGCTGAGTCCAGGATATGGAACCGTCGTCGCAAAAGGAGCATACACCGTGGAAAAACCAACCGGCACCGAACGAGGCGACTGCAAAACAACATACCCGCGCCTCGACCACAACTCGGAAATCCAGCACACCCTGAACGACAAAGCCATCGGGACAGGAGAGACCGCGCGCTTCAACACAACCGCGTCTATGTTCGATATACACGCAAGCCTCGTCATCCACACGGAGCTCACGGTCAAGCATTACCGCTTACAACGCGTGGGAAAGCGGTTGGTCTGCGCGTTCTCCAGGACAGAAATCCGCAAAAGAACAACAACCGTTACGGACTCGTTGCGCGCCGTTCGGCACGAGCCAAAAATAACTTATTCCTTCAACGCAACCAAGACTTATTTCGGCATTACGCAAGCCACATTCACAGCAGCAAATCAGTCGTGGTTCCGCCTCCAATTCGGTCCTGAAACGTTCTACGAAGAACACACAGCTGCGCTCGACCCGTTCTTCACGCTGAAGCCATACTACACGCTGCACTATCGCGTACAGCCTGTCGTCACGGTTACGCACCGCAACCTCCGCTATGACAACAACACGTTTCAGATCACCACACCAACGGCGTGCGAGATCACCCTTGGCGACCTCTTCCAAGCACACGCGTACCCGTGTAGCACCAACAGCACGACGCGAACTGACAGCATCGAAGCACTTCACATGACTGCAGTCATCAACACGACGCTCTGGAACGATGCCGCGACGCTCGGTGGCATCGCCCTTGCCGCATACCTTCTGTGGCACATCGGCATCAACAGTCTGAGGCGGCAGGCATGACGTGCGGCATCCTGAACCTGCCCGACTGCATCATCCAACGGTTTACCGACTTCTTGCTCTCCCTCGTCAACGCCCCATTACTGCCGCTTTTGGACGCGCTGAAGACGTTCGTGACACAGCCCGCCAATGTCGCCGCGTTCAGTTCGCTTTGGGGAGTGATGATTGCCGTGCTGAGCACGTTTTACGGCCTCTTCATGCTTGCGGCAGGCTTCAACCTCATCATCTCTGGTCACAGCTTGGAACGTCGTGAGCAGGCCAAGGAATGGCTTCAAAACACCGTCCTGATGATCCTTTGCGTCCAAGCAAGCTTCCTCATCTACCGCCTGCTTGCTGAACTCGCCGCGGGCGTCACTTCAGGTGTGGTGAGTATGATCGACCCGTCGTTCTTTCTCATCACGCTCGACAATCCTGTTAATGTCGGACTGGAAATCACGCTTGGAATGGCCTACGTCGTCGTCCTGCTCCTCACGCTTATCGTGTTCTCCATCAATTATCTCTTGGCCAGCATCGGCGTGCTGTTCTTCCCCTTCGGCCTCTTCCTCTACTTCATCCCGCCTTTACGCGCTATTGGGCGATTCATCATCAACTTTCTCACGTTCATCCTCTTCCTGCCCTTTTTCGCCAGCATCGTACTCCTCGGAACGGCCGAATTGCTCAAAGTTGGCGCGTTCGCCAACGTGAAAATCCTCCTCGTCATCGGCGGCTTCATGCTGATCGACGTTCTGATGGTTTTGCTCGCTCTTCTTGCCATTGTGAAAAGCGTGATGAGCGTGCTGAATTCCAGCCTCACCCGAGGCATTCTCTTCCTGAAAGGCAACATTCTCGCAGCCGCGCTTCCACAAAAGAACGCGCCACGCGATCAATCACGATACGGCCAACGTCCACCACCGTACGGACGGTTTGCACGATGACCTACGAAATCCCCCAAACACTCCAATACAAGGAACGCATCATTTTCAACCTGACACTTGAACAGCTCTTGTACGCGGCCTTTTTCGGATTCATCGCGTTTCTGCTCTATGCCAAGACCCCGTTCTCGCTTGCCGTGCGCGTGGTTCTGGCGTTATGTCCGGTCGCGATTGGTTTTCTTTGCGTGTTCTGCAACCTCACGGGCAAGGCCACAGACTTTTGGGCATGGTGGCGGTTCCGACACGCGACAATATTCGACAAGTCAATGAAACACTATCTCACGCTCAGTTCCGTTGAGAAAGGGTGTTACGGTATTCAGAATAAGAACGGAGAGCGCCGAGTCGCCATACTACAAGTTGAACCCTTGAACTTCAGGATCAAGACAACGGATGAACAACAAAGTATCATCGCCGCGTTCCAGAGATTCCTCAACGCCCTCGACTTCCCCGTGCAGCTCGTTATGTACACCGACGACCTCAACCTCGGCACGTACCTCGACGACCTCGCGGCAAGAACAAAAAAGACAGGCAAAGCCATGGCGCAGCGCCTATTCACAGCACATAAACAGTATCTTGATACCATCATGAAGGAACGCCTGGCCGTAAACCGGAAATTCCTCATCGCCATCCCCGAAAACGAGATGGGACTCGACTCCCAACTCAAGATCATCATGGACTTGCTGAACGGAATGAACCTCAAGCACGTACGGCTCGGTGGCCGACAACTCATCCGAATATTGATTCGATTCTTCAACAACCCCCGAGGACGCACAGAACTTCTCAAACACCAAAAAACACTCTACAACATCATCGCTCCGGAAGAAATCACGAACCGCTCCAATCACATCAAGGTCAACGAGCACTATAACCGCGTCATCACGGCCGTCGGATATCCCCGCACGGTCGAAGAAGGATTCCTCGACAAAATCATCACGGCAGCAGGCAATTTCGACCTCAGCATCCACATCGAACCATTCCCCTTAGAAACAACACTCATCACGCTGAACCGAGAATTGCAAAAACAACGGGCCGACCTCTATGCCAGCCAACTCAAACAATCATTCCAACCAAGCCTCGAAATCCAATACAATGACACGCGCAGCGTCCTGGACAGCATCCAACGAGGTGAGGAAAAACTCTTCAACGTCAGCCTCTACATCAACATCAAATCCAAAGACACGCACGAACTTGACATCCTGACACGAAGCATCAAATCGCAACTCAACAGCATCCTCATCATCCCCCGAACCGCAAGGTTGCGAATGGCGCAGGGCCTCAAAAGCGTCCTGCCATTCGGCACCAACGAACTCGCGATTAGACGGAACATCACGACCCACGCGCTCAGCGCATTCTTCCCATTCACCAGTCCATTTCTCATCCTCGAAAAAGGAGGTGTCTTCCTCGGCCTCAACAAGAACAAATTACCAATCATCAAAGACATCTTCTCGCTCGCCAACGCCAACGGAGCCATTCTCGCAACCTCGGGCAGTGGGAAGAGCTACACGGCAAAACTCATCATTTCACGCTACCTGATGAACGGCACCAAAATCATCGTCATCGACCCCCAAAGTGAATACACCAAGCTCACCGAAGCCTATGGCGGAAAAGTCATCACCATCAGTCGCGACAGCGACACCATCATCAACCCATTAGACTTGCTCAACCACACTTATACGGAAAAACGTCTCGCCCTTCTTGACTTTTTCCAAATAATCTTTGGCGATCTCAGCGAATTACAAAAAGCAATACTCGACAGAGCTGTAAGCCAAACGTATGCAGAATCCGGAATCACCGAAAGCAACTACTGGAAAAAAGTCCCGCCAACACTCCGCGACCTATACGCCCAACTGGAACTAATGGAGAAGAAAGCCACCGGCTTTGCAAAAGCAACGTACAGTACACTCCTCAACCGTCTCAGTATGTACGTGGATGGCGTCTTCTCATTCCTTAACAACCAGACAAGAATCGATCTGAACAACCAATTCATCACGTTCAACCTCGGCAGCATGCCGAAACAGGTCAAACCTGCAATGATGTTCCTCATCCTCGACTACGTCTACACGCAAATGAAGCACGACAGGGAGCGCAAACTGCTCATCATTGACGAAGCGTGGAGCCTGCTTTCCCGCGCCCATGACGAAGGATACATCTTTGAAATCGTGAAGACCTGCCGTAAATTCAACCTCGGGCTCTTGCTTATCACCCAAGACGTCGCGGATCTTGTCGATAGCAAAGCAGGGCGGGCAGTCCTCGCCAACAGTTCATATACCATTCTCCTCCGACAGAAAAATTCAATCATGGCCAGCCTCGAAGCCGTGTTCAATCTGAGCCACACCGAGCGTGAACATCTCATCACTGCCAACGTCGGCGAAGGCGTCCTGATGATGGAAAATGACCACCAAGAAATCAAAATCATCGCCAGCCCCGAGGAACACAAGCTCATCACCACCAAGCCGGACGAACTCATACTGATGGAACACGGACAAACCGCAGACCTGCCCATCGACGCGAAAAGGCTCATCAAAGAAATCTATCCGCTCAAAGATGTCTACAAAGTCAGCAGCCTCCACGTTGTGCAGAGAGAATACCTTGAGAAACTCCGCAGTCCAAAGTACACAGAGCATAGTCTCAAACACCCCTACGCGAGCAACCACGCGCTCTACCTTGTCAGGGAACGCCCCACCGAAGGTGCAGACCACGTTGCAATGGCGTGGTGGTGGCACGATGAACTCCTCAACTACACCGACACCGCCGAACGAATCTACACCAACAAAGAAGAAGTGAACCCCGATGTGCGATTCGTCAACCAGAAAAAAGAAACTATCGTCATCGAAGTAGAAACCGGCTCGAACTATAAATTCAACAAGGACTATCTCCAAAGCAAAATCAAATTTCTCAACAAGATGTATCCATCAAGGTGGTGCATTGTCCTTACGAATAACACCTATTTGCGTCGCTACCAGCATCTCTGCGATGCGTCCATCTATCTCCGCGGACATTTACGCCATTTCCTGAAACAGCAATTTCCTTCAGGCATCCAACTCCCTCCCCTTAATACAACAGGGCTCCACCAAACTCAAAACACCGACGACAGAAAAGACGAGTATGATGGAGGCCAGAAAAAGTATGCTGGGAAAAACAAGCCCACCAAACCAAGCTGAACCTATGGAATGCCCCAAAGACAAGCACAAAATCGAAGTCTTCCTGACCTGCGAAGAATACGAACGACTCTGCGAAGCAGCACAATTCACCGGCTGCGACAACGATATCGAACGCTACATCAAATCGATCATTGCGGAGAGGTGCTGAACCATGACAACGTATGTTGAATGCCAAGTCTGCGGAGACTGGAAACCAACGATTGAGCCGGAAACAGAATATCATTGTGGCAAGAAAATGCGCGTGGCGCTGGAGGAATGAAACGATGCGAAGATGCAGGATCTGCAACGACCCGCTCGATATCAACGATGACATACTCTGCTGCCTATGCACTCAAGGAGAAACATTCCACCTCCGGAGGAAACTATGAGATGTCCAGAATGCTTCATGTGGCTCGATAAATACGATACTGAAGAAGGGAAATGTTACAATTGCGGAAGACAAATGGGGGTGATCTAATGAGCTATACCGGAAAATGTGTGTGCGGAGAACTGCTTGAAGACGCGTGGAATCCAGACCTGAACGTTGTCTTCAAGAATTGCTTCAATTGTTTTCCGCGTTATCAAAGAGTGCGAGGTGCAAAATGAATTGTCCAGACTGTGAATTTGGTTACGACGAGGAAGAATTCGAGGATGCCGAAAGACATTGCGTGAATTGCGGGCGCTGGCTCGCAGAGGTGTAAAACATGAACGAGACTACGGTTGTGGTGGAACAGCGCGCCTTTCAACCCGCAAGGCAGCACGGCAAACGCCTGAAAGAAAACCTTGTGCGCGTACAAACTTTGAGTAGTGGCCAGAAGCACGTCACCATTCCTGCGCCCTTGGCGCGGGCGGCGAACATTGAGCGTGGTGACGTGATTGAGTGGCGCATAAGCAAGTCTGGAAAGCTCGAACTGAACGTGATCAAGAATTACGACCCCGCCGAGTATGACAAGCAGGCCGAAAGGTCGGAGGCACAACCGGTTGAAAGCAGCCCTGTACATTCGGGTGAGCACGGACAAGCAAGCGTCTGAAGGGAGCAGCTTGGAAGTGCAGGAGGAAAAGCTGCGCAAGTTTTGCAGCTTGCACGACTGGGACGTCTTCAGGCTCTATGCTGATCGGGGGATCTCGGGGAAGGACACGGAGCGACCGCAATTTCAGGAATTGATGCGAGACGCGAGAACCAAAAGGTTTGAAGTGGTTGTGGTGGCAAAGCTCGACCGGTTCGGCAGAAGCCTCCGAGACCTCATCAACAGCATTCACGAACTGAACGCGATTGGCATCCAATTCACGAGCATCAACGACAACATCAACACGACAACTCCCAACGGCAAGCTGTTATTCCACGTTCTTGGTGCTTTTGCCGAGTTCGAGCGCGAAATCATCCACGAACGCATGATGGCCGGAATCGCGAAGAGCAGAGAATTGGGACGAATCATTGGGCGCGTGCCTATCGGCTACAAGGTCTTCAACAAAACGGTGAGTATCGACGCGGAGAAGGCCCGCTTGGTGACTGGTATATTCCACGCGTATGCTTCTGGAGCGACGGTGTTCAAGATCGCTCGGCGCTTGAGCATGAAACCCTCAACGGTCTCGTACGTCCTCAAAAACCAATACTACGCGAACAGGAACGTCAACGGACGGCATGAGCCTCTCGTCAGTCAGGAACTGTTCAACGCCATACAACCAGCACTCCAGACGCCAAGAAGACCATATCAACCAGTCACGCCTCTGGTCACCCTCCAGAACAGCGCCCAAGCCGCATCTCCTGCCTGAAAAACGACTTTTTCTTCCTTTTCCTATCTTTCCCCTCTCACGTCTTTAACCACCCCACACGCCCGAGGAGCTTCAGAAACCCGTTTTCCACCATTCCAGATTTTGCGCTTTAAATACCCATTAAAACCAATCCTCATAAGAGGACCTACAGGACAGTCCCGGAAGGTGAACCTTTTTGAATGCCACTCACCACCCGCCGTTTATGCCACGAGCCCACCTCCTCGAAATTCCGGGCGGCCAAGAGATTGAAGGTAGTGAGTTGTCAAACTGTGCAAATGAGCTTGAACGCCTCATCAAGTTCAGGCCTGGTGGGAAGTGTTACAGCACTGCGCCTTCTGGGGTAATACGCATACCTGATCAGCGGTGGGACCTTCATTATAGCATCCGGTATGTGGGCTCCAAAAACCTGCAAGAGTTGAAGGACATACTAAGAAATCATGATGTTGCATTTGAAGAACCTTCCTACGCACTCTGTTGCGAGGCTTCAAGCCAACAATCCAAGGTTATCCGCTTTCTGAATTATTGGAATGAGCCAATTGTTTGTTTTTCTTCGGGAACGCAACTCTCCACAGTTCGTGGCAGGGCATACGTTGACAAGTTTAATTTGGAAGATGAGTTGTTGGAGCGCGAGATAATCACTGATTGGAAGCAGGCAGAAAAGGATGATGAGACTGGCCAAAGCTATTGTGCTCTGACCATCTATCCCTCTCCTACTGCTGCTCAAGAGGCCATCGATAATGAAGTAATGGCGGCATTGCGGAATGCTGCAGAATCCAACTCGTTTGGGAAAACATATGTCGGCGCTTTTATTCGGAATTCAAAGTATCGCTATCCCGTGACGCTGACGGATGACAATATCAAGACGCGTGATGTGGTTATGCTGGGCATGAGTATTCCAGGAATCGTCAGAGTCTACGCTGATGGTGCAGCAGTGGTGGATGTAAGCGGGTACACGGTGGCGCCATTGTTCAATTACTTCAGCCAAAAAGAAGGAATACTGACAGACTCATTGGTGGCCTGCGAGCACTGTCACGTCAAAGCCCGGGCAAACATATTGGAAAGAGCAATGGACGAGATCTTCACTGGCGATCTCGCTGGAGAAACAGCACGACGCATAGGCTACAGATTTGATCCTGCCAGGATAAGAGTGCGATTGTTCCCCAAAAAACCAATCGCGCCACTCTGATTTGTGTCACCTTTTCATCCTGTTCTTCTTCTGCTCCTTTAGCTGGTCCTTCCAATGCGTTTATGGACAGTTATTTCTGGTGCTTCCGGGATGAGGGTTTGTTGTGCTTTGATTCGTCGTTCTTTTGGTGGGAGCCATATGTCGAGGCTGGTTTGGGCGGGTTTTGGTATGTGGCTGGCAGGAAAGAAGACGCATTTGTGCTCCTTGGTGATCATCAACGCCTCGTGTTCTTTGACGAGCTCGCTTTTCTCGCAGGGGAAGATACTGAGGAGGACGTCGCGGAATTCGTGGTCGTCGTCGCAGTAGAATTCGACTTGCATGTGCCAGTTTCCGATGCCGTTGACGATGAAGAACGTTTGGGGCAGTGCTTTGAGCTTTTCAATGAATTGTTTGCGCGTTGCCGCGTCGATGTATTTGAGCTTGAACAACACGAGATGCCATTGCTTGCCGAGTTTTTCCATGTCGATGAGTGGCTTGAATGCCTGAACGAGGCTGCTTTTGAGGAGACGGCGCAGGCGTTCATGCGCGGTGGGCGTGCTGGTTTTGAGCTTCTTGGCCAGTTCGCGCGTGGTGATGCGGGCGTTGCTGCTGAGCTCGTGCAGGATACGCACGTCCTGCGCATCGAGTTCCATGACTTTTTTGGTGCCGATATTCGCGCGTTTTGGCATGACTTCTCGAGCGTTAAGCAAGGGATAGGGAAGCTGGCAGCCGTCGGTGACGATGAACACGCTGTCTTCGGCAACACTATGTTCGAGAACGCGGATGATGTGGTTGGAGAATTCTTGGAAATGCGTCGCGTCCCGCGCCAACGTGCCAATGATCAGGTCGTATTTGCCAGTGGTGCTGGCGAGCCAGCACACGCTCGGCATGCATTTGAGGTCTTCAATCATTTCATCCCGTTGCTCGCTGGGGAAGATTTTGAACTTGATATACAAGTTATGGAACTGGTAGCCCATTTGTTGCGTATCGAGGAACGTCAGGAAGCCTTTGATGATGCCTGCGTTTTCCAGTCGCTTGACGCGGTACCGCACGACGGCTTCTGACATACCAACCTTCTTGCCCAATCGGGAGAACGCGATTCTGGCGTCTTTGTCCAGCTCGTGCAGGATGTGGAAGTCGGACAAGTCAAGCTTTATCGTTGCCAAAATAACTCCTCCCGAGCGGGGCTTCGTTTATGGTTGCCAAACGTTGGTATTCAGGATCGTAAATCTTGACGATTTTGAACTTGCCGCGCGTAACCTTGGCCATACCATCTTGTTCCTGACACAGTATCTGTGCGTGACCCCAGTACAACCACAAGCCATCAGGAGGCATTTCTTGAACCAAAAACACGCGTGTTCCCTGATCGTTATACCGCCGAATGCCTGCGTTCCAGAACTCAAAAACGGCGTTTTCGAAAGTGGAAACCTCAAAAGGACGCGCCAAATGAGCTTCCAAACTGAGCCGTTTTGGAAATCCTCTTTCCGTCGATATTTTCAACGTGTCGTTGATTTCAAGCAAGCTCCCCACACGTGCCACCCAGTCATCAAAAATCGCTGGCTGCTTTTAAAGCTGGTGAAACCCGTTTTCGAATGTCATAAGCCTTTTCGTAAAACACTTTCCAGACCCGCAACTTGGACGGGAACGGGATTTATTAACGAATGACACATCAAAGGTTTCTGGGGGATTTTGAATGAAAACAAGCACAATTCCTATCATTCGCAAAACGTGTTGTAGGCTTCCCACTCTTGCACCTCCACGATAACAACCCAAATCAACAACCCGTTCCTGCCACAGGCACCGCTCGCTCACCGGGTTGCTTTGAGGGTATCGGTTGGAGAATCCGATTGCAGCAAAAAAGGACGAACTATTTCCTCACGCTCGCAAAGGAAGTGGTCATTGGCAACGCGCTCAGAAGGAGTGACGAGCTCTTTTACTACTTGGTGGACTGTGATGGAAGGAAAGCATTGCTGGTCTTCCTTGACGGGGAGGAACGTCCTGGTGCCAAAAGTGTCCAGCTAAACGGGATCACGTTCCTGGTCAAGCGGTAGTCGCTGCAGGCTCTTGATGGTGTGGTACAGTTCCTCAAATCGTTGCTCGAAGAGTAAGTCTTTCTCAAGCGCCAAGGCCCGGACATAGGACGACACGGTTGCGTAGCCCTTAGACTGTGCCTTGTTTTTGATGCGCTGGTGTTGCTCCGGCGTCACGCGGATTTGGATGGTCCTTGCCATGTTTCAACCTGAGGATGAAATAACCTGGTCTGGATTCGATATCTATCAGTTCGCAGCGTTTTAGGGACGCAACGGCATCATCCCTAGTCATGGTGAGCGTTGGTTCTGCGAGGTACAGTTCAGGATGGATTTCCCTGAGAATCGCATTCAACTGGAACAACTTTTGGACTACGATGCGATAATACGTCGAGCGTGGAATTGCCTTTTTGATGTCCACCAGGCTTACGATAGACTGTTGGCGCAAGATGTCTACAAAACGCGCAAAGCGCTTGGAGCACTTGTGCAGGACGATCACGGGTTGCATGCAATGGTAATGGTGCAGGGAGAAGTTAAATCCCATACGCGGGGTTTCACCCCCGTTTCGACCCCCTTTTTGACCCCCGTCAAGAAAGGCATTCGGGGTTCAAATCCCGTTTTGCAGCGAAGCATTTATGAACTTTGACGAACAACTAAGCCCTGTTGACTGACAGAACGGTCACGAAAAGCAGCATTCTGCCGAAAACCATGCAAAAACGCGAAATAAGTGAAAGCGGTGAATCGGTGCGGAGCGCCAAAATAGCCCGTTCTATCGTCGCCAAATCTCCCGGAATGCCAACCGGGTTCCAAATCAGGAAAAACGGGCTTGTCAGGAGCGTTCTGTGTATTTGAAGCTTGTCGCGGCATTTTGCAGCACGATTTCAGCACGGCAGCTCCTGAATAAGGGAAAGACTGGATGAGAAGGTGAACCAAAATTTTAAATACTGACAGAATTCAACTTGACCAATGGACGATTTTAATGTGTGGGGAATGCCAACTAAAGGAAGGAAGCGTAAGCAAGATTCAAGTCTTTTTGGTGGGGGTCTTGGTTTAGGAATGAAACCTCCAAAGACACAAAAAAATCCGTTTAACGTCGGAATTGGCTTGCGATCAGATAAAGAGCATGAAAGGGATTCTAGACGATCTTTTGGAAAGGACCAACGTGCTCAAATTTTGCATCAGCAAAATAACAAATGTGCTGTTTGCCATAGGCAATTGGATCCAAGGGACATAGAATATGATCACATAAAGCCTTGGGCTGACAAGGGAAGAACTATTACTGAAAATGGAAGAGCGTTGTGCGGTTCGTGTCACAACAAGGTTAGTCATAGGTCTCGTTTAAAGAAAACGAACAAAAAAAGAAAATCCAAAAGGGATAACCTCCTGGGCCTAGGCTTCTGAGCGTTTTCCCGTTCTTCTGATTTCTTAGAAGAGTCCATAATGTCTTAGAAGTCCTACGAATCCAACTATTTGAAAAGCGCCAGGAACTCGCCCGGTGTCAAGATGTGCGTGCTTCCGAACTGTTTGAGCACGAGCAAGTCTTCATCGAGGGAGATGATGTAATTCGCGTCGATCTGCTTTGCCAAGGACAGGAATTTGTCATCCTGTGGATCGCGGCATTTCTTCACCACGAACTCGTTCAATTGTTGAACTTGAAAGGAGCCTTCCCGGATCAAATGCAGAAAGTGTTCCCGTTTTTCCATCTCCAAACGAAACTTTGGCCTGGCTAACGC
>Ga0247727_10008106_pt1 | contig 19651 bp, 17 predicted proteins | sample WisWelCaveWW1625_FD_202498 | JGI IMG/M metagenome (GOLD analysis project Ga0247727, IMG submission 202498) | Biofilm microbial communities from Wishing Well Cave, Virginia, United States - WW16-25 | ecosystem: Environmental > Aquatic > Deep subsurface > Groundwater > Cave microbial mat | place... | reverse complement strand
CGCCGAACGAAAACAGCCTAGGCACGGGCCGGGCACCCGAGTTGTTGCTGTCCTATCGCAACTTCGGCAATGTCGATTTCATCGGCGTCGATGCCAGCGTGCAAGTCAGCGCAACCAACCGCCTCAGTTTCTTCGGAAATATGTCATGGGTAAGCGACGATTTCTTTGACAACAAAGAGCTGGAAGAGACTGGCACGAGTCTGTCGCTGGCGTTGAATGCGCCGAAGTTCAAAGCCAAAGGCGGATTCTCTTACAACATTCCGAAGGGTTTCGGCTTCAATGTCGCCGGCCGCTTCTCGGATGGTTTTCCAGTGCGCTCCGGACCTTATGTCGGCGACGTCGAAGATTATTTTCTGCTCGATGTCGGCGCCGGCTATGATCTGAGCAAATGGGCGCCGGGCATGACCTTCGATATCATGGTGCAGAACGTGCTTGACAAAGAACACCGCGAATTCATCGGCGCGCCGAAGCTTGGGCGCTTGGGCCTGGCTCGGTTGAATTACACGTTCTAAGGCGCTGCTCGTTTAGGATTCAGGAATAAAAAAGCCTCGCGGGCAAATTTGTTCGCGAGGCTTTTTATTTCAAGCAAAACCCGTTTGACAATATGCCAGCTCGGCAAAGATTTATGGCAGCCGCATTACCAAACAAGCAAGGTCTTTTGAAAAGGCAGGAACCGAAAGCGACAGCACGCTATCTGCATTCAGCCCATCATAAAAAAACAAAAGCGCGCGCGTGGAGAAATCCGGCTGCTGAATGAGCAGCTCTATTTGATTCGTCACAAGATCAAAAGGATTCTCGACCTGAAAGTTCTCCACAAAACGAACTCGAAGAGTTTCGTACTGTTGCCCTTCTTTTGGCGGGTTGATTAACTCAGTAGCTGCGAGATTGGCGCTGAAGCCGAGGAGCACGAAAGAGACAAGAATTGGAAAAGATAATTTCATCGTGTGACCTTTCGAGATGTGCCGCTTTGAGTTGAATGCAGATATTTTATCGCCACTGCGTTTGATGAATCACACTCACTTCTTCGTCCGTGTCAACGGCGCTATTGTCCTCTCATGCGCCGAGTCGTCGATCAGCGTCGCCAGGCGTTTCAATCTGGTTTCTTCTTTCTTCGCGCTCATCACCCACCAGCTTGACGTTCTCCGATACCACGGCGGTTGCGATTGGAAGTAAGCCCAGGCTTTTTTGTTCGCCAGAAATTTCTTTTCGTATCCATCATCAAGCTTGTGAACTCTTTGCTCAAAAGAGTAGACGCCTGAGCGCTCTTTGGTGCGTTTTTGAAAAGCCTCAAGGCCGGCTGGCTTCATCAGTCCCGATTTGGTCAGCTCTTCGACGCGCTTGATATTTATCACGCTCCAATTGCTTCGCGACTTGCGCGGCGTGAAGCGAATGGTGTAGCTGATGTCGTCGATGCTTTTGCGAATCCCGTCAATCCAGCCAAAACAAAGCGCTTGATCGACTGACTCCGGCCAGGTGATGCTGGGTTTGCCGGAGCCTTTTTTGTAGAATCCAACCAAAAGCTCTTGGGCCTTGTCGTGATGTTTCTCGAACCATTTACGGAAATCAGCAGGTGTTTTGAAGAAGGTGGGTTTCATGGTGGAGTGGTTGTTTTGCAAATTAAAGCGAATAAATCAACTTTATAGAAAAAATGAAAACCAAGGATCTGGAGGCTTCTTCAATCGGTGGGTTTATCAACTTTCAGAACTTTATTCTGAGTTGGATTCGCCAAGTCGTAAGTCATCTAAAACCTCAACGCCATCTGCGCGTTCGCCGGCAGGGCGCGATAAATTGCTGTGGCGTCTTCGCGGGACATTTCGAGACGGACGTGCAGGCGACTCGAAGGAAGTTTGAATTGTGCGAGCGTTTTGAAGTCTTTGCGCCCCGAAGCCCAGCCTCTCTTGAGCCAATAGTTGATCCGCGACGGCCACCCTCGCGCAGATGTCTGCTGCGACTGCGAAATCGTTACCGACAGGTATTTATCAAAGTAGAGTGTAAAATAAACGTCGCCTTTTTCCACGGCGATCACCTCGTCGTTTCTGGCTCGGGCTTCGGCGGTGTCGCGCGGCGCTTCGATCACGCGCAGCGGAATTTTCGGCAATGAAGCGGTCGCGTCGTTCAGCGCGAACGGCGTGGAAAGCCAGGTTGCCGTGGCGCCGTGTTGCCGCAAGCGTTGCATCATGCCGGTCATCTTGATGCGCTCGATCTTGCAGCGGCGAACTTGCACGCCGGCAAGCTCGATGCTGGCAACGCTGTCGACCAGGTCGATCGACAAAGCGAGAGAGTCGCCGACGACCAGCTTGTCGCGCGATTTGATGAAGGCCTGTTCGATCAGGATGGCATCGATGCGAGGCGCGAGGTCTTCGGCTTGATGATCGTTTGCGGCAGGGGCGGCAATGCCACTCACGGTTTGATTTGCGGCGAGAGCGATGTGATTGTTTGCCGGCGGCTCCTGAAAATAATCCGCCAGCGGATCTTCTGCAAGGGGAAGAAGAACCGTCAACGTAAAAATGGTCAGCGACGGAACAAGCAACGCCGCGACAAAAATCACGCGCGTCTTACGATCGCGCCGCCGCGTTTCCTGAATCGCGCTGGACAGCTCAGTAAATGAATATCTCTGAGCCCACTTGTAAATTTCTGTAGACAATCCGCAAGTCCTCGTCGCCCAAACGAATGCAACCATGCGTTACCGGCAGGCCCAATTGCCGCTGATAAAGCGTGCCGTGAATCAAATAACCGTTTCCAAAATCGATGCCGTGTTCGCCAAGCACACCGGCCTCGTAGCGTTCCTTCGCGTAAGGTGCGGGAATCGGCAAGCCCTCTTCGACAAATGCCCAATCCGGCCGGCGCCACACCGGCGCGTTGTGCTTGCCCAACACGCGAAAGACGCCGCGGGGTGTGCTGAACATCCACTGTTGATTGTTCGACGCCTTCAACAGCACGTAGCTGCCCGATGAGCAGACCGCTTCGTGCAGCAATTTCTCGCCGGATTTCAGATAGATGCGATTCTGTGAAGTATCAACGATGAGATAAGGCGTGTTCGGTGTTTGTCGCGCAAATTGATCTTTTAAAATTCTTAATTGTTTTTCGAGCCGGGAGACGTCGCGCTTGGTCGGCGTTTTATGCGACGCGAGATTTATCGCCGGAAGACTCGCACCGGCGAGCGCGCCATGAAGCGACTCTCTCATGGCGCCGGCGCCGCAGAGAACGATGAACGCGACCGGCAGCCCGCAGACGAAGCCTACGGCTAATGCGCGCCAGCGGCTCTTGCGGCGGCCACTCCATTCTTGAACCGGCGCATCGATTGCGCTGACTTTATTCTCCGGCTGGCCGTTTCCGTTTTGATCGATACTGTTCTCTAGGTCGGGCATTGGCTATCGCCCGCCACGCAGTGTGGCGATTCTGTTCATTTTCTTTCTTGAGAGACCTTGCAAGGAGCCGACGATCGTCACCGGCGTGCCGACTGTCGTCATGCCGTAGATTTCATCCATTTGACTATTTTTCAACGCCACACAACCGGCAGTCCAATCCGAGCCTTTGCCGCCGTCGCCGTGGATTTCGATCAAGCCGCCGGGATGCGCCGAGGCGGGAATTCTGCCGCGCTGTTGCGCCGCCAAAAACCGGGCGCTGTCTTCTTTGTTGGGATAATTAATTTCGAGCGCTTTGTAATAGCGCGTTTCGGCGTTTGCTTTTTTCTCGGTAATAAAATACTTGCCCTCCGGCGTGGCGTTGTCGCCCTGCCGCTGCTTTTGTCCCATCCACCGCGGGCCAAGCTCGATCGGATATTCTGCCAGCAATTCTCCGGCAACATAAACCTGGCAAATATGCGCAAGCTTGTCAACGATGATCACCTCGCTGCCGGTGCTGTCTGAAAAATCAATCGTCTCTTTCACCCATCGGCGCCAATGCTTCAGGCTCGAGAAGTATCCTTCGATCAAGTCGGCGGTTTGATCGGAAACGCGGCTCACGGATTCGAGCGCGGCGGCGGCGCGTTCGGCGGCGCGGCTGAAGTCTTCGCGCGCAAACGCGGCTTCGCTTTCGGCAATCAACAGAGCCCCCTGCCGCAATGCGCCGCGGTAGAGGCGCGGCATCTCGATTTCATCATGAGCCGTATGCAGGTCGAGCATTTTATCTTTGACCGCGAGCATCGTCGCAATGGAATGAAGCGCAAGGGAATCGCGAGCCGCGTCGGCGCGAAATGCTGCGGCTTCTGCTTGTTGAGCGGCCAGAGCGGCGAGTTTGGTGACTTTCGAGAAGTCTCTCAACAGAAACCATTTTTTATTCGTTTCGCGCAAACCGTCCCAGGTGCGCTGCCAGGTTTCTTCGGCGATAGACATTTCTTTTGGCGCGAAAATGCCGGCTTGCAGATGCCGGGCAGCGCTCATGGCCCGGCGCGCCGCATCCATGTGCAGGCGCGGAGGCGCCGCCGCCATGTGCACCGCGGCAATACAGCCGATGCAACCGATGAGGGTCGCCACAAGGGTGATGGCTGCCTGTTTTCTGAAAGAGATGAACTTCCAAATTAAATCGCGCGTTGCCCTGAGGTGTATGTTCATGTGATGCCCATCCTGAAACTTACTCGTCCCAATCACGGCAAAATTTATCTGGCAGCCATTTTCATGACTGGCGGATATAAAATAAAAACCCCTGGCCGGGTGGCATAATAAAGCTTTGACCTTGCCCGCGGCCAGGGTCTCCCTCCTCCTCACTCCAAAGAGTTTAGAACAGCAGTGCTGCGTTTACCGGCCGGCGAGCGATTTCTTCTTCTGCATCGCGGTTTTGACTTCTTCGGCAATGGAGTTGGCGTTGGTCACGCAGGCCTGGGCCTTGTCACGCGCGGTCAGAAAATCGCCGCTGCTCATCGCCGTATTCGCCTCTGCCAGCGTCGTCGCGATGGCGGCCATGTCAGAGTTCATGGCTTCGATGGCGGCCTTGGTGTCCTTGCCGCGCGGCGCCCTCCTCAAGAGTTCTTTACTCGCATCGACTGCCGCTTGCGCATCGAGCAAGAGTTGCTGGGCTTCGGCTTGCACTTTGGCCTTGTTAGCCGCTGCTGCGTCCTTTGCGGAGTTGGCTGCGGCAACGACGCCGGCCAAAAGCTTCTGGGCGCCGGCATAGCTGCGGGTCAAAGCGAATTTTCCATTCTGGGTTTCAACTTCGGCCATCGCCTGATCCAGCGTATCTTTTGCCGCATTGTAAAGATCGGCTGCATAACGATCCGCCTCGACGGCCTTGGCCGCATCCACCGCGGCTTTGGCGGCATCGATTGCTTCCTGCGGGGCCTTTGCGCACCCAAGAAATGCAACCACTGCCAGCATCATAAGACCAAACAGCATGGTCTTCTTGGACAACATAAAGCGACTCCTTTCTCCTCAGTGCGAGACATCGCACCAACAGAACCTTGGATGGTGAATTACATTTGGTAAACTTGTTTATTGAAACGCAGTGCCTGCAAGTTACCAATTTACATGGTTAATCAAATCGGTGTAAAATCTATTCAGGCGAGGGTTAATTGTCAAGCGAAATTTAGACAAACTCTTGAAATACCATTTTCGGCTTGCCGGGTAATTTTTGCCTCGTTTTCGTGAGATTGCGGAGCGATCACAGAAGAGGAAGTAAAAAAGCTACCTGGGGCAACAAGCGTCGACCAAATCTTGGGGCTGTTAGAGTCAGCTTTTTGAAGAAATTCCGGCAAAAAACTACTTTTTTTCATCCAAACTTACCGGCACGGGATGCACGCCCCAAATTTCTTCAGCGTATTCCTTGATTGTTCGGTCGCTGGAAAATCTTCCCATGCCCGCAACATTGAGAATCGCCTTTTTCGTCCAGACATCCGGCTGTTGATAGAACCGGCAGACCTGCTCTTCCTGACAACTCACGTAGGATGTAAAATCCGCCAGCAGAGTGTAATGGTCGCCTTGCAGCAAAGAGTTCACAGTCGGTGAGAAAAGATTCGGCTGCCCCGGCGAGAACTGTCCGGAGGAAATCATGTCGATAGCCTGTTTGAGTTCTGGATCGCGCAAATAATAATCGATGGGCCGATAGCCGGTGCGCTTCAGTGTGGCGACCTCGGGAGTCGTGAGTCCGAAGATAAAGATGTTGTCTTCGCCGACTTCTTCTCTAATCTCGACGTTCGCGCCGTCCATGGTGCCGATGGTGAGCGCGCCGTTCAGCGCGAATTTCATATTGCCGGTTCCAGAGGCCTCGGTTCCGGCAGTGGAAATTTGTTCGGAAAGATCCGCCGCCGGGAAAATGCGCTCCGCCAGCGAGACGTTGTAGTTTTCCAAAAAAACGACTTTGAGCCGGTCGCCAATGGCCGGATCTTTATTGACAACCTCGGCGATAGAATTGATCAGCTTGATGATCAGCTTCGCCATGAAATAGCTTGGCGCTGCTTTGCCGCCAAAAATTTTCGTTCGGGGAACGAATGAACCGGCCGGATTGCCTTTGATCCGATTATACAACGCGATGACGTGCAGCGCATTCAGCAATTGCCGTTTATACTCATGGATGCGTTTGACCTGGCAGTCGAAAATGGAGGCGAGGTTTATACGAATGCCGTTGCTGTGCTCGATGTAATTTGCCAATTGGCGCTTGTTGGCGGCTTTGACTTTTTTCCACTTGTCCCGGAACCCGGCGTCTTCGGCCAGCGGCGCAAGTTTTTTTATCTCGTCCAAGTTTCTTATCCAGCCGTCGCCAATCGCTTGCGAGATGAGCGTCGAAAGAGAGGGATTGCATTTTTTTAGCCAGCGCCGTTGGGTAATGCCGTTGGTTTTGTTGTTGAATCGCTCCGGAAAAAAATCATAAAAATCCTTGAAGATGTCGGTCTTCAGCAAGCTGGAGTGAAGCGCGGCCACGCCGTTTGTCGAATGGCTACCGACGATCGCCAGATGCGCCATGCGCACTTTTTTTTCTTCGCCCTCTTCGATCAAGGACATGCGCTGAAGCCGAGTCGGATCCGGGTCGTTCGCATAGCGCCGGGCGACCTCGTCGAGAAAACGCCGGTTGATCTCGTAGATGATTTGCATGTGCCTCGGCAACACGCGCTCGATGAGACTCACCGGCCATCTCTCCAGCGCCTCGGGAAGAATGGTGTGATTGGTATAAGCAAAAGTTTTGACGGTGATGTCCCAGGCTTTTTCCCATGCCATGCCATCGATGTCCAGAAGAATGCGCATCAGCTCGGGGATCGCAATGGACGGGTGCGTATCGTTCAATTGCATGGCCACCTTATCGGCAAAACCGTCGAAGTTGTTATGCGTCTTGATATAGCGGCGGATAGCGTCTTGCAGGGTTGCAGAAACAAAAAAGTACTGCTGCTTCAGCCGCAGCTCTTTGCCCTGATACATGCTATCGCTCGGATAGAGCACTTTAGAGATCGTCTCGCTTTGGCGTTTATTTTCAACCGCCTTGACGTAATCGCCTTCATTGAAATAATTCAGATCGAACTCGCGCGTTGACTTTGCCGCCCACAGGCGCAAATTATTAACCGTATTGTTGAGGTAGCCCGGAATCGGCGTATCGTATGCCATCGCCATCACTTGCTGCGTGTCGACCCATTCGAAGCGGAGCGAACCGTCGGCGCCGGTGTATTGATGCACCCGGCCGTAAAAATCCACCGGATACAAATATTCCGGACGCGGAATTTCCCATGGATTTTCATAGCGCAGCCAGTTATCCGGCGTTTCATACTGATAGCCGTCCTTGATGCGCTGAAAGAAAATGCCGTACTCGTAACGAATGCCGTAACCGTAGGCCGGCAGTTCAAGCGTCGCCATGGAATCGAGAAAACATGCAGCCAACCTGCCAAGGCCGCCGTTGCCCAGACCCGCGTCCCATTCAACCTCAGTCAATTCCTCCAAATCCAGTCCAAGCTCGTCCATGGCGCGGCGGCAGTTTTCAACGAGATCGAGATTGATGATGCTGTTGCCGAGCGTTCGGCCTATCAAAAACTCGAGAGAGAGGTAGTAGACTCGCTTTGCGTCTTTTTCATAATATGTCTGTTGGGTTGCAATCCAACGCTCGCCCAGACGATCTCGAACCGTGTAGGCAAGACTCTTATAACGGTCGTGCCTCGTCGCCGAATACTTATCTTTGACAAGAGTGCATTCAAGATGATTTGCAAACGATTGTTGCAGGGATTCGACGCCGGTTCCCAACGTCGTACCCATGAGTTGTGAGAGTTTGTCTTGCATATTAAAGGGCAGCTTCTTTGCTCAAAAAATTAATGCCCACAGAATAAATAATCCCGCTGAATAGAAAACAATGAAAAATTCATATGGCCACACTGATGAAAAACCCACACGGAATTTTTCACGATCAATCGTCCGCGTGGTTTTTATCCACGTGAAATGCATTTGTTACATATGCTTCATTACTGTAGGATTTCCACTTATGCCCCGCCTCGTGTCCATAGCTTTTTATGAAAGCGGGACGGAGTGGGCAACGAAGTTTTCAAAATGTTTTCTGAGCGCGGCTGCCGGTTAGCCTATTTTTCATTCAGCGCTTTACGGATGGCTTCGTTGACGATTTCTCCGTTGCGCGTGACGCATGCGCCTTTGACGATTTCATCCGCAAAATCAGGAACGGCGTCCGGTTTTGGGTAGAGATGGCGGAAGAGATTGATGATGTTTCTCGAATACATCTGACTTGCATCGACGGCCACGGTCGCCGCGATATTCACCGCGCCAATAATCGTAACGCCGCTTTTTTCGACGGTTTTGCCCGGCTCAACTCCCTCGCAATTGCCGCCCTGTTCAGCCGCCAGGTCAACGATGACCGATCCCGGTTGCATGAGCTTGAGCATCTCGGCAGTAATCAAAATCGGGGCGCGCTTGCCAAATACCTGCGCCGTACAAATGACTGCATGAGTTTTTGCTAGCCGCGCGCCGATGACCTCGCGTTCCTTGCGAAGAAATTCTTCGGATTGCTCTTTTGCGTAACCACCGGCGGTCTCGACATTTTCGGTTATCTCCATATCGACGAAACTTGCGCCCAGACTTTTCACTTGTTCCTTAACAGCCGGTCGCGGATCGAACGCTTCAACTTTTGCGCCGAGCCGCTTCGCCGTGGCGATGGCCTGCAAGCCGGCAACGCCGGCGCCCAACACGAGCACATTGGCGGGCGGAACGGTTCCCGCCGCGGTCATTAACAGCGGAAACATCTTGCCCATCGTGTTCGCAGCCAGAAGCACGGCTTTGTAGCCGGCGACGGTGGCCATGGAGCTTAACACGTCCATGCTTTGAGCGCGGGTAATTCTCGGAATGTACTCCATGGCAAAGGCCGTTACTCCGCATTTGGCAAGTTTATGAATCGTCCCGGCATTTGTCCACGGTGCAAGAAGGCTGATGAGCGTCGAGCCGCTTCGCAACATCTCCACTTCGTGCACGCGGCTCGCCGGATGCATACGCGGCGGTTGCACTTTGAGAATAACGTTCGCAGATTCGTATAACTGCCTAACATCCTTCACAACAGCAGCGCCAGCTTGTTCATACTGTTTGTCCGAATGAGAGGCTGCCGTTCCTGCGCCTGCTTCAAATAGAACCTGATACTGGCTTTTGATCAAAGGCGGAATCATGGCGGGAACGACCGCCACTCTGGTTTCACCGTCGGAGATTTCTTTTGGAATGCCAATCTTCAATGCGTCTCCTTTGCTGTCACTTCTCATGTGTTAATCTCATATGTATTATCGCTCACGCGACGGTAAATATAATGCTTTGCAAGTCATCACACCAGTAAAAATAAAGCAACCAAGTAATCCTTCATGACGGGATGCTGATGATCTGCCATGTCATGCGCTTGGCGTCTTCTAACCAAAACTTTTGTTGTAGAGTTGTATGATAAGGAAGGTGAAGGGCATTGGGGGAAAATTAATGCGAGAGAAACCGTTCTTATGCTTCACGTTCGAGAGCATTTTAAACGATAGAGTACAACCGAAAAGGCTCCACGCACATCCGTTGACACGGTCGAATGTTTGATCAAAGCTCTTCCGGTTTATAATAAGAATGCAGAATCAACAAAACCGTCAGGTCGGCAATGGCCTGATCGCGCTTTGAGGGGACATAGCGCAATTGTCTGCCCCGCGCAAATGCCACGAAGTTTCTAAGTTCCTGGCGAATTCTTGCCCGATCGATACCGGCCCACCAGTAATCAATACGCTCCGTCAGATAAGGGGAGGTCTCCTGCAAGAGATCGGCAAGCTTTTTTCCGCGACGTACTGAGCCGAACACGCTGATCAGTGAATTGGAAACTGGCAGGAGGTCGTTCGAGCCGTCGCGGAGACGATTCAAAACTTCGGGGCTGGTCAGCGGCATGGCATGTTGCGCCATACGGCGAGCGGCCCGGCTGACCGGCTTCACGGCAACGGCATAATAACACCCTTCATTTTTGTTTTTGCACCACCAGCGTCGTGCCAGCGAGGCGTTGCTGTAGTGCGATGATGCCGCGCCTTTATGGCCTTTGTATGGATCGAGGATAAACAACTTGCGGTCAGTCGATCCGCCTGCCAACACCCAGTGATCGAAGTTATCGACGCAGAGAATGACCGGGCGTCCCAACGTGTGTTGCTCGCGCAGCCATGCTTGCGCCAGTTTCGCGTCCGACTTGTGCAACCAGGTTTGTTCGATGCCCTCATAGCCAAGACGGCGCAGACCGCGACGCAGGCCAGACTCATCCGTGCCGTTCCACCAACGAGTGCCGCATGCGCGCTTGATTCTATCGATCGGCGTGCTGGCATTTCCCAAGAGGTAAAGCGCGTTGGCAACGCAGGTGGGACCACAGCTATAAGCATCCGGTTGCTTGATTAAAGACATCTTCTCAACTCCGCCGCGTGTATATAGATCAAAATCGAAGAATCAAAAATCAAAGATAAGTTGTTACAGCAGTAACACTTTGAAAAATATAGCTTAACAGTATCGTTTACTTGGCCTTCGCCTCGTCAACAAGGCTGTGGCAATGATAGCTATTTTGATGAAAGTAGTCAAGTCTTTTTCCTGTTCAGGCCAGAGAAATTAGAAATTGGATAGAATCCTATTATAATTCTGCGAGTTTTGCGGTGAAAAAATCTGCTTTCAAATGTAAATTAAGGTTTGGTTAGCAGGTTTTGTTTTGGTAATGGTGCAATAATTTTCACTGACCATGTGAAAGCAATTGCACAAATTGAAAAATTTCTGAAAAATAGAGTCAGTTTATTATTTATAAAGTCTTTTTTTATAATAACTTAATTTGCATTAGTATGGGTAGTTTTTAATGACCTCGACGAGGTCTTGCACAGCCTGCTGTTTGGCAGTAAGGCGCTGGGGATTGAAGTACAACAACCCGCCTTGCAGATTGAAGGAGTGCAATCAGTTGTAGATGGGGAAAATTCTTTTTATAAGCTAAACCTCTCCATGGCAATAAATAGATCTTCGGGAGTATCAATATCGAAGAGAATGCCTGAATCCGCGACAGGCAGGAGCATTTGCAGCGATTGGTGGGCGTTCAGAAAATCGCGAGTGATAGCGGAAGCCGGCATAGCAAGAACGGATGAAAACAAATCACGAGGAATCACATAAGGGTGGCCGCGCCGTTCTTGAAAAGTTGGGATGATCAGCTCATCGGGAAATTTTTTGTATGCCTCCGCGACTTCCCCGAAAACCTGGGAAGCGATGTGCGGCTGATCTACAAGCGCGACCATGACCCCGCACTTTTTCTCTCCATCAAATTCTCCCGATGATAGAAGTTTGGACAATTCGCCGAGGCCGGCCTGCAAGCTGCTGAACTGCCCGAGCCCCCAGTCCCGATTGAAAATCGGCGCCGCACCGCACGAGCGACAATGCTCGTGTGCTTCTCCGAAGTACGCGCCCAAAACCGCAACCACAGGCTCGGCTCCCGCTGTTTTCATTTTGTCAATGACCGCTTGCAAAAATGTTTTATCGTCCCAGGGCATGATCGGCTTGGGTGCGCCCATGCGCGTGGAAGCGCCGCCGGCGAGGATGAGACCGGCGAGAACGGGAATTGGTTTTGATTCTTCGGGCATGGGTTTTCAACCAGCGGAATGATGGATTGTTGGATTTTTGGATCAATGCCTTCACTACTCCAACAATCCAGAAATCCAACAATCCAAGACTTTGGTCATGCCAGCAGCTTGATTGCGCCGGGTATGATCTCAAAAACTGCGGGCAGCCTGCCGGGCGCTTCACCGTCGGCATCGAGCAAAACTTCTTGCGCCGAGGTTACTTCGACGCGGCGGCCACGCACAATTTTTACTTTGGGATGTAGAGCCAGCGTGCCGCGATAGAGACGCGGAATACTCATGATCGCCTCCATCCTATTCAGACTGCCGATGATGACGATATCGAACAAGCCGTCGTCAATTTTTGCTTCGGGCGCCAGCCACATGCCGCCGCCAAAAAACCGGCCGTTGGCCACATTGATGGAATTTACTACCATCTCCTCGTCAAAGGCGTCATCGATGCGCAGACGCACACGCACGTTCTCATAAGAGGCAAGCGTAATCAAAAGGCTATTGAGGTGAGTCAGAAAGCCGCCGAGTCTTTTGCTTGAGCCATTGATGTGATCGACGACAGCGCCGCCAATCCCGAGGTCGGCAACGTTGATGAAGTAGCGCACAACCGACTGACCATCGGTGCCGCAGCAGCTCAACCTGCCAACGTCGGCACGGCGCGTCGCCGCGCTGAACATTTTTTGTATCGCGTGGAAAGGGTCGCGGGGCAGGCCGAGGGAGCGAATGAAATCTGCCCCGGTGCCGATAGGGATTATTCCGATAGTTGCATGAGTAGCGATTGGGCGCGTACCATCAAAGAATCCGTTGACGACTTCGTTGACCGTGCCGTCGCCGCCCATGGCAAGGATGAGATCAGCGCCATCTGCTATCGATTGGCGGACTATTTCTGTCGCCTCTCGGGGGCGGGAGGTGAGGTGGTAGTGGAGGTTCGCATAGCGTGCCCGGAGTTGGCGTTCGATCTGTGGCCAGAGCTTGCCGGCTCTGCCGTGCCCGGCTGACGGATTCACGACGACCTGAACCCGCATCTCCGCCTCCGCCAAGAGTGTCGATGGATTGATGGAGTATTGGAGTGATGCAAAGCGGACGCTCTCCGGTAATCCAAAAATCCAACGATCCAATATTCCATCACGCCACTTGCACCGCCGTGCCGCTGGCGGTGACCATCAGCATGCTGCCATTGCTGCCGAGCACTTCATAATCGAGATCGACGCCGACGATGGCGTTGGCGCCGCGTTTTTGCGCTTCATCCTGCATTTCTTGCAGGGCGATTTCTCTCGCGCGGCCAAGCTCTTGTTCATACGCGCCGGAGCGGCCGCCGATGATGTCGCGCACACCGGCGAACAGATCGCGAAAAATGTTGGCGCCCATTATCGCCTCGCCGGTGACGATGCCGAGATAGTTGTTGATCTTCTTGCCCTCGACTGTCGGTGTCGTGGTAACGATCATGTTTAACTCCCGATTGTCTTTTGTTTGTTCGACGCCCGGCGGAGGAGCGATCTCCAGCGGCCGTTCGCCTCTTTTTTTGAAAAGTCTTCCGCGAGGACGAGCGGTTTTCTTTTTATGATCAATGATGCCAGAATGGAAATCCCCAGCATGCTGACGATGATGAGCAGCGAATATTGCACCGGCAATTTATAGAAATCGGCGACGAGCATTTTCAAGCCGACAAAAGACAGAACGGCGCCGAGCCCCAGCTTGAGAAAGCGAAATTTATCGATAATGCCGATCAGCACAAAATAAAGCGAGCGCAGGCCGAGAATGGCAAAAACATTTGAAGTGTAAACGACGAAGGGGTCCTGGGTCACGGCGAAAATGGCGGGGATGGAATCGAGCGCAAAAACCAGGTCTGTAGTTTCGACCATGACCAAAACAAGGAATAGAGGAGTGGCCCACAGTTTTCTGTTTTCGACGAGGAAAAATTTTGCGCCGACATATTTGGGGGTGATCGGAAAAATTTTTCGACAGAGGCGAATGAATGGGTTGCTCTCTGGATCGATCTCGGTTTCTTCGTGTTGCGCCATCTTGATACCGGTGTAAACCAAGAAGGCGCCGAAGATATAAAACACCCAATGAAAATTTTTAATAAGCGCGACGCCGAGCGTGATGAACGCGGCGCGCATCAACAAAGCGCCGATCACGCCCCAGAAAAGAATTTTGTGCTGGTATTCCGACGGCACGCGGAAATAGGAAAAGATGAGAACGAAAACGAAAATATTGTCGACCGATAATGCCTTCTCAAGAATATAGCCGGTGAAAAACTCCAGCGCCACCTTTTGGCCGACGGGCGGCACGCTCAGATTTCCCCAGAAGTACAAGCCGACGTTAAAGGTGAGCGAGAGCGCAATCCACGTGACGCTCCATAATGTCGCTTCACGCAGAGAAACGCTGTGAACGGTCCGATGAAAAACCCCCAGATCCAGCGCCATCATCACCAACACCACCACGCTGAAGACGATAAAGGGCAGAGTTTCATTCATAGGTTTAGTTTTCCATGCGTCTATTAGCGGCGAGTACGAAGGTTCTATTCATTTATCTACCAGCATCGCTTTCAATTGCGCATCATCCGGAGCGTTTGGCGGCGATCCGAGCCGACCGACACGATGTCGACCGGCGTTCCGGTGACGTCTTCGATGGCTTTCAAGTAATCCCGGGCGAGCATCGGCAAATCTTCATGGGCTTGCGCGTTGCTGGTGCGCTGTTGCCAGCCGCGAAAGGTTCGGTAAATCGGCGTGACGTTTTCGAGGATATGGATTTCCGCAGGAAACGCTTTCAGCTTCTTGCCGCGATATTCATACTCCGTGCAAAGCTTTATTTCCCGAAGCGTGTCGAGCACGTCGAGCTTGGTCAAAGCCCAAGTCTCAATGCCGTTAATTTGCGCTGCATAATTCGCGACCACGGCATCGAACCATCCGCACCGGCGAGGCCTGCCAGTGGTCGCGCCGTATTCGCCGCCCAATTCACGGAGGTTGACCACATCTTGAGAAAGCTCAGTAGGAAACGGCCCCATGCCAACCCGTGTCGTGTAAGCCTTGATGACGCCGAGCACGCGATCGATTTTGGTGGGGCCGATACCAAGCCCGGTGCAGGCGCCGCCGCTGGTGGGATTGGAGCTTGTTACATATGGATAGGTGCCAAAGTCCATGTCGAGCAGCGAACCTTGCGCACCCTCGCACAAAATGCGCTTGCCCTCGGCAATCGCTTGATTCAAATAGCGCGCTGTGTCGGTGACGTAGGGATCGATCTTGTCGTCGAATTCCAAAAACTCACGCAACACGCGCGATTCGTCGATCTGCGCATGACCGTAGATTTTTTCCAGAATCGCGTTTTTTTCTTGAACGTTGGCGTGAATCTTTTCGCGCAATGTGCCTTCGTCCAGGAAATCGACGATGCGGATGCCGCTGCGATTCGCTTTGTCTACATAAGCCGGGCCGATGCCGCGGCCGGTCGTGCCAATCTTCGCTTTTTCGTCTTGAGTTTCCTTGGCGTTATCGAGAAGCTTGTGGTAGGGCATGATCAAGTGGGCGCGATGGCTGACCAGCAAGCGTCCGGCCACATCGACGCCTTTTTCTTTCAGCGTATCGATCTCGCCAAGCAACGCCGCCGGATCGATCACCACGCCGTTGCCGATCACGCAAACGGTGTTCGGATGCAGGATGCCGGAAGGGATGAGATGCAGGACGAATTTTTCGCCGTTGGTAATCACCGTATGTCCGGCGTTGGCGCCGCCTTGATAGCGCGCCACAACATCTGCGTTCTCGCTTAAGAGATCGACGATTTTCCCCTTGCCCTCATCGCCCCATTGGGCGCCGACGACGACTTCTACCGGCATGTATGCCTCTTCAACCGAATCAACTCACCACTTCATGTTTCTAAAATTTTTTCAAAAATAAAAAACTCCAATTTCTTCCCGTTAAGCGAAAAAGATCGGAGTTGTCCTGTTCGATGATGGCGGCAGCCCCATCATTATTTCCATGTTGGGCTGCACAAGGAATACTGCCTTATAAAACACTATGCAAAACTCGCCGCCGCCTTGTCGACGGTCGCGTGAGCTTCAAAAACTGTTTTGAGTTTGGTAATCATCAACAGATTTTGGATGCGCTCGGTGACGTTTGCCAGCTTCAAATCGCCACCGGTGTTGCGCATCGTCGTCAAGCCGCTGATGAGGATACCGAGTCCGGTGCTGTTCATCGAGGTCACCTGGCCGAGATCGACGACGACTTTTTTCTTTCCCTGCCCGACGATTTCGTGCAGCTTGTCATTGAGCACGGTGGCGTCGGGGCCGCCCATCACCTTGCCCATCATCTCAAGAACAACGATGTTGCCAATCTCTGTTTGCTTCAGTTCCATGTGACCCTCCGACTGCATCCGATTTCCCTGGAATAGGACGCGACTTTAGGCTTTGGCGCGGCTCAATTTCAAAACCCGCATCTTTTCCCACTCCACAACTATCGGCGAAGCGATGAAAATCGTCGAATAGCTACCGGCAATGGTGCCGACAACCATGGCAAAGGCAAAATTGTGGATCACCTCGCCGCCAAAGAAGAACAGAATGATGACCACGAGCATGACCGTCATCGAGGTCAGGATGGTCCGGCTCAACGTCTGGTTGACGCTTTTATTGATCAATTCTTCGATGTCGATTCCCCGCATCAAGCGGCGGTTTTCGCGGATGCGATCCATCACCACGATGCTGTCGTTGATCGAATAACCGACGATGGTCAAAAAAGCGGCAACGACGGTCAGGTTGACCTCCAGATCCAACAGCGAAAAGAAGCTGAGCGGCACCAAGACGTCGTGAATCAATGCGACGATGGCGCCGACGGCAAAAATAGGCTCAAAGCGAAAACTGACATAAACAAGGATCATGATCAAGGAAAAAAGCGTTGCCCATACCGCTGCTTCGCGAAGCTCTTTGCCGATTTTGGGGCCGACGGTTTCAACGAGCCTTACTTCAGGTGGATTGCCGAGAAAGTTTTGACGCAGGGCGTTTAGTATCGCATCCGAAGCCGTCGTGCCAACTTCCTGCTTTTGCACACGGATCAAGATATCGTTCTTTTCACCGAAAGTTTTAATCTCCGCATCAGCAAAACCGGCGCTACCGACGGCCTCGCGGACTTGACCGAGGTCGGGCGGCGTTAGAAAATGAACCTGAATGACAGTGCCTCCCAAAAAGTCTACACCATATTTGGGACCGCCTTTCACGATCATCGAGACGATGCCGGCGAGAATGATCAGGCCGGACAAGGTAATCGCGTACCAACGAGCTTTTATAAAATCAATGTTCGTTTCACGAAGAAGTTGCATGAAATATTATCTCCTCAAATACCTCGGCTGCACCTTGAATCAGTCATGCAAGGTGGCGTGGTGGTCGTCAAATACTGAGTGTTTTCAAAGTGCGGCGGCTCAAGAAATAATCAAAAACCACACGCGTCATCACGATCGCCGTAAACATGCTCGCCAACAGGCCGAAAATCAGGGTGACGGCGAAACCGCGAATGGGGCCGGTGCCGAATTGATATAGCACGAGCGCCGAGAGCACCGTGGTCAGATTGGAATCGAAAATCGTCCAGAAAGCCCGGTCATAGCCGGCATCGACGGCGGCGCGCACGGTTTTGCCGGTGCGCAGCTCTTCACGGATGCGCTCGAAAATCAGAACATTTGCATCCACGGCCATGCCCAAGCTGAGAATGACTCCGGCGATGCCCGGCAACGTCAGGGTGGCGCCAAGAAACGCCATCGAGGCCATGAGCAACAACATATTGACCAGCAGTGCGACATCCGCCAGAAGGCCGGATAGCTTATAATAGACGAACATAAATACTAATACTAAGGACAGCCCGATGAGGGCGGCTCTCGTTCCTTCAGTGATCGAATCTTGTCCGAGTGAAGGGCCAACGGTGCGCTCTTCGATCACTTCCATCGGAGCGCGGAGCGCGCCGGCGCGCAGGACGATGGCCAAATCGTTCGCTTCGTTGATGTCTCCCATGCCCTCGATGTAGGCGCTGCCGCTCGGGATGCGCTCATTGATATTCGGGGCAGAGGCCACACGATTATCCAATACGATCGGCATGCGCTTGTTGACATTCGCGCCGGTGACCCTCGCAAAAATCTTCGCGCCGTCGGAGTTGAGCCGCATGCTGACCACTGCTTGCCCTGCGGCGGTCATGCTCGAGCCGCCGCCGATTTCGGTGCGCGCATCCGAAATTTTTTCACCGGTTAACTCCGGTTCGCGTTTGGCTAGATATAAAAAGTAATATTCCTGATCGCCGCGCTTGAAAGTTTCTTTCGACCACAGGAACTGGGCGTCGGCGTTGCGAACGATCTCCTGTGCTTCCGGGGTGTTGATGATACGTTCGACGGTTCGATAATTCTTCACGGGAACGGCAACGTCACGGCCGGAGCCGGCAAGCAACGAGTAGAAAGGATCATCCTGAAAAACATCCTTATCGACGAGCACGGTGCTGTCTTTGCCCGCCTTGCCGCTGTCGCTCACCAAAACGGAAGTGCCAAAGATGTCGTTCACCGCGACTTCGGTGTCCTGCCGCGTGTGCGATGCGCTCGAGTCTGCTTTCGCGGTATCGCCGTTGGCCAAAGATGGGCGAGTATTTTTGAGAGTACCCTTCATCCACGTGTTGATTTTTGCAAAGACATCCTGCGCAACTTCGGAGTCCTTTTCGAGCTTGAATTCGAGCAGCGCGGTTTTGCCGATGATGTTCTTGGCGCGCTCGACGCTCTGAATGCCGGCCAATTCGACGACGATGCGGCGGTCGCCTTGCGCGGCAATGTTCGGCTCGGAGACCCCGAACTGATCGATGCGGTTGCGCAGAATTTCGAGATTGCGCTGGACGCCGTCCTCCGCCTCCTTCCGCATACCCTCCAGAATTTTTGTATCGGTCTCGGCGCGCGATCCCCAGTAACGGCTCAGCTTGATTTCAGTATTAACAAAAGTCGATTGCAACACGTCGAAGAAGTCGGCGTTAGGCTCACGCGCTGCTTTTTCGACCTGCGCCATAAGCTCGCCAAAACGCTGGTCTTTGTTCTTGGCCAGGTCGCCGAACATCTTGACCAGATTCACTTCATAGACCAAATAAGTGCCGCCCTGCAAATCGAGGCCGCGGCGCAAGGCGTCCGGCTCCAAACGCGTGGCCTCGTCGTAAAGCGCGACGAGGGCTTTGGTCTCTTGCAGCACTATTTGCAATGAATCCGGGCTGCGACCGGCGAACGCTTGTTGCACCAGGCCGTCAAGCGTTCCCTGGTTCAAGGCGTCGGTAATCGTTTCGGGTTGCAAACCGGGAGCTTGCGCGAGCTTCGAAGCTTTTTCGGAGATTTGATTTTTAAGTTGAGAAACCCGCAAGGTGGGATATAGCTCATAACCGGCCCACAACAAAGAGGCCACAATAAGAATTGTGCGCAGTAAATTATTGCGCCGCATTGGTTCGTCGCCCTTCTTACAAAATGTTGAATAAGCTTTGGTAGTTTATAAGAAACGTCGAGAATATAGGCGATTGGGCGGTGAAAGTCAATAAACAATCTTGGCCGCCTATCCCCCGTTTTTTGTTTGGCGATTTCGCATTGCGGGTTCCGCGAAGGGCAAAGCCAATTGCGGACTTGGCGCCGGAAACGCGATTTTGTCATAAAGCTGGGAGAGCGCCA
>Ga0247727_10008105_pt1 | contig 19659 bp, 17 predicted proteins | sample WisWelCaveWW1625_FD_202498 | JGI IMG/M metagenome (GOLD analysis project Ga0247727, IMG submission 202498) | Biofilm microbial communities from Wishing Well Cave, Virginia, United States - WW16-25 | ecosystem: Environmental > Aquatic > Deep subsurface > Groundwater > Cave microbial mat | place... | reverse complement strand
CCATCACGGGAATCGAAACCGAATCGATGATTTTCAAAATCAACTCGGGGTCGCTCATGCGCGCCACGCCGCCGTCCGCGCGAATATCCGCAGGCACGCGCTCCAGCGCCATCACCGCGCACGCGCCTGCGTCCTCCGCAATCCTCGCATGTTCTGCCGTCACCACGTCCATGATGACGCCGCCTTTGAGCATTTGCGCCAAACCCTTTTTCTCCGTCCACGTACCAGTCTTCACTTCCATTTTTACTCCTTGGATTTCCTGCGCATGGATTTTTATCCACGCGATGACTTAATCGCTGCAAATGCGATTCTACCACGCAGGGCAAAACGCCTCATGCGCATGTAATGGATGATTCTGTTTCGTCAACATTTCCTCAGCCCAAGCTTTCTCCCGCAAGGAGAGGGAGGCTTCTCGCCTCTTGACAAAACCTGCCGTTTGCATACAATTATGACAATGATACAATTAGTACAATTATGGTAAATAAAAAACTCACCCTCCAAATTGACTTTCGCTCAGGCTTGCCTATCTATACACAAATCGTCAACCAGGTGCAGGCGCAGGTTGTGAGCGGAATACTCAAACACGACGATCAACTTCCAACCGTGCGCGCGCTGGCTGAGGACTTACGCGTCAACTTCAACACGGTGGCACGAGCCTATCGCATCCTGGATGAAGCCCGCATCATATCCACGCAACAAGGACGCGGCACATACATTACTGAAATCCCGCTGCCCAAAGTGAGCGAACGTTTGCGAAGAGAATCGCTGGAGGTGTTGACTCAAAAATATATCGGTGAAGCGCTGAGGCTGGAATTCTCAAAGAGTGAGATCCGCCAAATGGTCAGCGACCAACTCAAAAGTTGGAATGACGCGAACAAGTCCAAAGAATAAAACCGTAGTGACGACTTTAGTCGTCCCACACGTGAACGACTGAAGTCGTTACTACAGAACTAAAGGAGAATGAAATGGATACAAAGTTTATGAAATCAAATGTTGAAAAGAATAAATCACAAAAAGTTGATCCACACATCCCGCCGATTGCTGGAACAATATTTGGTGTATTGCTAATTATTGCCACACTGGGCGCAATCCTTGGCGATGGAAAACTCAGCGATGCGTTGCTTGGCACATGGGTGCTCGGCTGGACGTTGGTAGGCACATACATTTTGTTCGCACTAAAAGTTGCCAATCAATGGGAAAAAGCCGTAGTTCTGCGGTTGGGAAAATTTCACGGACTAAAAGGTCCTGGCATGTTTTGGATTATCCCAATCGTGGACGCCGCAACATCCTGGATTGACCACCGTGTGATTGTCACGTCGTTCTCTGCTGAAAAAACCCTGACCAAAGATACGGTTCCTGTTGACGTGGATGCTGTGTTGTTTTGGGTCGTGTGGGATGCTGAGAAAGCCGCGCTCGAGGTGAAAGATTATCAATCCGCGATTTCATGGTCGGCACAAACAGCTTTACGCGACATTATTGGACGCATGATGCTGGCAGATATTCTTGTGGGACGCTCGGCTATTGACGAAGAACTGCAACACATCATTGACGAACGCACAACGCCCTGGGGAATCACCGTGCAATCGGTGGAAATCCGTGACATTGTAATTCCGCAGGTGTTGGAAGATGCCATGTCTCGCCAGGCGCAGGCTGAACGCGAACGCCAGGCGCGTGTGATTCTCGCCGAGTCCGAGGAACAAATTGCGGCATCGTTTGCAAAAGCTTCGGAGGCGTACATCAACAATCCTACTGCATTGCATTTGCGTGCGATGAACATGCTCTTTGAAGGTTTGAAGGAAAAAGGCGCGCTCGTGATTGTGCCGTCCTCCGCAGTCGAAACGATGAATCTTGGCGGATTGAGCGGCATGGTCTCGCTGGCGCAGAATAACACGCCGAAGGAAAATAAATAACGCGTAGGGGCACAGCGAGACGATCTCTCGACAATATCCTGAAATGATTCGCTGTGCCCCTACAAAATGAATAAAGGAGAAAAAATGTCTACTCGTACCACCATCATCCTCGTCTTGCTTATGATCCTAGGAGCCGCTGTCGCAGGACTTATCCTCTGGAATCAACTCCCCGAACAAGTGGCATCGCACTGGAACTTCAACGACGAAGTGGACGGCTACATGTCCAAGTTTTGGGGCGTGTTTCTGATGCCGCTGGTCTCGCTGGGATTGTTCCTGCTCTTCCTGGTCATCCCAAACATTGACCCAAACAAGGCGAACATTGCGGAGTTCCGCGAGTCGTTCAATCTGTTCATTGTGTTGTTCGTTGCGTTCATGCTGTACGTCCATGGGCTGACGATTGCATGGAGCCTTGGTTACACAGGCTTCAAACTCAGCACAGCCTTGCTCCCTGCGATGGGCTTGCTGTTCATCTTCATCGGCTTCATGCTTCGCAGGGCGAAACGCAACTTCTTCATCGGCATCCGCACCCCATGGACACTCACTAGTGACACCGTCTGGGACAAGACGCATCAGCTCGGCGCGGTCCTATTCATGGCATCGGGCGTGCTGGCATTCATCAGCGGAATGTTTGGCGGGACGACTGCGTTCTGGATGCTGTTCGTCCCGCTCATCGGCTCGACGCTCTTCCTCGTTGTGTATTCCTATATCCTATATCGCAACGAGACCAGGATATAACACAAACGGAGCAGGCTCTCCCCTGCTCCGTTTCACGTGAAACAAGGAAACCATGAAAACACTCATCAACTGGAAAGTCTATTTTATCCTCTGGGTTGCGGCGATTCTTTCCACCCTCGCTCTGCTTCCCTATGCGTTCGAACTGCAATCTGACATCATCGCACAGATTCCCATTCCACTCCCTGCGTTGATCGCGATCCAAGTCGCGCAAAACGGATTGCTCTTCGCCATCATCATTTTCTTCGGAATGCTTTTGATGAAGCGCATCGGTCTTTCTACACCGATACTTGATTCGGTCACGAAAGGCGAATCCACATCTGACGCATTGCGCTCCATTCTGCCCATTAGCATTGGACTCGGAGTCATTGCATCGCTTTTGATTGTTGGGCTGGATGTATACGTTTTTCAGCCACGATACTTCAGGAACTTGGCGATAAAGCCAGCGCGTTGACACAAACCGCGCAACCTGCCGCATGGAAAGGATTTCTCGCATCCTTCTATGGCGGCATCGCAGAAGAGATTCAATTGCGTTTGCTGGTCATGTCGTTGTTTGCCTGGCTGGGATCATTCATCAGCAAAACATCGGAAGGCAAACCAACCAGCGCAATATTCTGGATCGCAAACATCCTCGCGGCAATCTTATTCGGGCTTGGTCATCTGCCAGCGACAGCGGCATTGATTCCACTTACGCCTTTGGTCATCACGCGCGCCATTGTGCTGAATGGATTAGGCGGTATTGCATTTGGCTATTTATATTGGAAACGCGGACTTGAATCCGCAATGATCGCTCACTTCTCGGCAGATATTGTTTTGCATGTGTTGTTTGCATTATAGGAGATCAACATGACAGAAGAAATCAAACAATGGGAATATCGTGTTCAAACGATTGGGGGTGCATTTGGAACAAAAGACGAAGACATTCAAACAACACTGGATGAATGGGGCGCGGAAGGCTGGGAGGCGATCAATGTTTATACTCCGTATGGAAGCGGAAAGATAACCATCGTTGCGAAACGTCCACTCACGGAACGCGCACGTCGGATGAGGTCCAGGCCGCAGATGGGATGATGCGAATCAAAACAAAAGCAAGCCTCAGCTGAGTCCGAACCGTACTTCATATCCGCTCATGGCAGGGCGGATATTTTATTTGCGAATAATAGAACAAATGTTCAGTTTAGAAAGAAGGTAAAATGTGGGGATGCACAATAAAGTATTGTTGATCTTAATAATAATTGCTTCCATCATTATCGGCGCATCAACACTGAAAGGCGGACATGAATGGGGTGACGATTTCGCATGGTACATTCTTCAAGCAAAAAGTATTGTGGAGGGAACCACTGAAGAGTTTATCGAGACAAGCTCATTCACCAACTCTCAATCCACAACCCACGTAGGTCCGCTTACTTATCCATGGGGATACCCTTTAATCCTGACTCCTTTTTATGCGATCAATGGAATCAGCCCGCTCACATTGAAATTACCAGGCTTGATTTTCTTTGCGGGATTCCTGATCTGTCTTTATTTTCTATTGAAGACACGCATCAGTGCAACCGAAAGCCTGCTCCTTGTTTCCTTGCATGCATTCAATCCTTTGTTGTTGAACTTCCTCGATCAGATCCTTTCAGATATTCCCTTCCTGTTCTTTTCAACACTCACTTTATTATTGATGCTGAATCCTGGAAGACGCACCACTCCACAGCAGGTATTGATCGGCGTGTCAATATTTTTTACGACATTCATTCGCGCAACCGGCATCCTGCTACTCGGAAGTTATCTCATCATCGAGTTGTTCAAGGTTATCGCCACTCGCAAGGATAAGGAAGCTATCAAAAAAACGATTCGCGGGTCGATTCTGGTCTGTCTCGTGTTCGCACTTCTTTGGATCGTGAACGCGCTTTTATTTCCCAGCGGAGGAGAGTCATATCTTTCGCAATACGCAACATTGACTTTTGAAATCGTTAGGGATTTTGCGTCTGCGTATTTTCGCGTTTTTAGTCAGTTTTTCGGGCAAGGTACAAGCTGGATGTATATCTACTATATTGCATTCATCTTCTTTTTGGTTGGCGTCTGGGCAGGACGAAAAGAGGACACAATTTTCATTCTTTTTTTTGCTCTTTGGATGATCGTTCATATCACCTATCCCTACTGGCAGGGAGCGCGTTATATCTTCCCACTCCTGCCCATTTTCATCTATTTCACTTTTCAAGGCATCAACTTTGTATTAAGCCGATTCCCTGTTATTGAAGGACCAACGAGACGGAAAATCTCTTATTCTTTTTGGGTGATTATTGTTTTTCTCTTTTTCCTTGAGTCGTCAGGTTCGGCTTATAACAATCTGAAAAACCACAGGAAAATCAATGGTCCGTTTGATGACCAAAGCTCTCAGGTCTATCGTTTTCTACAAAAGAATACATCCGAAGATAGCATCGTTGTCTTTTTTAAACCGCGTGCCATGAGGCTCATGTCTGATCGCAACTCCATTATGAGCATGGAATGTGATCGTGTTCTTCTTGGCGATTACCTGGTCCTCAGCAAACTGGTTGGCGAGAACCAGCAAATTCCTCCGGAGAAGATCGATGCCTGCCAATTGCCTCTGAAGCACGTTTTCGAGAATCGAAAATTTATTATCTACCTGATACAAAATCAGTAATCGGGGAATGTATACAAAATAAGGAACAGGAACAAGAAGAAAAACTTGAATTAGATAAACCTCGACAGGAGATAAGACAATCCATGCAAAGCAAGTTGGTTTTAGTTATTATCGTCGCTTCCCTTATTCTCGCGGCAGGCACCCTCACCCGTGGGCATGACTGGGGGGATGATTTCGCTTCTTATATCCTGCAAGCCAAAAGCGTATGGAATGGCGAGATGGATGAATTCGTTCAAAAAAATTCGTTCACGATCCTTGAATCATCCATCCAGATTGGACCCGTGGCTTATCCATGGGGCTACCCGTTGATACTATCCCCAGTCTATGCTGTAAAAGGACGAAGCCCACTGGCGTTGAAAATACCCGGGTTATTGTTCTTCTCGGGCTTCTTGATATGCCTGTATCTATTGACCAAGAACCGCCTCCCCCAAACCGACAGCCTGCTTCTGATTTCCCTTTTTGCGTTCAACCCGATGTTCCTGGTCTTCCTCGATCAGATCATTTCAGATATTCCCTTCCTTTTCTTTTCGACACTGGCAATGGTATTGCTGACCCGGGCAAACAAATATATTGCCATCGAATCCATACTGCTTGGGGCGGCCATATCCATGGCATTCTTCATTCGCACTACAGGAATTCTATTGCTTGCTAGCTTTATTATTGCTGAAGCGTTCAAGTTGGCGATTCATCGAAAGAATCGTGAACTAGTAAAAGGTATATTGCTCAATGTTGGACTGGTAGGTGGCGTTTTCGTGGTTCTTTGGATTCTTTATGCGGCAGTCTTTCCTGGCGGGAGCGAATCCTATTTCACACTACTCCAGGAAATTGAGCTTGGATCGATTCCCAGCCGAATCAGCAGTCAGTTTTGGCTTCTCAGCCTGTTTTTCGGGGGAACCACACTCTGGTTATATATCTATTATGCCTTCTTTGTATTTTTTCTGGTCGGTCTCTGGGTTGGAAAAGGGAGAGATTCGGTCTTCATTATCTTTTTTGCTCTTTGGATGATTCTCCTATCTTTCTGGCCCTTTTGGCAGGGACCGCGGTTTATTTTCCCACTCCTCCCACTGTTTATGTATTTCACCTTTGAAGGAGTGATCTTCGCAATCGGCAGGCTTCCACAACAATACCATCGGCTCGGGAAAATGGTTTTCTACGGATGTTGCCTCTGCATCATCGGAATTTTTCTCGGTACATCAACCAGCCATGCATATCGCAACATGATCAATGGCCGGCAAATTAACGGTCCGTATGACATTTACAGCATCGCTGTATATGAATTCATAAAAGATAAAACATCCGAAGATAGCGTCATTATTTTTTTCAAACCACGTGCTATGCGGCTGATGACGAATCATGATACGGTGATGGTCACGGAATGCGAGCGAATATCGCTGGGAGATTATCTTGTTCTAAGCAGGAAAGCCGAGAATAGTCAAATCCCCGTTGAACAGATTGATTCTTGCAACCTGCCCTTGGATAAGGTTTTCGATAACCGCAGATTCATCATTTATGAGATTCTGAAATGAACGTCATTGCGAGCGAAGCGAAGCAATCTCCAACCACGTGACGGGGATTGCTTCGTCGAGCTATGCCCTACTCGCAATGACGAAAAGTAGTACACTGTGAGCATGACGAACACAGGTCAACTCCGCGATTTGGAAGGACGCCATCAGCAACTGCTTCGACTGGTTGAATTGAGCGTGACCCTCAACTCGACCCTCGACCTCGATGACCTGCTTCAACTGATCACAGCCACAGCAACCGAGCTTTTGGACTGCGAAGCCGCGTCGATTTTGCTGTACGACGAAAAGAATCCGCGCCTGTATTTTGCTGCCGCTACCGGCTCGGACCCTGCCAAACTGGCAGAGATTCCCGTTCCCATCGAAGGCAGTCTCGCAGGGACGATCTTCCGCACGAATCGCCCGCTCATCCTGAACAACGCTGAACAAGACCCGCGTCACTATTCCCTAGTATCCGAACACATAAAATTCAAGGTGAAAACCTTGCTTGGCGTGCCTATGCCCATCAAGGATAGAACTGTGGGCGTGCTCGAAGCATTGAACAAACGCAACGGTGTGTTCGATGATCGCGACTCCACGCTTTTATCTGTTACTGCCGCGCACGCCGCGATTGCCATCAACAACGCGCGCTTGTTGCGAACTACACAGCAGGCACTCGAAAAAGTCAAAGAGACCAATCAACTGAAGAGCAATTTTCTTTCGTTGGCTTCACATGAATTGCGGACACCGCTGGGCATCATCATCGGGTATTCCACTTTTCTGAAAGAGGACACGAAAGGAAAAGGATCAGACCACGCGGAACAGGTGCTCACCGCGGCAAGACAGATGCGCACCATTCTGGATGAGATGAACAACCTTGCCATGCTCAAATCGGATGAGCTGGAGTTCAAGCCGCAAAAAGTTGCGATGCAGGATGTCCTTGCGTTTGCGAGCGAAGGCATTAAAGAAATCGCGTCCACGCGCGAGCAAAAGTTGACGTACGTTTTCCCGGAAGAGCCATTCATGGTTAACGTGGACATTGACAAAACCGCGCTGGCTTTCATCAACATTCTCAACAACGCGATTCGTTTCTCGCCGCAAGGTTCGGACATTACCATCGGCGCGATCAAACATAGCAAGCAGGTGTTGGCATGGGTGCAGGATCACGGAATCGGAATCCCTGTTGATCAATTGCAAAAGATATTCGAAGAGTTCTATCAGATCGAACCGCCGAACACGCGTTCCTATAGCGGGCTGGGAATTGGACTCACCATCGCAAAGGGACTCATCGAAGCACAGGGCGGAAAAATCTGGGCAGAGTCTGAAGGTGCAGGGAGTGGAGCAACGTTCAAAGTCTTGTTGCCATCGGCTGAATAAACATGATAGTTTGACTTGCCATGCGTAATAGACTGAACTGGATTGCATCAAAACTTGCCATACTGGGAGGGTTGGTTCACATAATAATGGCAATGAGTTTATTATTTCTCCCTGTTTTGATCACATGCAAATTCGCAGATAGTAATGAAGCATGTTACAGTCAGTCTTATATTCAGCAAGGAGGAAACTTTCTGGGCTACACATTTCTTCTGCTTATGATTGGAGCAGGCATAGCGGCCATTTATAGCAGTTCGGATTCAAACTATAAACGGACATTCGTCAGCCGCTGGCTGGTGGTACTGGCAAGTTCAATCGTTGTTGTGATTGCTGGCTTTGGGTTTGGAATTATTTTTATGCCTGGGACATTAATGGTGTTATTGGCAATCCTTCTTACAAGCCGTCGCTCAAATACAACAGCATAGCGCCAAAAAGTAAAGAACGATTGGTGAAATCAAAAGCGCCTCGTCTCTCGACAGGCGCTTCAATTCTCCAATCTCTAATTCTCTAGTCTCTAATCTCCAATTCTCCACTCCCCCAATTCTCTTCTTTTCTCTACCCCAAATGCATCGGCATAATCACATGTAAAAACTGGTCATCGCCCACCGGCTTGACTACTCCCGGCGCGTTCGGCGCGGATGTTTCCAGCGCAACGTTCGGGGTGCGGATCACTTCCAAAGCCTCGCGTAAAAATTTCACGTTGAAAGCGATCAACAATCCGCCGCCATCCACTGTGGCTTCGACCTTGGTTTCACTATTGCCAGTCTCTTCAGATGTCGCGGTAATTTCCACTTCGCTGGGTTGCATTTCACCCTGCGCGGTTTTGATATTGAAACGCGCCACATTTGAACCCTCGCGCGCGAAAATCTCCGCCTGTTTACAAGCCTTCAACAAGGAAGAAGTTGAAACCAGCGTGCGCGACTTGTATGAACGCGGAATGATTTGCTGATAATCGGGGAATGTTCCGTCAATCAATTGCGAAACAACTTCCACATCTTTCACGCGGAATACAACCTGCCCGCGTCCTTTTGGTAACACCATATAAATCGGCTCTTCGCCGTCAGTGGCGACGCGCGCCAGTTCTTTCAGCGCTTGGGAGGGAACTATCGCAGAAACAGGAGCAGGCGAAGGCGTGGAAAGAACCGCTTTGCGGACGGAGAGTCTGAATCCATCTGCCGCGGCCATCGTCAGTTTATCCTTTTCCACTTGCACGAGCACGCCCATCAAAACGGGACGAGCCTCATCCGATGACGCCGCGAAAACAACCTGATGAATCATCTCGCGGAAATCGCCGACGTTGATCTGCACCGCGCCGTCGAGATCGGGCACGGGCAAGGGCGGGAACTCCTGCGCATCAATGCACTTGATATCGTTCGTGGATGTGCCGCCGCGCACGTTGAGCGTTTGAGTTTGCGTATCGAGTTTCAACATCACCTGATCGCTCGGCAGTGTGCTGACCAGATCATTAAATGTACGCGCAGGCACAGTGGTTGAACCCTCTTCTTCGATGCGCGCGGGAATCCAACATGTGATTCCCATTTCCAAATTTGTCGCGGAGAGTCGCAGGCGCCCCTCGTCAGACGCGATCAAAATATTCGCAAGCACAGGCAACGTACTGCGCGGCGAAACCGCTTTTGAGACAATGCCCAGCCCGCGAGCCAGGTTTTCCTGAAGGACAGTCACTTTCATATCACGTCTCCTCGATCATCAATGAGTGCGGTCTTATTTTACTTCATTAAACGAGTAGGTCACGTTTCAAACGTGACCTACCTGCCTTATCAAATTAGAAACCGGTAACCAGCGAAATGCCAATCGCAAACAAAACAAACAACAACTGCAACGCGAACAGCGCGGCGAAGACATAAACAACATAAATCCACGCGGAGCCCGCTTGCTTTTGTTTTTGGATTTCTTCCCCCTCCGCCAATTGCTGGATGAACTGCCCTGCCTGCGCTGAATCATCTGCCCACACAAGATTCTGCGCTTCATTCTGGACGACGATCCTGCTCCCGTTAAACGAGCGGATCCACTCTGGAGAGTCTACTGCCAACGCGCCGCTAATAACAATCGCGCTAAAGTCGCTATCCGGTTTTTCGGCTGGAGTCGTCACCATGATCTGCATCTTCGAGCCAAGTTTCGCCAACGCGGCTTTGACAGACTCAGCGAAGCCTTCACCCGAATCAACGATCAACACATGGTACGCGCTTTGCTTCTCCACCAATTGATCTGCTGTGGATGAGCCGTCACGCCGCAAAACATACAAGTGATAGACCAGCACCACACTGAAGAGGAAAAGCAATTGCGTCAGGTTCAGCACGTTATTGACAAAATTGCTCCCTATCTCTCCTTCCAACACAACAATGATCAATTGATACACCAACCCAACCGCCGTCGCCATCCCGCCGATGACGGAGGCGAACAACGCCAAATAGATATAAAACTTGCGGATCACAGACCTGCGCGCGTGATCGCCCATTTCATGATCAGCCAGCGCTTCGGCTTGCATCGGTCGCCACATCGCCAGCCAGAGCGGCAAACCAACGATCAACGAAGTAAAGGATGAAGAAAGGGGACCGCGCATGTAATCCATGGAGAGGTACTCGCGGTTTGTGACCGTATCAACGAGAAACGCAAGTAATATTTCCACACCCACCAGCGCGACAACCAATCCGATAAACGCAAGGATGTAGTTATACAGCCGCTTCATCCCTGCCTGTCGCACGTTGTCGCCAACGGCTTGGATGTGACGGTTAAGCCAGTGCCCGAAATATGCCCAGACCGCGCCGAGAGGGATGCCTATCGAAAGTGGTCCGCCAATTTCATGGACGAACTCGCGGAAGGTTGTATCTTCCCCAAACAGGATGCGAAGTACGAGATGCACCACCGCATAGGAGGTTGAGATCACCGTGATGACTCCGCCGAGGGCGAGCAGGTAGAGAATGCCCAAGCGTAGACTCGAGCCCATTTCAGCGGGATCAGGCAACGAGTCCTGAATGACGCGCCAGGTGTAGACCCATACGGGAGTCCCGACAACGAGCAACGCCGTCCCGTTGACGACAACCTCACGTCCGAGTTCTCCCAAAACATCGCCAGGGATGTAAAAGAGGAATCGCAAAATCTGTTGCGCTCCGAAGACGGTCATCAATAAACCATAGAGCATCCAGATGTAGCGGTACAAACGGCGAACTTCGGAGAAGTTTTCCTTTTCCGTCAGTGTAGCCCATTCGCCGCGCAGGGTGTTCCAAAAGTATGCCGCGACAATCGCGTTCATGAGGATGGCAATGAAATTATCCGCCAGGGTTTGCGAGCCGCCCAGGAACGCACGGTACGAATCGAGCCGAGCCGCGCCCAGGAATGAACGGTTGATGAATGCCAGCAGGTTCTGCACAACGGGGATCAATGTGCTGAGCAGGATCGCGTAAAAGAACACCGCGCGTAACGTGGCAGATTTCTCTTCCTGCTCACGGGCAGAGGCGCGTTGCGCCCACAGCCAGTGAAACAGAAAGATCGGCATACCGACGAGAATCAACGCAAGCGCCTGCGCCAATTCGCGCGGTCCCCCTGAAACCTTGTCATCCACAATCGAACGAAGCAGGAGGATCAGCCCCCACACCACAACTTCGATGCTGATGAACGCAACGAGATAAAAATATAAGCGTCGTATGGATTTCATATTGTTTTCCTCCCGTCATTGCGAGGAGGGCTTCAGCCCGACGAAGCAATCTCCGTCGTGTTGGGGATTGCTTCGTGGCGCCTCGGCGCCACTCGCAATGACGAATTATTTTTCCATGTACCACTCATAGCCCCAGAAATTATAGCGGGGCATCGAGGTCAACTTCCACGCGCCATTTTGTTTGAGCAACTCCGCGCGATCGGAGTTTCGATAGCCTGTGGAAAACGGGTCGCTGGAACTGTAGACCAGCCCTATCTCCACCGTCGCCACGTCGCCGACGATCTCTACGTCACCGATGTCCACGCCCGCGTTTTCGGGGTTCACTTCATGGTTCAAAAACGACCTGCGGAATTCCTCATACGTCGGCTTATTATCAAGATCGGCAAGATACCCGTATGCCTTTTCATAGTCCCTTTCCAGAACAGCCACCACATAATTGTGGACAACGCCTTCGGGTGCGTCATCCGAAATATAGGTTTGTGAGTCCCCGCGGGTGAAGAAGACGGCTAATGCCGCCGCCACCAGCACCCCGATACCGATCAATATGCCTGTCAGAAAACGATCCTGTTTCATGGAACCTCGCTTGAGCCGCCGTCCTCGGCGGCGAGGACGCCACCGAGAGCAACAAATATGGAGCTACTACTTGAAACGATTGTATAGTCTTTAGGACGAAAACGCAAGCAGGTTTGTTTCCTCCTTGAATCAATCTCTTTCTGACTGTATACTGACTTCATGAACAGCCTACCCTCCGGCACCGTCACCTTCCTCTTCACCGACATCGAAGGCAGTACCAAACTGGCACAGTCACATCGCGATAAGTGGGAGTCATTGCGCGCGCGCCATCACACCATCCTGAGATCCGCAATGGATGTTCACAATGGCTACGTCTTTCAAATCATCGGCGATGCGTTTTGTGTGGCATTCCATACTGCGGGCGACGCGTTGCGCGCGGCAGTCAAATCTCAAACAGATTTATACAACGAGGATTGGAACGATACGCCGATCAAAGTCCGCATGGGGATCAACACAGGCACGGCTCAAGTAAGCGAAAACACGGATCACTCGGTCGACTACAAAGGCTATACATCAATGGCGCGCGTGCAACGCCTGATGTCCGCCGCGCATGGAGGACAGACGCTCATCTCGCTGGCTACCGAGGAACTTGTTCGCGATGAAATGCCCGAAAATATTTCATTGCGAGATATGGGCGAACGACGACTCAAAGATCTAATTCGACCTGAACATATTTATCAACTTGTCATTCCGAATCTGCCCATTGACTTTCCTCCGCTCAAAACATTGGATGCGTATCGTCACAACCTCCCCATCCAAATGACCAGTTTCATCGGACGCGAAAAGGAAATAGCGGAGATCGCACAAGCCATTCGTGAACATCGCCTTGTGACACTGACTGGCATAGGCGGCACAGGCAAAACACGTCTCTCTCTTCAAGCCTCTGCAGATTTGATTGACGAGTTTCCTGATGGTATCTGGTTTATCCAACTTGCGCCAATCTCTGACGCCTCACTTATTCCGCAGGCAGTGGCTTCGGTGTGGAATGTACACGAACAATCTGGTCGCGCATTATCAGAGCTATTAATTGAATATGTTCGCACAAAACATTTGCTATTGGTATTGGATAATTGTGAACATGTGGCGGAGGCTTCCGCTCGCTTTACTGATGAGTTGCTTCACAACGCACCGAATCTCAAGATTCTCGCAACCAGCCGCGTGACCTTGAATCTGGCGGGGGAAATGACATATCCTGTGAATCCTTTGGCGCTCCCCGACCCACAGAAATTAATACCACTGACTGCGTTGACTCAATACGAAGCGGTGCGATTATTCATTGAACGCGCAATCACTGTGCGCCCCATATTCAGTGTGACAAATGCGAATGCGCCAGCAGTGGCGCAAATCTGCCAGCATTTGGATGGCATCCCTCTCGCCATCGAACTCGCCGCCGCGCGGATGCGCGCCTTATCACCCGATGAAATTGCGGCGCGGCTCGGTGATCGCTTCAACCTGTTGACGGGCGGAAGTCGCACAGCCTTGCCGCGTCAACAGACCTTGCGCGCAACGATGGACTGGAGTTATGACTTATTGCCCGACCGTGAACGCATGTTGCTGAATCAACTTTCAGTCTTTACAGGCAATTTTTCATTGGAGGCTGTAGAGTCCGTCTTTATTGGAAAGAATGAAACCAAAACGAACACGCTTGACCTGCTCACTGCGCTGGTTGATAATTCTCTTGTGCTTGTGGAGGAAGGAAATATAGAAACGCGTTATCGTCTGCTCGAAACCGTGCGGCAGTATGCTTTAGAAAAATTAGCTGAGAGCGGTGAAGTGGATACAGTCCGCGATCGACATCTCGATTACTTTCTCAAATTGACGGAGACTGCCGAACCAAAACTACGCTCCGCACAGCAATTGATTTGGTTGAATCGCTTGGAAACAGAACACGATAACTTGAGAGAAGCATTGGAGTGGTCACTTGGCAGGGAGGATGCTGAGGTTTGCTTGCGATTTACTGGCGCAGGCTGGTTTTTCTGGGGAATGCGCGGTTACCGCCAGGAGGGGTCAAGGTTTCTCAAGGCGGCCCTCGAGAAACCCGGAGCGGAAAAGCGCGGCGCGGCGCGAGGAAAAGCGCTAACAGGTCTGTCTTACATGGCTCGTTACCTGGGCGATCTGGTTGGGTCGCAGAATGCCGCGCAGGAGGCTGTGGCAATTTGGCGCGAGGTGGGAGATAATTGGTGGCTGGCTTTTACGTTGGGGCGATTTGGCGCGAATATACTTATCCAAGGCGACTTGATAGAGGCGCGGCGGATACAGGAGGAAGCAGTCAAGTTCGCGCGCCGGGCTGAGGACAAGTGGGCGCTCGGTGATGCGCTCGGAAATTTGGGTAGGGCGCTTAACGATAGCGGCGACTATCAGGCGGCACGCTCCGCTCAGGAAGAGGGTTTGGCGGTTTACCGAGGCGTTGGCGACAAATCGTGTATCGCGGAGGCTCTGCAAGAATTGGGCGCTCTGGCTCACATCGAAGGTAACGGTGAACAAGCGAAACTGCTTTATAAAGAAAGCCTTGAGATATATCGAGAACTGCATTATGTGGGCGGTCTGCTCTCATTGCTCTTCGAATCGGGTTGCATGGTACAAGGTCAGGGAGATAATGAACAAGCGGCAAAGCTTTTCATTGAAGCCCTGGTTTTGGCTCAGGAAGCTGGCGATAAAGACATATCTGGACGGGCTCTGGCAGGCTTGGGAGGCGTAGCTGGAGCAAGAGGCAGACCTGAGCAAGCCGCCTTGCTGTTGGGTGCAAGCGAGTCAATTTTCAACGCGATTGGTTTAGATATACTTTTGTTATTCCTCCATCGCCTCGTTGACTATAATCGTTGGGTTGCGAATATCCGCTCACAGTTGGACGAGGCTACATTCAAGGCGGCTTGGGCGAAAGGCAGGGCAATGACTCTTGAACAGGCAGTTGCGCTTGCATTGGAGCAAAATCCATAATGACCAATCTCCCCTCCGGCAACGTCACCTTCCTCTTCACTGACATCGAAAGTTATGGAATATAGATTCTTCCCACACCAAGATTATTCTCTATATCCAAAGCAATCTCTGCCAGGCGTTCTGCGCATTGTTCGCGATAAACACGCTCCTCAAGGTGGTCAACCACACTTACAGTAATTACAGGGAGCGATGTCGGCGTGTTTTCATTTCGAATCGTCGGTAAAGTTCAGCATTGGAATATCCAATAATTTGAGTCAACCCTCGCTCCCCATTGTCGCCCAAAGTAAAATCCCCTGTTTTTTCATGTGATGATCGAGCAGAACCTTCATGCTTTCGTCCCAGCGTGATATTGCGCCCGCCATTCCTTTAACTTTGCCTGAATCACTTCTCGTTGCTGATACGTCTCCGCAAAACGATCCCGATTACGTTCCTCCCAATACTTGCGGGCTTCTTCTGAGGCACGCACAACCTCCTGATATTCCGCTTCCACTTCAGCGCGGTGCAGATGGATGTAATCCAGAATATCAAGCATGTCCTCGTCCGTGAGTTCATAGATATCGCGGATGTTTTTAAGTGAATGATTGTCTTTGATCTCATCCATGATGGAATACAAAGTAAGACGCGTACCTTTCACCGTTAATCCTCTTTCTGTTCGAGTCACCGTGCGGTTTTCGCGCGGCAGGGGATTATCCGTTTTGATGAGGGCTTCAACCAGTTGTCGCGAGCGCAGCGCCGCCAACTCAGATTGCAAAAGCCGCAATTCCTCTTCCAAATTAGCAACCCGTTCTTTCACCTGTTTGGGAGATAGATTTTGCTCCATGTCACACTCTCTCTTTCGATTACAATTTTACTACATCGAATAAACAAACTGATACGATATACTTGCCGCATCACACTGTAGGAGTTTCCCTATGACCATCTCCGCCCCTCGTTGGGATATGACCAACGTCTATCCCTCGCTCGAATCCAAACAGTTCAAGAATGCCGTGAAAGAATACAAAAGCCTTCTGGATAAACTCGAGAGATTCTACAAAAGCAAATTGAGCAAAGCCAGCGCGAAAACACCCTCGAAGAAACTGGGCTCTCTGCTCGGCAAATCGGTGGATCAGTTCAACGCCATCGAAGAACTCGGCGGGACAATCAGCGCGTATATTCAATCCTTTGTCACCACCGACTCGCGCGATAAAACCGCCATGCGCCTGCTCTCGGAATATGAACAGGTGCGCGTTCGCCAAAGCAACCTCAGCATGCAGTTCAGCGCGTGGGTGGGAACACTCGGCAAAAAACTCGATAAAGCCGTCGCGACAAATCCCTCTGCAAAGGCACACGCTTTCACCCTCAAAGAAACGCGCGACCAGGCAAAATATCTGATGAGCGAAGCGGAGGAAATGCTCGCGGCGGAAATGTCTTTGAGCGGCGGCAACGCCTTCGGCAAATTGCAGGGGACGGTCACCTCGCAACTCACCGTGGACTTTGAGCTGGATGGCAAAACCCAAAAGTTACCCATGCCCGCGCTGATCAATCTGCGTTCACATCCCGATGAAGCAACGCGTCATCGCGCATACGACGCGGAGAATCAGGCGTGGGAGGGAGTCAAAGAAACATTGGCGGCGTGCATGAACGGGGTCAAGGGAGAGACGAATGCCCTCTACAAGAAACGCGGCCGCAGGGACGCGCTTCACTCCGCCATTGATTTTGCGCGCATTGACCGAAAAACCCTCGACGCGATGATGGGCGCCATGAAGGATTCCTTCCCCATGTTCCGCAAGTATTTCAAGGCGAAGGCAAAGAAAATAGGAAAGGACAAACTCGCCTGGTGGGATATCTTCGCTCCCCTGGGTAAGACAGATAAAACATATTCCTATCAGGAAGCGCGTGATTTCATCCTCAAGTATTTTAGTGAATTCTCCCCAGACCTGCACCAGATGACCGAAACCGCCTTCAAGAACAATTGGATTGATGCCGAACAACGCGAAGGAAAACGCGGCGGCGCATTTTGCATGGGAGTCCCTGGCGTAAAAGAGAGTCGTATCCTCTCCAATTACGACGGTTCGTTTAATAATGTCAGCACACTGGCGCATGAGCTGGGTCACGCTTTTCATAATGATTGCGCGTACAAAGCAGGCAAGACCGAACTGCAACAAAATACGCCGATGACATTGGCTGAAACCGCCTCGATTATGTGCCAGACCATCATCACCGAAGCTGTTCTCGCCGCTAACAAAGACCCGCAGGAAGAACTGGCTATTCTCGAGGCACATATTCAGGATGCAGGTCAGGTGATCGTGGATATTTACTCGCGCTATCTGTTCGAAAAGGAAGTGCTCGAACGCCGCGAACAATCTGAACTCTCTGCGGATGATTTCAACGACATCATGGAGCGCGCACAAAAAGCAACATACGGCGATGGGATTGATGAACGCTATTTACAGAAGTTCATGTGGACGTGGAAGCCGCATTATTATTCCTCGGGCTTCGCGTTCTATAATTTCCCTTATGCATTCGGCTTGCTCTTTGCCACTGGCTTATATGCGATCTATGAAAAACGAGGCGCGGAGTTTGTCCCCGATTACATGAACCTGCTTTCATCCACGGGGGAAGCCTCCGCCGCGAAACTTGCCAAACGATTTGGCATAGACATCACGAAGAAAAAATTCTGGCAGGATAGTCTTGCGATTATTGGCAAGCACATTGATCGGTATTGTGAATTGTAGTATCTATTGCTGTTTCGGGGTCTCAGACCCCGAAGGAGCGTTAGAAGGAACCATGCCAAAAACAAAAATTACCTTAGCCGTCTCCATTTTCATCCTTGCAACGCTCGCGTGCAACGCAATATCGCCAAACGCGGAGCCAGTTCCCACCTCCATTATTGAAATCGAGGAGAGAAGCACGCCTTCCACCGATCATCTCCCGCAAACAGAAGATGATGTTCCACGTGTCGTGTTGGAAGAAGCGCTGGTTGCCCTTCACGGCGGCGCGGCGATCTTCGTGGACGTGCGAAGCGCAGATGCTTTCGCGTTGAGTCACATCCCAGGCGCGCTCAATATTCCAGTGAATGAGATCGAAGCCAACCCTACCATCGTAACTCTCGATAAAGATCAATGGATCATCACCTACTGCACCTGACAAAACGAACACACGAGCGCCCGTGCGGCGTTCCTCCTTTTGCACAATGGCTTTACAAACGTCACTCCGATTCTTGGCGGGTTTCAAGCGTGGATTGATGCAGGGTATCCGGTTGAGCCATAGCCCATGTCGTTGCGAGGGCGATGCTCTTCCGTCCGAAGCAATCTCCGCCATCGTGAGAAGATTGCCTCGTCGCAACGAGCGCTCCTCGCAATGACATATAAACATCATGAAAATCCTCTCGATAGATCACGTTCAAATTGCAATGCCCGCCGGGGAGGAAGAAAACGCGCGCGCATTCTACGCCAACATTCTCGGCTTCATTGAAATTCCTAAACCAGATGAGCTTGCCAAACGCGGGGGTGTGTGGTTTCAAAATGTTCCGATGGCAGTTGAACTGCCGTCGGGAACAGTTCAACTTCACCTCAGCGTTGAAAATGATTTCCATCCCGCGCGCAAAGCGCACCCCGCCTTCCTTGTGGATGATCTCGATGCCCTTCTCGAAAAAATTCAACTCGCGGGATACGAGTGGGATATGTCTCAACCTCCGCTGGATGGATTCAAACGCGCACATATCTTCGGCCCATTTGGGAATCGGATCGAGTTGATGGAGAAGATTTCGTAGGGTAGATTGATAATCTGCCAGATCAAGAAATGGCGGGACATCGTCTCGCCCCATGATAAGATATATAGATTCGGGGAGATAAGGCAATTTAATCAGAATCAACTTCCAGCGGGGAACGAAGCGTCTCTTTATTCTCCATATGGTGTTCTAGATTTTACATCTCGTCAGACCAATCCAAAAAAGGAGAAAATAAAATGTCTGTCATTCAAGATGTCATCGCGAAGGTGCAGGAGAAAGATGCAGGTCAGCCTGAGTTTCATCAGGCGGTGAGGGAGGTGATGGAGTCGCTTGAGCCGACGGTGAAGAAACACCCCGAATTTGTAAAGAATAAAATCTATGAACGGGTCGTTGTGCCAGATAGGGCGGTGACGTTCCGCGTGCCCTGGGTGGACGATCAGGGCGAGGTGCAGGTCAATCGCGGTTTTCGTGTGCAGTTCAATAATGCAATCGGTCCATATAAAGGCGGGTTGCGATTCCATCCCTCTGTGAATCTCAGCATCATCAAGTTCCTGGGCTTCGAGCAAATTTTCAAGAACTCCTTAACTACCTTGCCCATG
>Ga0247727_10008104_pt1 | contig 19662 bp, 16 predicted proteins | sample WisWelCaveWW1625_FD_202498 | JGI IMG/M metagenome (GOLD analysis project Ga0247727, IMG submission 202498) | Biofilm microbial communities from Wishing Well Cave, Virginia, United States - WW16-25 | ecosystem: Environmental > Aquatic > Deep subsurface > Groundwater > Cave microbial mat | place... | reverse complement strand
TGAAAATTATTTGTGCGATCTTACTCTTAGAATTCTCTATCGAATTTTGACCAACATGCTGTACGGGTAGTTTTGGGTTTTGTGGTTCTGCTCCCCATTTTAAAATTGAAAGTGAAGCAAAATCAGAAAGTCTCTAAAATACGAAGATTTTGTGGGTAAAATATACTCTCCATCCACGATTAATATCAATAATAAACCAAAACATCCAACCATGATTAAGGTTGACCTTTGAAACATTTCTTTATCTATTTATCATGAATTATTTGCTGGTCGAAATCTTCCTCTTCGAATAATTAAAAAAGATACACCTAGTGCCACAAAAGCACAAGCAATTGAAATGGTGAGGATATTACTATAGTTGTATTCAGGTTCAGGGGGAGGAAGTTGCGCAAATGTGAATTTCAAATTCATAGCAGATAACAAAACTACACCAGAGCCAATAAGCAATAACATCCTTTTTAATATATTCAATAAATAAAAAAAGCTCTTATTCACATATTAATTCTTGCACCCAGCGTGATAAAAGATCTTAACTAAAATGATCTTCCCATTATTTTGGAATTGAGACTATTATACCATAATAATTTCCGTTGATTTCTATGTCTGTGGAATATGCATCATATCCTGGAAATGTTTCGGGGTCATGATATTTGAAGGGAATTAATTGCAGTATCTCACGCGCTTCTGTACTTCCTATAATAAATCGCTGTGAGGTATTAAATTCATTTCGTGAATCAAATGATGTATCGATTTTGGAAAGAAATTCCGTGAGCCTTGCGTTTGCTTTAATAGACTCCGATAACATATGTTGAACAGGAAGATCCGGATGGTTCGGCTTACCGCTGTATTTGCCTATTATCAACACTGCATCTGATGCTTCTACATCTCGTAATACGTTTCCATTATTAAACGCAAAGTACACTACCATAATAGTACATAATATAGCTAATCCAAGCAAGAAATATTTTCTTTTCAATGCGTTATTATTACTTTCCAAATTATTATTTCTTTTTGTTAAATCAGAATTAATCAATTTCACTTCGCTCCCTGAGATAATACGTCAATGAGTGAAGTTGGGCATCCTTCGCAATATCTCCAATGATATACATTAATCGCTTGGTTGGTTTTTGTCGATGTAATACCGTGATAATCACCTGCAAATCCATTCGTATTTGCAAAGGTTGATTCATTGTCTTTGATTTTACTGTTAAACCAATCAGATGAAAGTAAACAGCTGCCTGTTCCTGAGGAACTGGTAGGCTGGCAAGAGTAAGCCCACGGTTTCCAAGTTTCGTTTGGACTGCTAATATTATCCTCCCGTTTATCATTTGCAGTCACAATTATTATTCCTCGTGGATTTACAGAACTATCTGAAACAAGTATAGCTGGTTCAAACTGATCATTGGTGCTAGTGTCAAGCGTAACCTGTGGTGCAAAACTGCATTGTCTTTCACTTGTAGCACAATTATATGATGAAGTATAAAGAAGATCGGCATTATTGTTGCCATAAGTCGTCCACACTACATGGGGATCACCTAGTTTGTCTATTGTCAATGAAGGGATATGATTTGATCTAAATGAAAACCCCAATACTCCATTCAAACATCCATCAAGTATTCTGTTCTCTGTTGCAGGAGAACATGTAGGATTATCGGCGTTTGCATATCGTTGGAATGTTCCAATTTGTATTGGGGTAGATAACCAAGAAGATGGATCTCCTCCATCGTAATTTCTGTTGAAAAATATTTTGCCCGTATTATAATTTTCCATTTTTTCATATACTAGAAATATCTCATTTCCTAATCCAGATTTCCCCGGACCCGTTGCTATCTGGCACCCCTGAACATAGGGGCCCATTCTACGCTGAGCATCATCCACCCATTGGGCAGAATCTATTATCTTGATATGGGTATATGTTGGGAGTACCTGTGCGAAAGTGATCCTTGTTTCATGATTAATATAATCAAATTCAGTCCAACATGCATAAACTTTATCGGTTGAACCAACTCCCCACTCTGCAGCAATCCAAGGCTTGTCAATTTGGAGAGATTCTGTGGTCGCTATGAGATCCTCCCTTGCCTCAGTCCATGTTGCTCCATTATCTGTCGATTTTACAAAACTAAGGGACGAACTGCTAAGATACTTATAACCAGTACCAGGTGAGGTGCCGATAGTATTCCCATTACAAACATATACAAAAGTTCCGTTGGCATATGAAGTAATTACTGGATCACCACCACTGACTTGTCCTCCCTTTGGTAACGATGGGCTAGCGTTGTAAGTTCCAACAAGCCAATTCAAACCTGAATCCAAGCTTCTTGATACCGCACAGTTTGCTGGATTTGCACCCTCAATCTGTATGTATCCTGAAACTACTACATCTGCCGATGATGAAGATTTTGATGCTGTGACATGCGGTTCAACTTGCACTTTGTCGAATGGATTATCATTAACAACGGTTATAGAATTTATCCAATTGAATGGATTACTGATCCCAAAATTTACAGAATACTGGGTACCCGCATTTTCTCTCCAAACTACGGGTACAAATAGAGTTGATGCTGCTGTTGATGTGCTCTTTTGTGCATGTAAATGTGCTGCATTATCGAAGGTGTTACCAAATGGTTTTACTTCTTGCTGCCAAGTGATGGTACCAACATTGAAGTTAGTTATAGCCCGAATGATACTGCCCTGTAAATACAAAATGTGAATATTCCCATTCTCAGATCCAATTGTAGGATAAAGGTTAGTTCCAGTGATTGGAGTGGGTACTGGTGTGGCACCAGTGCCATCGCAGTACTTCAAAGATTTTAGATCACCTCCAGCATTACTTGGAACATATCCAACCCAAGCACATGTTCCATCGCTAGTAATACTAAACGCATTTGTCTTCAGCACGTTTCCAGTCAGTCCTGCGTTACTTGTTGTAAATTCCCCAGACCACGTTCCACTAAAAGTCCTATATTTAAATTCCGTATTTCCGTATAGAGCATATACTGCAATAGCTTTATTTGTTGCATATTTTGCAACACCGACAATGCCTGGATTTGTCTGACCAGTGTATAGGGTCGTACCAGCTGTCCAAGGACCATCAAGATCAGGAGATGAGTATACCCTGCCAGTATTTTTTCCAGCACTATTGATAACATTAAACCCTAGGAATAGATTTGAGCCAACTTTTTCAAATGATGGATAATATTGTTGTCCCTTATTGGAGCCAGAGACTGGAAATACATTTACGTTTCCATCCCAGTTAATTGTGTTAGTGGCTGGGTTAATTGTTCCCTTTTTTGTAATTACATTACTACTTGTTGACCACGATACGACGACATCATTTCCTTCTCCGTAAACTCCAAAGTACGAATTGGCAAGCAAAGAGCTACTTGGTATAGTTGAGGAACCACTGAAGGTAAGACCGTTATCGCTGCTGTATCTATATGCAATGCTGGTTCCACTATAATAGAAAATCCAGTTTCTTGTTCCATCAAAATAACTTACTCTTTGTTCACCGCTGGAATGCATTCTTGGATCCGTTGATATCATGAAAGTCATTGCTGTTGCTTCGTTAGATGTAGAACCAGTTCCTACTGAATTAATTGCCGAAACTCTGTAGATGTATGTCGTTCCAGAAGTTAATCCTGTATCCGAATATGTTGTAGCAGTAGAACCGGTATTTGGAACCAATATAGAGTACGAACCTGTTCCAATTTTTCTTTCAATCTTGTATCCTGTGATGGAAGAGCCACCATTATCTGTTGGTGCAGTCCATGAAAGATTGATTTGCGTGTCTGAAATTGTTGTCGCTGTAAGACCAGTAGGAGCTGATGGCGGATTAGCTGGTGACACGGTCAAAGTATTTGATTTGATTTCAGATGATGTTATAGTTGGTGCAAGTGAAATTTTCATCCAAGGAGCTTTAGTTTGATTTGTAGCAACTCCGAAAGGATCGGGACCTATTCCAAAAGTATGTGAAACTGTTTTTGCGGTTCCAGTTGGTAGACCAGTTGTATGTTTCAATGCTAAAGAGCTACTATTAGCTTCAAATGCACCCCAAACAATACCACTGGAAGGTATAGTTGAAGTTACATTAATTCCATTTACACCTGAAACAGCTGCAACAGATCCAGATTCTCCTAGCAAAGTCCCTGGCGCGCCAGGTCGCAATTCATTATAATTTAATTGCATCCAAGGTACAAGTGTTTGATTTACGGCAAGACCAAAAGGATCAGGACCAGGGCCAAAACTACGAATTTGTGTTGCTGTTGAGGTACCTAATGCTTGATTGTTTGAAGCTTTAAGAGTCGTACTAGTACCTGAATTGATCTCAAATGCACCCCAAACAATACCGTTAGAAGGGATAGTCGTAACAACAGGACATGTTTTGATTCCACTACCAGCAATATTACAGCTGCTTCCTTCTGCTAAAAGTTCACCTGGTCCTCCAGGAGTTTCATGTGATGTTGTTAATTGCAGATACGGTCTTTTTACATTTTGAGTTGCGGAATCTTGAACGGTTCCAGCTGTACTGGGACCAGGTCCAAAGGTGTGTACTATTCGGACAGCCTCATCAAACGGTAAGCCAGAATTTTTATGGGGAAGTTGAAGGATTGAACTACTAGCCTCAAATCCAGCCCAAACGTTACCAGAAGTTGGTACTACAGCTGGTGTTGTTAGGGAGAAATCTCTGACGCCAGGTCCAGGAACAACAATAGACTCGGATTCACCTATCAATGATCCTGGGTAACCGCTAATAAAATCACCATAGGTTATACCGATTTTTGGTGCAATAACATTAGTTGAACTGGCAAAAAGACTGCTCGGACCAGGGCCAAAGGTGTGAGTTGCATTTTTTGAAATATGACCTAAAATATTGTTATCATAAACTGTTTGAAATGTAGGACTGTCGACTTCATATCCAGCCCAAACAATACCACCACTAGGTATGGTTGCTGGTGCTGTTAAATGAATATCATTCATTACACTAAAACCAGAGGCAGCAACCGCTCCAGATTCACCTAATAAACTTCCCGGACTACCGCCGGAATCAGAATAAACTTTAACTCTTATGTTTCCGGATGGATTCGTAACCCACACAAGAACACTTATTATCTTTTCGCCTTGCTCTAATCCACTAAATTGTTCAACCCAAACATAATCAGTAAAATCTCTTCCATCACCACTTGTTGCATAATTATTAATTTGTTGTCTCTCAGTATAACCACCATTATCGTCAAATACTTTAGCTCTAAGATTACCATTTGCAAAATCAACTTTAATACCGACTTGATTCACAAAGTCACCAGCAGTTAAACCAGTAAATTTCTCGAGATACACGAAATTGTTAAAACCAGTTAGACTATTTGTGATATAATTATGTATTTTGGTTGTGGTAAAATTCGCACCTGTATCATCATAAATTTTTGGTGTCCATTGTTGCTGTGAAGCGGTGGGTTGAATTGCCAGTGAAGCTATTTGTTCACCAGGCGGTAAACCAGTAAACTTTTCAGCCCAAACCCTAGAACCAAATCCGTTATTGGTTGTATTTTGATAGTCATGTGTTACAGTACTACCAACAGTAACACCGTTATCTTGATATATTTTTACACGTAAATTTCCAGCTGCACTTGTTGTATTAAGAGCGAGTTTTGAAATGCTTTGTCCACTAGGTAAACCAGTAAATTTCTCAGCCCAGAGATTGCCATCCCATCCGTTACCAGTAGCAGCTTGATAATCATTTGTTGAATTTTGCTTGTAAATGTTAAGCACTGTGGCATTAACAAAAAAATGCTGAATGCTATTTATGGTTTGAACAAATGTGTGAGTCAACGTAGTTATGATATTTGTAGGCACATCTTTTGCTGGATCGAAAGTATAGGTATCTAAGAGATTAGTATCGTTATACAGTTTTAATTGAGTAACGTTGTTTGATGGAGGATCGGTTATCAAGATATCAGGATTATTGATTGTTACAGTGTTGCCCACAGTATTCTGTGTGATGTTTAAGGAACTGGCAGCATGTGAATAATTGAATCCAAAGCCTGTGATTGCAATGAGATGAATTAAAGAACAAAGTGCAATCTTGGTCCAACGACTAGTCAATTTCCCAATTTTGGGAAAACATTGTATTTAAGGCTGATCTTTTAGGATTTTTGCATGTGAAGAGAATTTGCAAATTTAATACCCATTAGTTCAAAAAATCCTCTAATATTTTATTCACGACGATTTGATTAAGAATAAATATTTCAGATGATTGTACCTGGTAAGATCCTGGACGATGTTGTATTAGATCTGGTTCAGTTGAAATAAGATTCAAGTGATTCATTTAATTTTTTGATCTTATGATGCGAGCCCGATGGGACTAGGGTACCACGCCCAAAATTACGACCATGATGCTTGAGCATTAATAAGTTGAATCAACAGGAGGAGCTGAATCATATTGTTCTAATTATGGCTCCAAAATTCATAATAGATGGGATTCTATTATTTGAATGCCTTAGCAATCAACCATGTTCCAATAGAAAGAAGAGCTATTCCAACAAATAATAAAAACGATTGAGAATCCAAGACCATCTCATTTATTTTTATTGTTCCTATGTCTACCAGATCGCGTCTAGTAACTAAAGATGAACTTAACACTGCGGCAATACCTGTCATAATCAAAATTATGCCTATTATTCCTTTGATTTTCACCAATTTATCCATATAAGAATTATATAAAACTAATATGATCCTTTAGATAGTTTTTGTGAATTATTTGATTAACATTTTATCATATTGTATTATTCAACAAAAATATCCTACTTTGAAAATCTTAATTTATAATATTGAATAAAAAAGAAAAAGGGGAATTGATTAGTTTCCTATTGTTAGACTATTCTTGCACACTCACTGTGAAGTATTCTGTGGATTGAACTGTCCACCCATCGCCCCGATCGAAATACAATACAAGAGCTAGTGTGTAAACACCTTCTTTGGCAATTGAATCAGTGGTGATGGTTAAACTATCAATATCCCGTTCAGCAAGACCGTTTTTTGATTGATATTCATTTTTTGATAATTAATTTAAACATAATCAAACAATTACTACTGTTTTCTTGAGGTGACAAGATAAAGTGTTACAGGCTCCTCATACTCTTCTTTGATTTCAGATATCTTAAAACCTCCACAGAGATTCTCTATTTCTTCTGTTGTAAAAAATCTAATCTGAAATCCATTAATGTCGTATATTTCATCATCTACCCTGATTCCTTTTCCATAGAATTTATCGTTATGATTCCTTACTGAAAAGAAATGAAATCCATCGTCTCTCAAAACTCTCTTAATTTCTTTGAAAATGAATTTCAACTGTTCTTGACTAAATCTCATACTAAAAAGCATGTGAGAATAGACTGCATCAAATGTACCATCCTTAAACGGGAGAGGTTTTGTGGTGTCATATACAGAAGCCTCAATAGAAAGACCCGATTGCTTTGCACGTTTGGATAACTGCTGTATAGCAAAGCATGAGTAGTCTAATGCCTTTACTTCTATGCGTTTTGATGCAAAAAATAAAGAATCTCGTCCTTGACCACAACCTAATTCCAGTATTGTCTTGACTCTATCTTTCACATGCTGATAACAGGATTCGGCAAAATCACTTGGTTTTTCACCAAAAAATGATGAGTCCTTTTTGTATATTTTATCCCAAATGTTATCCATCTTAGATATTACACACTTGAAACTATTCCTACAATTTCTTACTTGCGTTTTGAGTCAAGGTCAACCATTTGCGGATTCCGGTAAGATCCATCTATTATCATGACATGATTTAGGTTCCACTTCTTTCAAAAATATTTCCGTGGACCCGATGGGACTAGGGTACCATCATGGTCTTACTTTTAGGCCCATTTTTCATAGATTGATAGTTAGTTTTTTCAACTACATTATTCAATTTGATTTTTCACTCGGGTTTGACGAAGAGTTGATAATATTGACGGATCATGAATTTTATCAAACACTATAAAAAATAAAAAGGAGGTTATTGAGCTTCGTTTAGGGTTTTTACAAGATCTCTACCGTGAGGATATTTAGCATTGAATGCTTTACCATCCTGAATCTTGAATTTTCCATGCTCTCCTAATTGAACAAACTTGAAATCTTTTTCAATTATGTCATTAGGATCTATTGAAACATGAACAATGACATCTTCTCCCACTTCAAATTGAGGCGAATTCGGGTTTAGATATAGAGTATTGTCAATTAAGCGCCCTAAAACTTTGACTGTAATTATCTCACCAACTTTTAGATCCAATTTGGTTTTTCCAATTTGAGTAACTGCAATATCAACAGGGATTTTTACATTTTGTCCCATTATTTTTTGAAGTTCTTCAGGTTGAGGAGTTGGATCTATCCATTCTTCAAGATTGCCTATGTTTACAACGGTACCACGAATGGTATATTGAATTTGATCTTTCACATCTTCAATATTTGTAGTTGACATTGAAGCTTCACCGCCTTCTATTACATCATCTAATTCAGGAAATGCTTTAGACATATCCGATGGAATGTAGTTTGTTAATAACCCAGCTTTTGTATCGCTAGTTAGTAGGCTATTTGCTGCTAATATTGAAACGCCAGCTACAAAAGCTATGATCAACGTAGTTATTATGATATTATTTTGGTTCATTTTTATAAATAATGATCATTCACAAAGGCGATGTCCGCTGCTTTAATAGAGCTATATCCAGAATCACATGATGAACTCATCATAGTGTGGCTTGAACCGCCTGTTTGATGGTACATTCCAGAAAAGTGTCCAAACTCATGATTTGCTACATTACTGAGATCCATAGTGAGTGGGGAGCAGTTACCGTTAGTAACCCAATACAAGTATTGATTGTTATTGTATTCCATTGTTTTGTATTGTACACCGCCCGATGTAAACAAGATACTTGTTTTAGAAAGATTAGCAGTAGATGGATCATAGTATGAAGTTACCCAGCTTTTGTATCCGGTACAGCTAGTGGTTTCAGATAAGTTCATGTCGGTGTTAACACTCATTTGACTTTGGCCTAACTTAATCTGGGTTTTTACAGCAGCTGTATTGGGTGTTGAACCGTCAAATTTCATGGCACCAAGACCGCTGCTTGAATAACAAAGAGATTGTGTTCCACTGCTAAACCATGTAAGTGGACTGCCTTCAGAATGTGCGCTGACATTGGGAACAGTAGTAAAGCCAGTGATAATGGCAAGAGATGTTATTACAGTCATTATTTGTGTCAATCTAGTCATTGTCATTTCCATTCTTGGGAAATTATATATCAGTTTAGCTGACAACTGTGACATTTGTGACATTTGTGACAATGTCTGACATTTACGAATAAATTGTTTTAGAATTACCGTTTCACAAATTCAAAGATTATCAAATCATCTTCTACTGATTGTTCATCAATGTGGATTTTCATTGATTCCAAAATAGATCTAATATAAATTGAAAGAAATTTTGTCCACTTTTTACTTGTCCTAGTTTCAAAGACTAGTCTGTATTTTCCATGATCTGATCTGTGATGAAATTGAAACCATCCATAGTATTTTCCTAATGTGGTAAAATAATTTTCAATGACAGAATCAATGTCATATTTCCAATGTGATAGAGTGCAAAGTCTCTTTACTATTGTTGGTCCTATTTTTGCAACCTTCTCAAAAGTAGTTTGATCCATATTGTCAATAATTTCCGTGAATAATGCCTGAGGTATGATCAGAGTAGGCATAGATTTGAGATGCTTCTCATATGAGACGCTTTTGACAAGGGTTCTGACAGCGATCGAGCTTATCGGCAGGTCCTTCTTATCAGCCTCTTTTTTCAATGCCTCCAGCGTATCCTTTGGCAACCTTAGGGTTATCCTGTTTGTATTAGGAGCCATTCCTGTGGTTTCCATCTCAAATAATGCCGTGTTCCAGCTGAAGATCTCATATCTATAAAATGATGCGTATGTTTTCTCTGTAAACATCCAGTCAATGATTGTTTTACATTTAAAATGAACAAATTAGATCTAAAGGAATCACTTTTGACTAGCGTTGAACAGTCTAAACTTTTTGTTAATCCATGATGATTTAATTTCATCTACAACTAGATTTGTTCTTATTTGTACATTAGATTGATCCTACTAACCAGCTGAGAATTTACTTTTTCAGCTAGAATTCACCATTCCTGCAAACAAATCTTATAATAATCCACTTGAAATTACAAGATTGATAATTATCAATACAGAATCCCCTCAGTGTTTTAAAAAACGTAGTGCAATACGAGAAAAAATATTTCTATGGACCCGATGGGTCCCTGTACAATAGTGTCCTAATTGCGGTTCCAAGTTAGATACAAACTACATTGTAATCAAGTTTATTAATTGATGATAAATTGTGTTAGACTACAAAATTAGGAAAAAGTAGTAAACATCGAATCCAGATTCTGCGTTTTTACTACTCTTCCTTCAATTGGATCTACAAAGAAGATAGGATAATCTGCTATACAGTTAAGGCATGTCCTGTATCCAATACTCCAGAAAACGTGTCCATCTTCTACTCGGTTATGTTCCATTCCGAGATAGTCCTTTTGCAGTTCGGTGTACCATTGAGGTGACCTGTAATAACTTTTCCACCAAGGTGGCATTATTGATGTGGGGAGTCCAGTGGTAGGATCAACTGCAAGCAAACTCAAATATCCTTTTGATAACAAGGAATAACCAAGATCTCCTGTCATAGTAATTTCGGATTCGTTTCTATCTGATTTAATTTTCAAGTGAGTTTCGTCAATAAACTCTCTAACAATTTGGATTGCCTTTTCCTTACTGATTATCCTTGATTGAAAACTATTGAGGATTTCCTTGCTAGAGTTCTTTGTATATATGTCAGTGGATCTGTCAACCCATCCAATCTCCCATAGCCTTGCTGCTGTTGCTTCACTTACACATGCCGGTCTTTCGTTTCTTACAACAAGTTGCATGTCGTCTTTGCAAAATACATCGTATGGAAAAATTCCTGCTTCAAGTTGTTTGTGAGCAGGTAGATTCGATATTTGATTAAGTGATTGGTCATCTATTGTATATGCCAAGCAATATTTTGGAACGTCTTTGTCCCCATGGAATGATCCTCCCATTAGGTAGCTTACTTTAAAACCAAATTCAATTTCGGTATCTCCGGAAAATGGAGTCCATACGTCATAAAAACAGTCTGATTTTGTAACGTGAGCAAGAACTTCAGATTTAGCAGATACTGCAAAAACTTCTAGTCCGTGTCCTGGGTGGAAACTGTCATCGTGATCTGTATATGGATAATTTCGCGGTATCTTTAGTGCAAACTTTCCTTCTCCTTTGCTTGTCAGTTTTACATTGATTGATTCCTTGTTGGATTCTATGCTTTTTATTTCTCCATTCGTTACGACATAAGGAATTTTGAAAAGTTTTGATTCGATGGGTTGGTCTGAGTTTGTGTATTCTCCAAGTATTTGGATTTCCTCCCAGGTTTTAATGTAAAACGGCAATGGTTGTGACTGTATGGGATCTGGCCAGCTTCCTGCAGTAAACCGTGAAGTTATCTCCAGCACATCATATGAGACAAAATCCATGTCGACATAGATTCGAGTGTGCGAGTTGTCAGTTTTATCAATCATGTACTGCAGCTCAAAAGCAGGAATGTCATCACTGCATTGATTTGAAAACCTAACTGTTGTTCCACCAGATGAATCAAGATTGTAGGATTTGTTTTCTACTAGTTCTTTGAAGACAGGATGGTTTTCTGCCTTGAATTTAGCTAAATCAAGGTTTGGCTCAAAATATGTAGGTATCAATGCAATTCTTTCACTGCATTCTCTAGTTGAAAGTCCCTCTCCCCAATCGGATTTTGCAAATTTTATAGAATAATCTGATATGACAAAAGTATACGATGTGGAAATCCCATCAATAATTATTTTTGCAGTATAATTTCCAGATTTTGTTGGTGTAAAACTCCATGTTATTGTGGTCCACGCATCGGGTTTCAACTGTAATTGTTGTTTTTTGTAAAAAATTTGTTCATTTGTATCATCTAGAATTATGAAGAGATCGATATCAAAATCTTTAGTGGATTCATGACCGTTTGCAACATCATAATGAAAGAAAACCTTCTGATTTAAAGTTGGATTGACCTCATTTCCTAAAACGTCTTTAGCTACAATTGAACTTGCAGGAGCACCTTCGGCATATTGGATTAATATTAAAGAAACGAGAAGAATTACGAAGAAAAAATAGTTCACATCATAAATTCAACATGAGATAGTTTTTAGAGATTGCTGATAAATTATACCTCGCTCTATTTAGTGTGGTAAGATGATTGATAAAATCAACTTGGCAAGAGACTATGCCTACATAGGTACAGTATCTCATTACATAGGAAACCTAGATGACGCATTAGAAAATTATGTTTCTGCTCTGTCCCTTGATGCCGAGATAAATGACAAGATAAACATGATAAGGGATTGTATCAGTATCAGTTTGCTCCGTTATGAGATGGGTAGTCACTATGACGCATTAGCATTGCTTTTTGAAGCTAAAAGATTACTTGAAGATTATACAGATAATGCTGATCATAGGGATGCATTGAATGAAGAAATTGATATCATGATCTTTCAATTACAAAAGTAGAATGGATCTAGAATGATCAAACCTTTCAGAGATTGCTGATAAATTGTATTTTGATTAAAATTTAATTTCTGCCCCCTATCCTATTTCCTGGTTTATAATCCATTATTGCACCAGAAAATCCTACTATTTTAGCATCAAGCACTATCGCTGGACAACCATGAGGTCTCATAATTACAGGAAGTTCAGATGAATCTACCTGCGGCAAACCAAACCAAACTATTATTGGAATAGCACCGCACATCTGACCCTCGGGTAACCAGTAAACTCCTTCTGAATTATTCGGTGCGGTAATGGTAAACAGAACAAATGTTTCTGAGTTCATCTCAAGTGGAACAGAGCTTGGTTCCGCAGAAACCGTCACTTCAGTAGATGCATAGCTTGTTTGATTGTGGTAATCTACTATCAACTCGTTTGCAACTGGGATACTTCCGTGATTGTCAAAACCCGATGTGTACTTGATACATATCTGAGCTGTAGAGTTTGATTTTACAAAAAATACTAGTCTTGAGACAGAGTCACCAAATTGGTTAATCCGTATAAGAGGAGGATCCAATGACTCATCAACAGGACAAAAAACAGGACGATGTGTGTCGGATAGATCGTCTTCTAAATCTTCAGGTACACCATTAGTTGTAGACAAGATGCCATGTCCCCAGCCTAATTCGATAAGACGTGATGCACTTGACGGTTTAACGCATACAGGAGAATCATTCTTTGATTTGAGAATAAGTGCCAGGCCTTCATTGCATTGGATGTTCTCTTTTGTGATACCGTATTTTATTTGCTTTAATGGTGACAGAACAACATTAGGTTCGCATTTTTGAATTTCCTCAGAGTCTGGAGTAATTATGTAATACTTGCCAGAAATTGTGTCCATGTAAAATAACCCAGTTTCTCCTATTTCAAAAGGCGTCATTCCTCTTGGACCATTATTGTCTTCAGATCCCAATGCAGTTATCACATGGTAGGGTTTTGGATTTTTGTAATATTCTTCTACCTTTATGGTGTATGATGGTCCTCCCATAGATATGGAATTATCAGGATTCTTTGCAATTACTTTGCCACACAATACTAGTTCATGTTGATTGTAAAGTTCTGATTTGAATTGCTTTAATGGAGGCAAAGCAGTTGGTTCACCGGATCCACCCCATGGTACATCAGTCTGAACATTTGTAACTTGGAGTGTTTGAAGATCAACTTCTACACTGACAAATTCTTTTTTATCCTTCATGTTCAAACTAGCCAAAAGATAATAATGTCTTGGATGAGTTTGAGTGATATTGTACTCGTAACCACAGCAATATGTTTGGTAAGGACTTTCACCAATAATTTCTTGAACTTGTGTACTAGAGAGAACAATTTTGTTCACAAAGGCCGCTTCGCCTTGTGTCAACCCTTGCGGTCCTTTTCTCAATTCTCTTACAATTTCCTCATCGCTTAACGGATAAACACACTCATTTCCCGCTACCTCGCAGTTTATCGGACATTCAATGAAACTTCCATTAGATGTTTGCATAAATGAAATAACATCATTTTCGTCACTGATATGACAGATTTGTCTTGGTTTGAACTCGCCAAAATCATCTGCCAATATGATAACATTTCCAAGTGGATCATGAAATTGCTTGGTTCCTTGAGGCGGTATTGCAAATAAAGTCAACTCAAGTACTACGAATACCACAATTACAGAAACTATTCCAGCTATGATGATTGTTCCAAATGTGCTTCTTTTCAAAAATCAATCATTCCAACCACTGACAACCACATTATTCCGAGAATGGTTGAATTGTGCATGAAGGGACAGTTTGTTCTGATCGATTTAGAGATTGCTGATAAATCGTCGGCATGGATCCGGTAAGGCCCAGATACTTTTATGGTATAATTTTTGTCTATTTGATTTCATCACAAAGTTAGAATCCTATTCCATGAGTTTTTTTGTGCACAAATAGTTCTTGTTCAGATGCTATACGTCCACAAAACTCACATCTTTGCAGGTTGAGCTTCTCAGGTCTTAACATTTTAGCCAGAACGAAAGTTTGAGGATCCGAACGCAACACTTCGTATTCTATTTTGTTGGTATCTTTGATGAATGATTCTAGTTCCTTTTTTATCTCCTTTTCATGTATAACAACAAGTGACCCTTCAATTTCTACTTTGAAACCGTGTTTTGATAGATAATTTTCAAGATCTCTTGCTATTTCTTCATCCTCTACACAATAGACTACATATGTCATAACTGATAATTCGAATTGTTGATTGATTCTTTTAGAGATTGCTGATGAATTGTAACTAACTATTTTAAACAGCGTAAAGTGAACCTACACGTTGAAAACCTCGCTTGCTATTTCATTATCAATAACATCTGCAGTTATCATCATAGCAGCAGGAATCATACCTTACTTCTTTCATGATTTTAAACTCACTATAGTAAGGTCAGACTTTATCATAAATGGGTTAAAAATAATTTCGCAAGATGAAAAAGTCCTTGATGAATTGGGCATCTCAGGTGCGATCATTGAGGCTGATAAGGCTTTTGAGAGAAACAAAGAGACAGGCAGACCATGTTTTGATTATTACTTTTATTCTCGCAATCTTTGTCAATCCGAAATAAATGTCAAAGCTTTTCATGCCTACAAAATATTGCAAAAGTTGCCCTTCAAGGATAACACGTTGCAGTTTTTTTATCAGTCTGCAGATGACCAAACCGTTGCAAAAAAGTATGTTGTTTATCTAAACTCTTTCAACTGGAATGATTACGTGGCTTTTGGTCTGATTATTTCTGTTACTGCCATGATGCTACTTGCATTGATCCTAGCAAGGTTTGGAAAATCAATAGTCAGAGTTCAAAATAATACTGCCAGACTGATTGCTGCTTCTTTTCTTGAGTTAGGCCTGTTATTAAAATTGAATTCATCGAAGTCGAAATATACAATTCCCATCAGCCTCGCAGGATTTTCAATAATGATGGTTTCATATACAAACTACATGTTTGTGTTAGGTGAAAATTTCACAGCGTGTTATGCGGTCTTTTTATTTTTCCCAGGTTTAGTACTATTTTCTTTTGGGATAGTCGCAACAATTACTGAAAAGAAAATTGCGCTTTTGGCATGTGTGTCAGCAATTGTAATCATCCCTGTGATCCTGTTTGTGATAGCTCTTTTCACTGGTCTTTCAGTATTCCCAAACTGTGGACCGACCTACCTTGGGTGAATATCAAAGTATAAAGTTTTGATTCCTGTTGGATTCAGAGATTGTTGATAAATTGTTGGTGCGGGTTTGGTAAGACCCATCTACTATCATGGCATTATTTTCTAGAATGAAATAAGATTCAATACGTTTTTGTTCTCATTCAGGTCCCAAATTATTTACTATTTACAAGTTGACCAGACAGACAAATATTGTGAATAAAGCTGAGGATTGAAGATATCTATCACAATTCCTGTTTGGTCATTTTCATTTGATACATTGTCCTTTCTGGTTATTTCTAATGAGGAATCTATCCATAAAATGTGAAATAAATATTAATTAAATAATTAACAGAAAAAAGATCATTAATTTTCTTCTCAAATCCTTGATCAAATTTTAATTTTGGATCTACCGTTTGTGGTTCGGTGTCAGGCATAGAAAGTATGATAGAGTTGTCAAGTATTGATTGCGTAGCGTTAATTGGTAGGGCTGCTGAGTTGTCTGGTTGTGGATCGCTTATCTGTGCAAAGGAAAAAGTTGAGTTTTGTAATGTACCAGAAAAAAGAATAACGATAGTCAATATCCCTACGTATTTTCTCTTTTGCACGGCTCATCTTTCAGCATGTTTTAATTAAGTATTTAGTTTAGAAAGACGATTTGATCATTAGTATTTTGTAATTTATTGAAGATTTTCTGACGCCTTTGCGAAAATCTTAGAATTGTATTGGTGTGTATCAACCTATTCTAGCTTTAATGCAATAGTTGTTGTTTTTCAATTACTCTTCCAAATTAGTTTTGATCGTACTCTTGTGAATAATAAGAAGGATAGTGTAATAGCAAGAATAATCAAACCAGGACTGGAGAATTCTGGAATAACCCTTGTCCCCAGAATATCAATTTTTCTTTGATCTTCTGTCTGCTCTATTTCTATATCCATTTTATAATATTCTATCCTGCAGTCAGGTAGATATGGTTCACAATAATCTGAAAATTCTCTAATCTGAGGATTTACTTTATGATCATCTACTGTTACCGTAAACTCTCCATCCATCAGCTCTTTTGGAAGATAAACTGAAATGGTGGTCATATTTTCCCAAATCCCTTTTAAAATTATACCAATTTTTTTTTCCGCTGGAATAAAGACAAGAGAGCTGCAGACTCCATCTTCAGATGCAAGATTTATCGTGTATTTTCTTTCCTCAATTTCTACAGGTAACATATCATAATGCTCTATTCCAGATATAATATTCCAGCTATAATTTGGAGTACAGGATATTGGTACATGACAAGGAGTAGGAAAACCATACGAAACACCAGTATCAGGATCTTTTGTTTCTACTATATTTTCAGTACATCCCTTGTATTCAACAATTTTCAAGACCTTGTTAGCAAATTTGCATACTTGAATTGGTTCACTCTGCACTCCCAAAGTTTCTATGACGGTCCCATTCACAACACTGCAGCCAGATTTTGAAACTGTTCCATCAATCGAAAAGGCTACCTCTTGTGCAAATGCAACCATATTTGAAGTAAATAGCGAGGCTGTGATGACAATAATTATTAATAATTGCTCATTCAATTGATTCTAGTTGAGTCACCTTGCTTATTTTACTTTGTATCATCAATCCTGAGACAAATTGAAAAAATTAAATTATTTTTCGTTTTGAACACAAATCATATTAAATTTACAAATCCACATTCTATAAAGCCGCTGCAAAATTAGTTTAATATGGTTAGAATCCGGTAAGACCCAGAATACTGTTTTAGTATAATTTCAGTCTCACATTGCAGCTACATCGATGGGACTAGAGTACCATCATGTTCGTAAATCCGACACACTTGCATAGAAAGATAGTTTTGTGTTGTTTTAATTGAAGACAAAGTTTCAGAGCACCGATATCTTCAAATCCGCCAATGCGTCAGGTGTTCCAATGGATGATTTGGTAAAATAATTGTAAGGAAACTCTATGACTGATACCACAAACAATACAAAGAAAAAGAATCTCGTTTTTACCCGCGTCTTTGACGCGCCGGTCGAGCAAGTGTGGAAAGCGTGGACCGAACCGAAAATGGTAAAGCAGTGGTGGGGGCCGGATCATTTTACCTGCCAGCTTGCCAAAATGGATTTTCGTGAGGGTGGAACATCGCTTGTGTGTATGCGCGCACCAAAGGAATTCGGCGGCCAAGATATGTACAACACATGGACATACACGAAAATCGTACCGCACGAGAGTATCGAATACATCCTAAAGTTTGCCGACAAAGATGGAAATATGGTGGATCCCACCACACAAGGTTTACCGCCGGACATGCCGAGAGAAGTGCGCAACGGAGTAACCTTCAAAGACTTGGGAAACAGCAAGACGGAATTGACCGTTACGGAATATGATTGGACGGTAGGTAAAATGATGGAGATGTCCAAAATGGGTATGGAGCAGTGTCTTGATAAAATGGCTAAACCGTTGAAAAATTATGAATAAAAACATCTTAAAAAGTGTCGGCGCGGTACTGGCAGGATTTATCTTTATCAGTGTTACACATACCGGAACAGACGCTATCCTCGAAAGTATCGGGGTGTTACCGAAAGATAATCTCTTTGTCGGGGTAGGACTCATCCTCATCGTTATTGGCTACCGCGCTGTCTTCAGTCTTGTAGGATGCTACATTACGGCGCGACTTGCACCGCAAAATCCAATGAAGCATGCGCTCGCGCTCGGTGTTGTGGGTGTGTTGTTGAGCACCGTCGGTGCTATTGCCACGGACAACATGAATCTGGGACCTGCTTGGTACGCTTGGACACTTGTTGTGATATCATTGCCGATTGCGTGGCTAGGCGGGAAATTGTATGAAGCGCGGTCGCACCAGCGTTTGCAAAAGTAGCAAACCGGTGGACGGAATTACTAATTGCTAAAATTTGCCACTAAGAATTTCTGTTACACCAATAACTAAAACCGCAAAAGGAAAAAAGAAAATACGCAGCCGGGGACATAAGTTTTATAAAAGCAGCGACTGCCTTCAAACAGGATGTTAGCAAGCTGTCATGCTGCGCGGAATAATGGAAGGTACTCGAATTAATAGAAAAGTTTTTCGAACATACTCTAATAGGTTAAGAACAGATGATTCCAATATGATTTAGGGATTGCTGATAAATTATACCACACTTTATCTAGTGTGAACAGATGATTGATAAAATCAACTTGGCAAGAGATTATACCTACATAGGTATAGTATCTCATTACATAGGTAACTTAGATGATGCATTAGAAAATTATATTTCAGCTCTTTCGTTAGATACCGAAATAAATGATAAGATAAACATGGTAAGGGATTGTATCAGTATCAGTTTGCTACGTTATGAAATGGGCAGTCACTATGATGCATTAGCAGTGCTTTTTGAAGCAAAAAGATTACTAGAAGATTATACAGATAATACTGATTATAGTGATGCATTGAATGAAGAAATTGATCTCATGATCTTTCAATTACAAAAATAGAATGGGTCTGAACCGGTCAAAACTTTAAGAGATTGCTGGCAAATTATCGGTGCGGATTCTGTAGGACCCACCTACTATCTTGGGATTATTTCTATTGAAATAAGTTCAATTGATCAATAGATAACAAACTCATTTTAGGTATTCTCAATAAAAATGGTTATGAAAGGAACGTTTTGTAAAATACTGGAAATTTAGTGTTGATTGTAATATTCTGGTTGAACTATTTGAAATAAAAATCAAGATCCTTTTCTTTTCCTATAGCGACATTAAATACATCTTCCAATAAATCATTAGTAACCTCATCAAATTTTTGTTGCATAGATAAA
>Ga0247727_10008103_pt1 | contig 19662 bp, 14 predicted proteins | sample WisWelCaveWW1625_FD_202498 | JGI IMG/M metagenome (GOLD analysis project Ga0247727, IMG submission 202498) | Biofilm microbial communities from Wishing Well Cave, Virginia, United States - WW16-25 | ecosystem: Environmental > Aquatic > Deep subsurface > Groundwater > Cave microbial mat | place... | reverse complement strand
GTTTGAACGAATCCGATCGAAATGCACATGCCCGTGTAGAGACGCCCGGGGTGAGTACCTAGAACGGAATTCACCGCGATGCCTTTCCGTGTCCAACACATATCCCGAGAACCTGCCATTTCCCATGCGCAACTCCTTGCAATGATGCCTGAACAAGAGTCCCCCAGCCGTTTAGCCGACTAGTCAATTCCCGGAACGATGGTCTAATCACGCTGGCCGCAGTCGCGGCGTTGGTATCGCGAGGAGCCGCGACACGAGACCACCAAATTGCACCGAAGAGTTTGCATCAACGGAGGCGGGCCATGTCATTCTTCTCGCCGAGTCGGTGGGGATTCATTTCTAAGCGGTCGCACTCGCCTGAAAACAGACGGCACACGAGACCGTCGAAACCACGCGTGCAGCCGAAGGGGGCAAACGGTATCGAGCCGGTGGTCACGGTGCTGGAGCTGCGCGAGATGATCGGATGTTTCGTTGCCGACATTGCACTGGCGGCACGGCGCGCCGTCCAATGAATCGGGTGCAACGTCGCCCGAGAGCGGCGCCGCAGGCACGGAATTGGGGGATGGTTCATCGTCTCAATCGATTGGTTCGGAAAACAGTCCTGGCGATTCCGACGCGGGGATCGGAGGAAGTGCCGCAGACGCGGTGGCGGATAATCCACAATCGCCGAACGCCAGCGGGCCGCCCTTCGGGCCGCCGGGCCAGCACTGCTCGCTCGGCGGACCGCCCGATCAAAGCGCCGAATCCGGTGGACCGCCGGGCCTCGACTCTGATCCCTCAACGCCTAACGCTCAACCCTCAACTCCCATCGAACCCTCAACTCCTTCCGGACCGCCGTTTACGCCGCCCGGTCAGTGCAGTGCGTCCGTCGCTGACCCGTTATTCGTTTTGAACTGGAACGACGGGCTTACGATGTTTCCAGACGTCAAGGAGTTCGAGCCGGCGATCGGCGTGCAGACCGGCCCGACTGTTGACCTGCGGGCGCAGGTGTACGGAGCGACGGTGCAGAGTTACTCGTGGAACTTGAGTCAGGCGCCGAAGGCGGTGTGTGTGAGCGGCCAGAACAGCTATCGCCTGCAATTCGGCTGGAGCTTCGCGAGCATGTCGCCGGCCGAATCGACCAACACAATCACCGTCACGGCGACGATGACCGACCAATCGACCATGACGCAGACCCTCACGTTCATCGTCCGCGAGAACACCAATCCGTGTGGCGGCTCGGGCTCGTCCACCGCGTGGTCCAGTGTGCTCGCACCAGACAAGGTCCTCGAAACGCAAGCGGCGATCGTCGGTGATTCGCCGACGCGACCGTACGGCGTGTCGGCTGAAAGCGGCACACTGTTCGTCGGCCACCTGCTCCCAGCCTACAACCCAGGCGTGCCGGCGCTTGGGCTGAGCTATTCGTCGAACGCCGCCGAACGGCGGCCCATTTTCATCGACCGATACCAAATCCCGACCTCCGGCGGCATCCCGGATACGGTGAGCGCTCGTCTGCAATTCAACGGCTCGTGGGGATCGAGCAAGTACTACCAAACGGGAACGGGGGCACTTTATAACCCGGGCGCGGTCTTGCAAATTGCATTGCAAGCCGACGCTGGCTCGCTCGCCACGGGCCGCTACGATTACAGTGTCGAGACCACCGCGCACTATTCGGGTAGCGACCCGGCGACCACGGTCAGCGGCTCGGTGACGATCGTGAACGAAGAGTCGAGCGTGTTCGGCGAAGGCTGGACGCTCGATTTGGTGGATCGGCTGCACGTGGTGACCGGTGGCGTGATTTTGAATCAGGGCGCGGGCAACAGCCTGTGGTTCGCGGGAAGTGGCCCGTACACGACGCCGGCCGGTGATTTCTCGACGCTCGTCAAGAACGGCGACAACACGTACACCCGCACGCTCAAGAATGGCACGAAGCAGAATTTCGGGACCACGGGACTTCAGACCTCGATCGTCGATCTGAACTCGAACCGCCTGACGTTTACTTACGACGGCTCGAACAACCTTTCGACGATTACCGATCCAAACAGCAACGTGACGACGCTGTCGTATTCGGGGAGCTGTGGGGCGTCGGGCAAGGTTTGCACGATCACCGACCCGGCGAATCGCGTCACGTCGTTCACGTACAACGGGTCCGGCCGACTCGAAAAAATTACCGACCCCGACGGCGCCGGACACACCTTCACGTACGATTCCAGTTCCGGCCGCATGAACACCCTGGTCGATCCGCTTTCGAACACCACGACGTTCACCTACAACTTCGCCGGCCGCATGACGATGGTGACCCGGCCGGACTCGACGACCGAGACGTTCAAGGCGCTGCAACTTCAATCGCTCTGTGATTCGGGCGAATGTACGAGTGGCCAGCCCGGCGCGGCGCTGCTCGCCGCCGAGGCGGTCAGCGACTACACCGACCCGCGTGGAAACGCTTGGGACACTCGGCTCGACTGGTGGGGGTTCGGCACGACGACGCAACTCACCGATCCGCTCGGCCAGACGACGCCGGCCGGGCACATGAGCGTCTACCATCGCGACGCCAACGGAAGCCTCACCGCGGTGACCGACCGGCTGTCGCGGAACGAAGCCTTGGCGCTCGACGCCAAAGCGAACCCGACCAAGATCACGCATCCGGACCTGACCACTCGGCTCTTCGATTTCAACTCGAACAGCCAACCGACCAAGCAGACCGACGAACTTGGCCGCGTCACGACATGGACGTACGACTCGGCTGGCAACCTGACGCAGATCAAGCTGCCTGACCCCGACGGCGGCGGACCACTCACCTCCCCGATCACGACATTGGTTTACGACTCCCAGGGCCGGATAACTTCGGTCACCGACGCCCGTAGCAACATCACGTCGCTGTCGTACGACACCCGCGACCGCGTCACAGAGATCACGAATGCCGATTCGACAAGGGTCACGTTCACGTACGATTCGGCCTCGAACGTCGAGACTCGCAAGGACGAACGCGGCAACACCACGTCATTTACATATGATGGCATGAACCGGCCGCGCACCGTGACGACGCCTGACCGCGACGGGGCCGGCGGGCTACCGGCGCCGGTCACGACGTTCACGTATGATTCGGCCGGCAACCAAACTCAAATCACTCGCCCCGATCCCGATGGCACCGGCTCGCTCACACCGCCGATTTCGACCTTCACTTACAACTCGATGAACCGCGCCGTTACGGCCGTCGATGCGCTGTCGAACACGACAACCTTTTCGTATGACAACGCCGGCAACCTCGTCACCGTCACCGACCCGCTGTCGCGGACCACGACGCTCACGTACAACGAACTCGGCTACGGCACGAGCACCAAGACACCGCTCGGGAATATCACCACTTTTTCGTACGACGCTGAGGGGCAGGTCACAAGCGTGCAGGACCCGATCGGGCGCACGACCTACACCTACTCCAACCGCGGCTTTGTCGCGACAACGGTCAATCCGCTGAGCCAGACAACGACGTTCGGCTACGACGCCTCGGGCAACCGCACGACCACAACCGATCCGATGTCGTTCATGGTCGGCTACCAGTACGACAACCTGGACCGGCCGACGCAGTACACCGACCAGCTTCTGAACAAGACAACTTTTACCTATGACGCCAACGGCAATCGCACATCTGTCAAAGACGCGCTCAGCCACGTCACGACTTTTGTTTACGACAGCCGCAACCGGCAGACTGCGGTCACCGACGCGCTGTCGAACACGACGAGCTACACTTTTGACGCCGCGGGAAACTTGACCGTCGTGACCGACCCGCTTAGTCGCTCGACAACCCTTGCGTACGACGCCGCGAATCGCCGCATCTCGCTTACTCAGCCAGATCCTGACGGCGGCGGCTCGCTCACGTCGCCGGTCACGACGTTTGTTTACGATAACCTGGACCGCATGACCTCGCTCACCGATCCCGTGAGCAACGTCACGTCGTGGACCTACTCGGCGATCGATCAAGTGCTCACCGAGATCGACCCACTGTCGAAGACCGTGACCTACACCTACGACGCCGCCGGGCAGATGACTCGCCTCGTGGACCGCAAGAACCAGCGTCGCGACTTCGCGTACGACAACGACGGCCGGCGCACGCAGGAATACTGGTGCCCGAGCGGCTCCGGCTCCGCCAGCGGCTGCGGCACGAGCACGCCGACCCGCATCTTCACCTACAGTTACGACGGCGCAAACCAACTCACCGAGGTAAACGAGACCGATTCGCGGTATACTTTCACCTACGACACCGCCGGGCGCGTGACCGGCGTTTCCAGCCTGGGGTCGAACATGCCACAGGTCCGGCTCACCAACACGTACAATGCCGCCGGCAGCCGTACTGCCGTCTCCGACAATCTCTCCACCGCCGGCACGGTCAGCTTCACTTACGACAACGCGCAACGGGTCACCAACGTCAAGCTCACGGTCGGCGGCACGGTCGGCCCCACCGTGGACCTTGGCTACGACGCGGCCAATCGCCTCACGAGCATTTCGCGGAAGGCGAACGGGACGACATTCGACAAGACGACGACCACTTTCACATACGATAACGCCGATCGCATGACCGCGATCACACACACGTACATCCCCATGATGGGCTCGTCCACCACGCTCGCCACCTACACGTACGCCTACAACGCCGCCAGCGAACTGACCGTCGAGACGAACAAAGACGGCACGCTGACCTACACCTACGACAACACCTCGCAACTCACCGGCGTGGACGGTTCCGGCGGCACCTGCGGCGAGACCGGCTGCGACGAAACTTTTTCCTACGACACCAACGGCAACCGCACCATGACCGGCTACACAACCGGCAGCGGGAACCGCCTCACGAGTGACGGCACGTACAACTACACTTTGGACGGCAACGGAAACACGCTCACCAAAACCCGGATTAGCGATTCCCAGAAAACCGAGTTCACGTGGGACTTCCGTAACCGGCTTACGCAAGTCGTCGTGAAAGACTCCTCGAACAACATCCTGCAGCAATCCGACTACACCTACGACGCATTCGACCGCCGTATCATCAAGAGCTTCGACGACGACGGCCCCGGCCCACACACTGCGATCGTTACTAAGACCCTCTATGACGGCGCCCACTTCGCCGCCAACCCCTACGCCGATTTCAACGGCTCGAACACCCTCACGATGCGCTACCTCTACGCTCCCGCGGTGGACGTGATCCTTGCCCGCCGCGACGCGTCTGGAACCGTCGCCTGGTATCTTGCCGATCATCTCGGCACGGTCCGGGACATTGCGAACACCAGCGGCACGGTACTGGACCACATAAGCTACTCCGCGTACGGCAAAGTCACCGCTGAGACCAACGCGTCCAACGGCGACCGGTTCAAGTACACAGGGAGGGAGTACGACTCCGAGTTGAGCCTGTACTACTACCGAGCTCGGTACTTCGACGCTACGACTGGGCGGTTCATTAGCGCTGATCCGATTGCCTTTGCCGCCGGCGATTCGAACCTTTACGCGTACGTAGCCAATGCGCCAACGGGCGGATCTGATCCACTGGGACTGGAATCTCCGACTTCGTACGGGTACGACCCGAATACACCACCGGTGTGGAACCCGCCGCCCGAACCCCTTTACACACCACCTTGGCCGCTTAACGGGTCGGTCATGCCACCGGACCCACCTGTACCCCCGCCCGTCGTCCCACCCGTGCCTGGACCATTTGTGCCTCCGGTTGGCCCTCCGGTTGCGCCTCCAAAGGGACCGAAAGGTGTAATGAAGGAGGCCCTAGCCGGCAAGATTGGGGCGGGCCCGGCCGGCAATGGCCCGCTCATGGCGGGCAGTATTCCGGTCGCGATTGCGCCGAACAAGGGGACGACTCAAACGCAAATGTTCGGACCGGCCACAGGCATCGGTTACGGAATCATGATGGTTGGTATGGTGGCTCAGCCCCCGAGTGGCAACGGGCCCAAAGGACTCTTGAGCGGACTTCCGATCGTCAAGATGATTGCCAATGCGCCATTGCTGAACAAAGCGATATTTGCGTCGGTTACCGGGCTCTTGTTCGGCGCGGTCTGTTTTGTTTCAGCAGGCCTTGTTGGTCCCCCCGGTCCGCTCCCGTTCATCGTCATGTTCACTTGTGTGAAGCAGAGTGGACAAGTTGCATTCTATACGCTTTCCGCAAGTTATGTTCCCAACGTCGTTGTGTACATGAAGTGGTGACCGAGTAGCAGCAGCATTGGTCGTCGTTTTTCCGAAGTACTCGCGCGCCACAGCATCACGTTTAGGCTGGGTCAAGTCACATGCGATCCCAAACCAAAGGTCTCCTACTGTCCGTGGTGATCTGGGGCTGTATTTCAGCAGTTCTTTTCCTATCTAAAGTTACAATGGGCGAATATATCGCTCTTTCGGCGCTCTGGAGTTCGATCATCGTTTTCCTAGCATGTGCCAAACACAAGTCGGCAGGAAGTTCGTGCCTCTATTTAATCGCGGGCTACTTGGTGGTGAAGTTCGCGTGGTTAGTCGGAATCCCAATTTGGTCAGAAGTGCTATTGGCTAGGCTCGAGAGGTCTGACGTCTACGCGATTTGCACAGCCCTCGTGTCCTGGGCGGTCAGCGAGTTGGCTGAAGCCATTCGGGCGAGAAAGTTGGGATAAGTGACCGGAAACGGGGACCGGAAACGACCGGAAACGGGGTCGGGAGTATTTTTGTAGACTTGGGTAATCCGGCTTGAACCGAGGATTGGTTCGGGAGTCTTTTTCAGGTGAATGATTCATGCAGGGCCTCACGTCAATAATCTTGGTCACGCACAACCAGCTTGAATTCACGAAGCTGTGCGTGGAGAGCATGGACCGGCATACGGCGGAGCCGTATGAGTTGATCGTGGTGGATAATGGATCGACGGATGGAACAGCGGAGTACCTGAAGTCAGTGGGCAGTAGGCAGTGGGCAGTAGGGGAGCGGAACAGGCCGGTGCGGATGACGGTGATTGCGAATGCGGAGAATCGGGGGTTTCCGGCGGCGGCGAATCAGGGGATTCGGGCGGCGACGGGTCAGCAGATTTTGCTGCTGAACAACGACACGCTCGTGACGGCGGGATGGCTGGGGCGGATGCTGAAGGGGCTCGAAAGCGATCCGACGTTGGGCATGGTAGGTCCTGTGTCGAACTTCGTCAGCGGACCACAAAACGTGCCGGTGCCGTATGAGGCCGTTGAGCGTGGAGCGTTGAGCGTTGAGAGTCAGCACAAAGGACCGGAAAAGGGGTCGGGAGTATTTTTGTAGACTTGGGTAATCCGGCTTGAACCGAGGATTGGTTCGGGAGTCTTTTTCAGGTGAATGATTCATGCAGGGCCTCACGTCAATAATCTTGGTCACGCACAACCAGCTTGATTACACGAAGCTGTGCGTGGAGAGCATTGAGGGACCGGAAAAAGGGGTCGGGGAAAGCGCCGGCTGGGTGGCTGGGGCTTAGTCTTCGAAGCCCCGGCCGTGAGGAGTAAAGCTTGCCGTGGCGTCGCTGGGGCTTCGCTACAGCCACACAAGGAGAGGACTGTGGGCTGCGATCAAGAGTTGATCCATGCCGGCGAAATCGGATCCGAAATGAGAGGCAAATTCGTATCGCCTTCGAACCATCGTGCGCTGGACCAACGCCAGATTCTGGCGCGTGTTACCAGACCGCGCCGCACCGGGTTTAAGTGGATGTAATCGATCATCGAGAGGAGCGTCTTCGGATGCTTGATGTTTCGATCAAAACCGCCGCCCGATTGCCAGAACAGCCGCTCGGTTCGCTTGCCGCGCCGCCGTGTAATCCGTGGCAACCACTCGGGCGCGTGGTCGCTCAGATAGCGAACCGCCTTTCGCCCGACCGGCTCCTTGATCGCTTGGCGAAAGTCTCCCACCGAGTGGCGGAGGCGTCGCGGGTAGACGATGATGTGGACGTGTTCGGGCATGAAAACGTACGCCCAAAGCGCGAAGTCGAACGCCGTGCGCGCCTCATTGATCGCCTCTGCCAGCCACTGGCACGTACGATCCGATTTCAGAAATTGAAATCGCCGGTAACAACTGAAGGTAAGTTCGTGAGCGTTGCCTGGCTCGTTAAAGGTTTGACGCCGGCGTTGTCTCTTGCGGTAATCCACGATGGCAAGACTAGTCGGGCCGGAGCCATCGTTCAAGATAAGGCGATGAGGCCGGGGCTTCGAAGACTCAGCCCCAGCCACCCTGCCGTATTGGTGTGGCGATTACTATTGCTTGGTCGGCTACGGACCCAACCAAACTAAACATGATTAGCCTGAACCCAGCTTTCCAAGTACGATTAGCACGGCTTATGAGAGGTGTGGATCATTCGCCCCTGGGTTAGCGAATCTCTTTTACCTAGCTAGAACGTGCGCGATTTATGCGAAAGAAGCATGACAAATCGGCCGGCGACGTCGGTTATGGTTCTCCGAAAGGCAAAGCGCCACGGCGACGGCCGTGGCAATACGGGCTAAGCTCCCTGGTCGCTCTAGTAGTTTTCGCAGGGTTCATCCTGGGATTCGTACGCCTCGTCGGCCGCCCTCCGTCTGTTTGGCACGGGGCTCTTGTTCTTTTGGTCCTAAACGTCATATTCGTCTATTCAGTTGAGATAGTTGAAGCAGCGGTTTGTGTATATCGCTGGCTATGTCCACGCGCTGGTGGGAACCGAAGAGACCGGAAGTAGGCCGAATGGCAAAAGGGGTCGGGAGATGTTCTCTCTGTTTGCAAGCGGGCTTTGGGAAAGTTTTTCCTCATGGGTGCTCCAGTTATCAACATGGTATCGACAGGTTATGCACAGTGGCCTGTGGGTGAGGCTTTCGTCAGGAGAGCGACGACCCAGGAGCCGTGGCGGGTTTGGTTCAAGGTGTGGTGGGCTTCGTTGTAGGGCTGGTGGGTCTCCATCATTTTCCGGCGGGGTGGCTGCGGCTGAGTCCTCGAAGCCCCGGCCGTGACGGGAGTTCGCCGTGGCATTATCGCGACCACAGCGACACGGAATTGCATCTTGACATGGTACGATCAGCAGTTGACCCATTCGGGAGAAATCGGATCAGGGATCAAGGGCAGGTCGGAAACGCATTCGAACCAGCGGAGCGTGGGCAGGAGGGGCAGGGCTAGGGATAAGGGCTTCGTGATCAGGGAAACCGATCGGCATCGGAGGCGCCGAAATGCCGGAAATTCGTGCCTTCGTCGTAAGTTCCTTGTGGGATGCTGCTTCCGTCGTTGGCTGGTTCGTTTCCTGGGTTGGCGACCAAATTTCCTGGGTCCGCGAGATCGTTTCGGAGATCCGCGAGAAGAAAAACTGTGCCGGCGAGAAGGAATCGGAGGCTGGCGATGCCGATTTTTGGGCCGGCGAGACCGTTTCCGCCAGCCGCGAGCGGCCGAACGGGGCTGGCGAGGTGAAAAGCTGCGCCCGCGCGGCAAAATCGGAGGCTGGCGAGCCGGATTTCTGGCCGGCGAGAACGTTCCGGCCAGCGGCGAGAACGCGAGCTGGGCTGGCGACCGGCCGAGTTGGGCCCGCGAGATCAATCGGAGAGTCTCGCGGTCGTTCTCTCGGCTCGGGAGATCGCGTCGGGCAATGGCGAGACGGCATCGGATCGCGGCGGACGCGCCTCGAGCGGAGGCGAGCTGCCGGGAATGAAAGTGGCGGATGGAAGATTGCGGCCCGAGCAACGCGAATTGAGGATCGAGACTTGACGGATGAAGGGCGATGGCGGAAGAATAAGAACCGAGAACTGAATCGTGGTCTGTGACCTCTGATCACTGTTCTCTGACCTCTGTCCCCGGAAAGGGCGGTTGCACCATGACGGACGATCAACGGGCGAAGCTGATGATGTATCACCGCGTGTCGGAGTTCGTCACGGAGAATGCGGGGGATCTTACTGCTGCGACGTTGCTGCCCGGCGTGCGCACCGAACTGATCGCGAACATCGATGGCATGCATCAGGCGGCGGGCGTGCAAGAGGCGGGGACGCGCGTGAGTACGAAAAAGCGACGCATGGCGCGCACGGCACTTGTCAAATTTCTCAACAGGATCGAGGACACGGGGAAGTCCATCGGCGAGTATCAGGGCGATGAGGCGGTGGTCGCCAGCTTCGATTTCGACCCGGCCTACTCACAGATCGCCGACGAGGACTTGGTCTCGACGGCCGACGCACTGAAGGCGGCGGCGACGCCGCTTTCGGCCGAGTTCCACGCGCGCGGATTTCCGGCGACGTTCCTGGCCGATCTGCAAGCAGTGCGCGACGCCTTTCACGCCGTGACAAGCCCCGGCAGCACGGTTCAGGCCACCACGACAGTCGCTCAACTGGAACTGCGCAACGACGTGCTCATCAGCCAGATCGATTCGATCGTGGGGAATCGGTATGACCCCGACGTTCCGGCCGACGCGCCCAAGGCGGCGGCGTACGGTTCGGCCCGCACCGTGATCCGCGTCCGCTCGCAACCGATGAACGTGCTGCTCACCGCCACGCGCAGCGGCGACACGGTAACCGGCTCGGTCGTGCTGACCCGCACCGCTCAGGCAGGCGACATCGCCGCGCTCCAATGGCGCGAGCAAGGGAGCACAGGCCCGTTCACGACAGGTCCCACCGCAAACGTCCCGGCGGGTACGACCACCGTAACGCTCACCGTAACCGTGACCACCGCCAACCCCGTCGAGGTCGTCGCCCGACTCATACGCGGCGACGGCAGCGAATTCGAGAGCACGGCGGTGATTGTAACGGCGGTGATTGTATAGGGGGCAAATCGTGAATCCCGTCAATGGCGGCATCACCTCGATCATCCTCGTCACATACAACCAGCTTGAATACACCAAGCTGTGCGTCGAAAGCATTCAGCGACTCACGACTCAGCCGTACGAGTTTATCGTTGTGGATAATGGATCGACGGATGGGACGGTGGAGTGGGTTAAGAGTTTAGGGCTGAGAGTTGAGAGTGAAGAGCCAGAGATGGACGGTGATCGGTTATCGGTGATCGGTCCGGCGCGGGTGACAGTGATTGCGAACGTGGAGAATCGGGGATTTCCGGCGGCGGCGAATCAGGGGATTCGGGCGGCTCGCGGCCAGCACATTCTGCTGCTCAACAACGATACAATCCTGACCCACGGCTGGCTGTCGCGGCTCTTGCGAGCCTTGCGCAGCGATCCGGGGCTGGGGATGGTCGGCCCGGTCTCGAACTTCGTGAGCGGTTCGCAGCAGATTGAAGTGCCGTACGGCTGGGAGGTCGGCAGCCCAGAATGGATGTCGGCCAGCGCCAGCGAGTTTGTGGCCAAGTGGGGATCGACCGTACACGAATTCGCCCGTGCTTGGGGCGAAGCGAACGATGGCCGAATGATCGACGTCGACCGGCTGGTCGGTTTCTGTCTGCTGATGAACCGTGAAGTCGTCGATAAGATCGGACTTCTCGACGAACGATTTGGCATCGGCAACTTCGAGGATGACGACCTCTGCCGCCGCGCAAGGGAGGCTGGCTTCCGACTCGCCATCGCCGCCGATTCCTTCGTCCACCACTTCGGCGGTCGGACGTTCCTGGGGGCCAAGGTCGATCATGGGACGCTGATGCGGCGGAACGAACAGCTTTATCGGGAAAAGTGGAAGAATAGTCGAGAGTCGCGAGCTGCGGGTCGAGAGCCAGAGGAAGGAGGTCAGTCGTCATTCATCGCTGCTGCTGGCACTCAACTCTCCGCTCTCAACCCTCAACTCTCTCTCTGCATGATTGCTCGCGATAACGAGCGGACGATCGCCGCGGCTCTGGAAGGCATCCGGCCGCACGTGGACGAGATGATCGTCGTGGATACGGGATCGACGGACCGGACGGCGGAGATTGCGGCGGGGATTGGGGCGCGGGTGTTTCATTTTCCGTGGTGCGATGATTTTTCGGCGGCGCGGAATGAGTCGATTCGGCATGCACTCGGTCAGTGGGTCTTCTGGATGGACACGGATGATATCATCGATGCGGACAACGCTCGCAAGATTCCGGAACTCGTGTCGCGCGAAATTCCCCCGACCGTCTTGGGGTTTTTGATGAAAGTACGATGCCCGAGCGTCGGCGAGAATGGAGACGGCGGGTTCGTCGAAGTCGATCAAGTGAAACTTTTTCGGAATCTGCCGCACCTTCGGTTCGAGCTGCGAATTCATGAGCAGATCCTCATGTCGATCCGCCGTGCCGGGGGCACGACAGCTTGGACTGATATCTTTGTCGTCCATGCCAATGCGGACACTTCGCCGGAAGGTAGAGCGAAGAAACTCGAGCGCGACCTGCGCATTCTCCAGCTTGACCACCAAGAACACCCGGATCATCCATTCGTGCTGTTCAATATGGGGATGACGTACGCCGAGGCAGGCCGGCACGAGGAAGCCATCGGTTTTCTGTGGCAGAGCATCGGCCGATCGGGGGATGATGATTCCCATCTGCGAAAGGCATTCGCCTTCCTGGTTTCAAACTACCGGCACGTCGGCCGCCACCTCACGGCGTGGGAGACTTGCCTGAAAGGATTGAAGCAGTTCCCCGACGACCCCGAGCTTCGTTTTCGCCAGGCGACGATGCTGGGCGATTTTGCCAATCTGCCTGATGCCGCGCGGGCCTTCGAAGATTTGCTTATGCTGCAAAACGGCCGACATCTGTCGAGCGTCGATCGCGCGATCCAAGGCTACCGCGCTCGCCAGAACCTCGCCGCCGTGTACACGGACATGGGGGAATTCGCGAAGGCCGAAGAACAATGGCGGCGAGTGGTCGAAGAAGTGCCGAACGATCGGGCGTTTCGCGAACGTCACTGCCGCTTGCTCTTCGAGCATTTCGCCCCGTCCGTTGCCGAGCCGGCCTTTCGCGAGTTAATCGCCCGCAACCCGCAGAACGCCGCTGCGCTGCACAACCTTGGCTCGATTCTCTACAAGCTCGGTCGATTCGACGAAGGGACGGCCGTGTACCGCCAATCGCTCGAGCTGCGGCCCGATTGCGCGTCAACCTACCTACACTTGGGCTACGCGCTGCGCGAGGCGGGGAAACTCGACGACGCCGTTGCCACGTGGGAGAAGTGTCTGACGATCGAACCAGGAAATTCAATCGCCACGGAGGAGTTGGACAGGATTCAACAGAAGAAGGAGTGAGGCATGGACAAGGAATTCTGGCTGGTGATCTGTGGCACGGGGTCGGAATCAGGGACGTTTCGGATTGATGACGGCCATCATCTGATTGGGCGAAGTGAAGGTTGCGATATTCGCTTACAACACTGGTCGGTCTCGCGCCAGCACGCCTTGATCGTGAACGACGATGGTAGGCTGCTGCTTCGCGACTTGGGCAGCCAGAACGGGACGTTTGTCGACGGCAAGCCGGTGCAATCGGCTACGATTGAGGCCGGCAGTTCACTTCGAATCGGCGATGTGATGCTCGACATAGTCGATCATCGTTGCAATCAAGGTGGTTCGCCCGGCGACGACGCTACGCCTCGCGCGCCTGTGCGAGACGCTGCAGACGCCTGTTTGCGTACGGCGGGGTTCGGGCCGGCGCGGACGCAAGTGCTTTCCTTGCTGCTCGATGGTTTGGCCGAAAAACAAATTGCGGCCAAGCTCGCCATGCGCGAGCGAACGGTTCATTGGCACACGGAGGAGATTTACGACGCGCTCGGTGTACACTCACGCGGCGAACTATCGGCGCACTTCCGCCACACGCACGCGATCTCGACGGCATACAATACAGTTCACTAACTATCGTGAGCGTTCTTGCGGCGTCCCGACAAAAAACCCGGCTTCGGTGGGAAGCCGGGTTTTGATCGGTCGCATGTTGTCAGTTTAGTAATGGCTCAGCGTGCTGGGCCCACCCGCTGGAGCGAGATTGCCGGGTTCGCCGCAGCGATGCAGGTGGTCTTTGTCAATGTAGACCACTTCCTGCTTGTGGTCCGTGTGCGTGAACGGCAGCGGCCAGCCCATCGTAAACGTCTCGTCGTACCAGATCGTGCATTTGAAATGACAGTGGTGCAACTGGCACGGGCCGGCGAGCGGATAGACGCGGCATTCATCCACTTGATCGACGATCTTCTCGATGCTGAATCGGACACCGGTGCGCTGAACTTCCCAAACGAACGGCACGCCGTGGATGATCGGCGGCAGCGTCTCATAGATTTCCTTTTCAGTCGGCGGATCCATGCAGAAGATCGGCGCGAACTCGCCCTTGATCGGTCCGAGAATCGGCACGCCTTCGTGCTCCAGCCGGTCGAGCAAATCTTCCATCTCATAGGAAAGTGCTGGACTGACTGGCATCGGCCAAAGACAAATCAGTTCGGCTTTGAAGAGATTGACCGCGGCCGGCATCGCCGCCGTCGGCAGCGCCGGGTACACAAAGCCTTTCGAGTTGTTCACGTAGCGGTGCAGGCACCCGCTAGACGAACCGAGTGTCAATAGTAACGCGATGGTCGCGAGCGTGCGGCTGTGGCTTCTCATCCCATGTCCTTCCCTGGCTAGGGTGAAAGGAAGGCCCAATCACTCGGCTGCCTTCCGCGGTCGAATCACTTGTCGGATCAGCTCCCGGTCGGTCTTCGATCGGCCGGACCGGGACCGCCGTACAACAGATTTATCGGCTGAGAAGTGGCGCGGACTTTGACGATTTTATCGATAGAAGCGAATTTTCAGTCAGAAGGCGTGTCGAGGTGTAATTGCCTGATGCGTATGCAGTTAAGCTGCGTCGGTGCGACTCCACGCCAAACAAACAGCCCTCGGAGTTGCGACTCCGAGGGCAGGTTTGATCCCAATCGCGTACTTTTAATTCTCAATCCATGAACAGGTGCGTGAACACCTTGCGGTCGAACCGAACATGGTAGCCCTTACCGGGTGTACACGAGCCACACGCAATCGGCTGAGCCTCTTCAGTGTTACCAAGCCCAGCCAGCCAACTGCGGCTTCCCCACCAGGCGTGGCAGAAGTTCAAGTACCAATGTCCGTCGTCCCAACGGAGCGAGACCTTACTCCATTCCGGGGGCGGCTCGGATTCGGTGTGAAACGGGTGCATGGCACCAAAAGAATGCAGCGACACTTCACGCCAATCCAGCGGCGGCTCCGGATATGGATGGAACGGCCCAATGTTCGGCCAGGCCGTACTCGGATATTTTTTGGGGTATTGGACCGCGGAGTAGTTCGGATACGGGGCCTTGGACGGCCAGGAGAACGGCGGCATGAATGGCGCGTCATATTGTGGCGCTCCGCCCTGCGGGTGCGTGAATTCCGGAGTGGCCGGCGTCAACGCTTGGCCGTTCTGCACTTGTGGGATTGGGGCCGGCGCTGGAGCCGGCATCCCATTTTGATAGCTGGCCAATTGGATTGAGTCGTGTCCCGCGACTTTCATTTCGTTCACAACTCGTTTCACGCACGGCCGCGACCGCGCGACATGCACAATGCGCTGCAGTTGGGCCGGATTGGAGGCAACCCCGCGAAGCGTCGCGACGCCGTCGCGAACATCGAGGCCCACGGTATATCCACGATCGGTCACGTCGCGAGCGATCGCGGCGGCGATATCATTCGCTGCCTGCTGGTTCGCCGACATGGATGGGGTTGCCACCGGAGCCGATCCGGGTTTGGCGTTCGGCTCACCGGCCGATACCCCAGCCGTCATCACCGCCAGGCTTCCAACAATTCCCCAAAACCGCTTGCGCAGGTTCATTGACGCCCTCCTTGGGCAGGCAACAGCCTTCTGAAAACTCGCGAGTAGAATCCCCGATCAATTCCGTGATGATAGGGCCATACTCTCGTCACCTTTTATCGTATTGTTACAGCCCTTAAATTCAGAAAAGTTTAAGGCCGCTCAAACACATGGGGTTTCCGGCAATCTAGCTAGAGTCTGCGGGTGGTTCTGACCAATGCTTTTCACCAAACACGCTTGGAAAGTCACGGGCTGGGAATTAGCATTCGTCGCCATGAACCGCAAGCAGCCGTTCCGTCACAGTGCCTTGGCGCAACCGCTCGGCCTGATCGCCCTGGCTCTCGGCCTGCTGCAAGGGTGCTCGGCCCCGGCGACGCCGGCGGACGAACTGCTCATCGCCTCCCCGCATCGTGACGAAATCCGCGAAGAAATCGAACGGGCATTTTGTACGTGGTACAGTCGCGAGACCGCGCGCGATGTGCGCCCGATATGGCTCGACCTCGGCGGCAGCTCCAACATCCAGAAATACCTGGCCGACCGACTCGCCAAGGGTCCAAGCGCCGGAGTGGATATTTTTTTCGGCGGCGGCAGTGACCCGTTTGAGTCGCTCAAGAGGCAGGGCAACCTCGTCGCATACAAGCTGCCCGATCCGATCCTGTCGCAAGTCCCAGCCGAACTGCACGGCGTGCCGATCTACGATCCGGACTACACCTGGTACGGCGTGGTGCTGAGTTCCTTTGGCATCATGTACAACACAGAGGTGCTGCGGCGTGTCGGGCTGCCGGAGCCGAAAACGTGGGAAGACCTCGGCGCGAAAGAGTATTGGGGCGGCGGCAGTGGCTGGGTCGGGGCAGCCGATCCACGACACAGCAGCAGTGTGCACGTGATCTACGAGAACGTCTTGCAGGCGTACGGCTGGGAGAAGGGTTTCGCGGTGCTGGCTCGCTCGGCGGCGAATGCTCGCGAGTTCATGCGCGAGTCGGCTGCCGTGCCGCGCCAGGTACAGATCGGCGACGTTGCGTGCGCACCAGTTATTGACCTTTACGCATACAGTCTCATCGCGCGTGAGGGTCGCGACAGAATCGGTTTCGTGCTGCCCGAAGGGCAGACGGTGATCACGCCCGACGCCGCTGCCATCGTCCGGGGCGCTCCCAACTCGACCGTCGCCGAGGCATTCATGAGATTCCTGCTTTCCAACGAGGGACAAAAAGTCTGGCTCCTGCGTCGCGGAGTGGTGGGCGGTCCGACGCACTATGACCTCAGCAGGCCGAGCGTGCTGCCGCATCTTTATCGGCTACCGGCCGAACAGCTCGCCGTCACGGTAAATCCGTTCGAGACGAGAGCAGCGCTGCAGTACAACGGCAAGGTGGCGAGCCGCCGCTGGAACGTGCTGAACGATTTGCTCGGCGCCGTCCTGATCGACAGTCAAACCGAACTGCAACAGGCGTGGGCCGCGGCACTGCGCGTGCCGGACAATGACGAGTTCATGGAGCAGTTGACTCGCCCGCCGTGCGGAGAAGTGGAATTGCTGAGCCTCGCGGACACAATGCGACAAAGCCCGCGGGAGCGCAACCGAACGATCGCTGCCTGGATGTCGGATGCCCGCCGGAGATATCGTGCCGTTGCGGAGGCCGCATCGCGACGGAACTCTTCATGACTGCAATTCGAATCGATCACCTTGCGAAATCGTACGGCCCGACTCTTGTCGTGGACGATGTGTCGCTCGCTATCAACGCCGGCGAGTTGTTCTTTTTGCTGGGTCCATCCGGCTGCGGCAAGACCACGCTGCTTCGAGCGCTCGCCGGTTTCGTGACGCCGGACCGGGGCGAGATTCATTTTGACGATCGCCGTATGAACGTGGTGCCGCCGAAAGACCGCGGCACGGGGATGGTTTTCCAGAACTATGCCCTCTGGCCGCACATGACCGTTGCCCAAAACATCGCCTTCGGACTCGAAGTTCGCCGGGTTTCCGCGGCCGAGCGCGATCGACGCGTGGCCGAGGCGGTTGCCCTTGTGCGCCTGGAGGGTCTGGAACGCAGCCGCCCCACGCAGCTTTCCGGCGGCCAGCAGCAGCGCGTCGCGCTGGCTCGCGCCCTCGTGATTCGCCCCGCCGTGTTGCTGCTCGACGAGCCGCTGTCGAATCTCGACGCGCGACTTCGATCGGAAATGCGCGAGGAAATTCGACGGATTCACGACGAGACCAAGCTGACCACGATCTACGTCACCCACGACCAGAAGGAGGCTCTGTCGCTGGCCGATCGCATGGCCGTGATGCACCGCGGCCGAGTCGTGCAGGTGGGCACGCCGCGCGACTTGTACCAGCGCCCACGGAATCAATTCGTCGCGAGCTTTCTGGGCGAGGTCAACATGATCGAAGGCCGCGTCGCATCCGCCAGCGCCGACCACGTGAGTGTCGCCACGGATGTCGGCCTTCTCGATGGGATCGCCGCCGCGGACAACCTGAAGGTCGGCGATCCGGCGATCTGCTGCATTCGCCCGGAATCAATCGTCTTGGCGGCGACAGGAGCAGCCGGACCGAATCGCTTCCGGGCCAGCGTGCAGCGTGAGGTGTTTCTCGGCGAAGTGCGCCACGTTTACCTCCGAACCGCACAGCGGACACTCGCGTGTTATCGCTTGCAGGCCCATCCCGCCGCCGCGTCCGCAGGGAGCGAAGTGGACTGCATTGTCGCTCGCGACGACGTCGTCGTTCTGCCGCCGGGTTAGTCGAACGCGTGGACTGTTCGTACACGAGGAATGCGATGCGCTCTCGGCTCATCAAAATCTTGATTCTAGCGATCTTCGCCGTCTTCTTGATCTATCCAATTGCGTACGTCTTCCCGAATGCTCTGCTGGAATCTCGCGAACCGTACCGCGTGACCCTGACGGATGGTGGGCCTCGCCCCGACGAACTCCTGAAGTTATTCCACGGGTCCAAGTCAAGTGAAGTGATTCGCCTCGCCCTTGATCGTAGGCAAGCAGAAAATGCGATCGCGACTCCACCCGCCCTCGTAGCCGAGGGGAAGTCCCTTCACGATGCCCTACTGGTCGCTCAGGCCTTTCGCGAAAAGGGCGGAACGGTGCGGATCGATGGCACCGTTCGGCCGACGCTGTTTTACATCCGGCAGGTCTTCACGAACCCGTTCCTCTGGGAGTGTTTTGCGTCCAGCTTGATCGTGGCCACCGCGACGACATTGCTCACGACGCTCGTTACGCTGCCGCTGGCCGTATGGCTGACGCGATTTCACTTTTTCGGCCGCGGCCTGCTCAGTGCTCTCGTGCTCGTACCGCTAATCCTGCCACCGTTCGTCGGCGCGATCGGATTCAAGCAGATCTTCTCCCGATTCGGTTCGCTGAATCTTTGGCTGCTCGATGCCGGAATCATCGACGGACCGATCGATTGGCTCGGCGGCACGGGGCTGTGGGGGTTGGTCGTGATGGAGGTGCTGTACCTCTATCCGATCATGTACCTCAATGTCGCGGCGGCCCTGGCGAACGTCGATCCGACCTTGGAAGAGGCCGCGCGGAATCTTGGTAGCTCGGAGTGGAGGCTGTTTTGGCGAGTGACGTTTCCACTCGTTCTGCCCGGCTACTTCGCCGGCGCGGCGATCGTCTTCGTGTGGGCATTCACCGATCTTGGCACGCCCATCGTGCTCGGCTACCGGCGCGTCGTGGCGTATCAGGTGTTCGAGAAATTGAGCGAGGCGGAGTCGAACCCGCTCGGTTACGGCCTCGTCGTGGTCACGCTGCTTCTCACGGCAAGCATGTACTACCTTGCCCGGTGGGTCACGGGCCGCAGCCCTGTGGCGATGGTGTCGAAGGGAGGCGTTGGATCAGCCGTTCGCTCGGCGGGTCCAATTCGGACTGCGGCGATCATTGGCTACGCCGGCGTGCTGATCGCGCTGGCGGTGTTGCCGCACGTGGCCGTGGTGCTGACCTCGGTCGCGGCGAAATGGTCCTTCACGCCGCTGCCGACGGCATACACGACCGATTATTTCGAGTTGGCAGTGACTCACAAGCTCGCCGGCCTCAGCATCCGCAACAGCATCACCTATAGTCTGGCGAGCACCATTC